>WSSedL1CaDRAFT_10001076_pt1 | contig 17128 bp, 16 predicted proteins | sample WetSurSL1Cattail_FD_9464 | JGI IMG/M metagenome (IMG submission 9464)
GCTTCGATGATCAGGTCGCAGTCACGCAGCTGCTCCAGATGTTCTTCGTAATTGGCCTGGCCAATCAACGCAGCATCTTCGGGCACACCCAGCGGTGCCGGTTTGAGCTTTTTCAAGCCGTCGACCGCACGGCTAACGATGCCGTTTTTGGAAGGTGATTTGCTGTCGGGCAGGTCAAACAGGATGACCGGCACCTTGACATTGACCAGATGCGCGGCAATTTGTGCGCCCATGACACCTGCGCCGAGCACGGCGACTTTTTTCACGTTGAATCGAGACATGTTGGTTTCCCTGTGATTACTGAACACGTTGCCAGGTTTGTGTGCGGCTGATGAACAACACCGAACCGCGCACTTCAAGTTTTTTGCCACCTTCAATCGGCGTCAGCCGCAAGGTGTAGTTCTTGCCGTCTTCGGGGTCCAGAATCTTGCCGTCTTCCCACACGTCCTTGCTCTCGGCCTTTTTAGCGCCGCGGATGATTTCCATGCCGAGCGTGCGCTGGTCCTTGCGGTCGTCGGTGCACTCTTTGCAGGTGGCGTTCTGGTCAGCGTTTTTGCGCAGCAGTTTGTCGATGCGCCCGGTCAACACACCGTCTTTTTCGCTGATGACCACCAGGCTTTTGACCTCGCCGGTCTTGTCGTCGATGCTGTACCAGCTGCCCACGGGTGTCATCTGGGCAGCGGCCAGGCCACTGATAGCTACTGCAACAATAGCTATCAGCCCTTTATATATAAGGGCTAGAGGGCGATTTTTCATATAAAGTCTCCGGTGAGGTGTGAAAAGACGCTGGGGGCTTGGTCGAGCTTTATGCCAGGGCCGCGTCAGTGTCCATCAGCACTTTGACACCTGTGCGTGCGGTACGCATCAGGGTCGAGGTTTCGGGGAATAACTTGGCAAAGTAGAAACGTGCGGTTTGCAGCTTGGCGGTGTAGAACGGGTCGGTGCTGCCTGCGGCGATTTGTTTCAAAGCCACCTGCGCCATGCGCGCCCAGAAATAGCCAAACACCATGTGCCCTGCCACGCGCAGGTAGTCCACCGCAGCGGCGCCCACTTCGTCGGGGTTCTGGAAACCCTTGAAGCCGATTTCGGTGGTGAACTTGGTCATCTGATCACCCAGGATGGCAATCGGGGTGATGAACTCGGCCATCTTCTCGTTGACACCTTCTTCGGCCACCAGTGCGGCGATGAGTTTGCCAAACTTCTTCAAAGTGGCGCCCTGGTTGCCCAGCACCTTGCGGCCCAGCAAGTCCAGGCTCTGGATGGTGTTGGTGCCCTCGTAGATCATATTGATGCGGTTGTCGCGCATAAACTGCTCCATGCCGTTGTCACGAACATACCCATGACCGCCAAACACCTGCATACACGCGTTGGTCGCGATATGGCCGTTGTCGGTGATGAAGGCTTTGACGATCGGGGTGAGCAGGGCCAGCATCTCAGCAGCGTCTTTGCGGGCTTTCTCGTCGGGGTGGTTGTGCTCTTTTTCCAGGAGCATCGCGCTATAACACAACAGGGCGCGACCGCCTTCGGCGTAGGCTTTGGCGGTGAGCAGCATCTTGCGCACGTCGGGGTGCACGATGATCGGGTCAGCGGGCTGATCCTTGGCTACTGCGCCGGACAGGCTGCGCATCTGGATGCGCTCCTTGGCATAGGCCAGCGCGTTCTGGAACGCCACTTCGGTCAGGCCCAGCGACTGGTTGCCCACCCCTAAGCGGGCGGCGTTCATCATGACAAACATGCCGTGCATGCCCTTGTTGGGCTCGCCGAGCAGGGTGCCGACAGCGCCCTCCAACTCGATTTGGGCGGTGGCGCTGCCTTTGATGCCCATCTTGTACTCCAGTCGCGAGGCAAAAACGCTGTTGCGTGCGCCCAGGGAGCCATCAGGATTGGCCAGGAATTTAGGCACGATGAACAGGCTGACACCCTTGATGCCGGGTGGCGCATCGGGCAGACGCGCCAACACTAGGTGGATGATGTTGTCGGCCAAGTCATGATCACCGGCGCTGATGAAAATTTTGGTGCCGGTGATCTTGTAATTGCCGTCGGCCTGCGGCTCGGCCTTGGTACGCATCAGGCCCAGGTCGGTGCCGCAATGCGGCTCGGTCAGACACATGGTGCCGGTCCACTCGCCGCTGGTCATCTTGTGCAAATAGGTTTCTTTTTGCTGCTCGGTGCCGTTGGTGTACAGCGCGGCATAGGCGCCATGGGTCAGGCCGGGGTACATCGTCCAGGCCTGGTTGGCCGAGTTCATCATCTCGTAGAAACACTGGTTAACAATCAGCGGCAGGCCTTGACCACCAAAGACCGGGTCACACGCCAGTGCCGCCCAGCCGCCATCGATGTACTGCTTGTAAGCGGCCTTGAAGCCGGTGGGAGTGGTGACCTCGTGGCTGGCGGTGTCGAGTTTGCAACCCTCTGCGTCACCACTGGCGTTGAGGGGCAACAACACCTCTGCGGCGAATTTGCCACCTTCTTCGAGCACCGCATTGATGGTGTCGGCGTCCATGTCGGCATGCATCGGTATGGCTTGCAGGTCAGCGGTGACGTTGAGCACTTCGTGCATCACAAACTGCATGTCGCGCAAGGGTGGGGTGTAGGTTGTCATGGGGTCTCCTTGGAAATTCAGCGTGTTGATTAAAGTGGTTGGGGCGCAAATTTGGCGTAACGCAGCAAGGTGTTCTCAAAGCCGGCGTGGGCGCGGTCGATGGCGTCGTGGTTTTTCAGAAAGCGGATTTCATAGTGCAGCGACAAGATCAGGCCATGGATCTCGAATGCCATCTGCTGGGCGTCGGCGTCGGGCAGCAGATGACCTTCGTCACGCGCCTGCACCACCGCACGAACCAGGGCGTTCAGCCAGATCTGCACCGCATTGGCCAGGGCGTCGCGTACCGGGCCGGGCCGGTCATCAAAAGCCACGGCACCGCTGATGAAGATGCAACCGGACTGCAGCTCGACGGTCACCCGCTTCATCCAGTTGTCAAACAACGCACGCACCCGCGGCAGGCCACGTGCGGCCTGCATGGCAGGGAAAAAAACTTCGTCAGAAAAACGCTGGTAATACTCACGCACCACCGAGAGTTGCAACTCCTCCCGCGAACCGAAGTGCGAAAAAACACCCGACTTGCTCATGTGGGTGACCTCGGCCAGCACGCCGATGCTCAGGTCCTCCAGGCCAACCTGGCCGGCCAGGCGCAGGGCCGCTTCGATGATGAGCTGCTTGGTCTGTTGGCCTTTTTGCAAGGCACGCTCATGCCCCGATTTATGGGCAGGCGGCCTGTTGTTTGACGACAAGGTGGTGGTAGAACTGGTCATGATGCATAAAAAGAACGACCGTTCTATTTTGCAGCATTTCCAGGTCTCCAAAACCTTGGCGCTGACTTGGGAGGCAAATTTATAGGGGTTTTAAGGGAAAACCCCTAGTTTTTGTCAACTTCAGCCATTTAAAAGAAAAAACGACTCAAGCCCTTATTTAACAAGCACTTATAGCTATTATTTTGTTAGCAGCTTAATGCGAACGGATCATGGTGCCAAACGCTTGGTCAGTGAGAATTTCCAGCAGCAGCACATGTGGCACCCGGCCATCGACGATGTGCACCGCGTTAACCCCACTCTTGGCAGCGTCCAGCGCGCCGGCAATTTTGGGCAACATGCCGCCGCTGATGGTGCCGTCGGCAAATAACTCGTCAATGCGCCGCGCGCTCAGGTCGGTAAGCAATTCACCAGCCTTGTCGAGCACCCCACTGATGTTGGTGAGCATCAGCAGCTTTTCAGCCTTGAGCACCGTGGCGAGTTTGGCGGCCACCACGTCGGCGTTGATGTTGTAACTTTCGTTGGCCTCGCCAAACCCGATTGGGCTGATGACCGGAATGAAGGCATCATCTTGCAGCGCCTTGACCACGCTGGGGTCGATGCTGACGATGTCACCCACCTGGCCAACGTCGTGTTCTTTGGTCGGGTCGGCGTTGTCGAGCATTTTGAGTTTTTGCGCGCGGATCATGCCGCCATCACGCCCGGTCAGGCCGACGGCCTTGCCACCAGCCTGGTTGATCAAGCCGACGATGTCCTGCTGCACTTCACCCCCCAGCACCCATTCGACCACTTCCATGGTCTCGGCGTCGGTGACACGCATGCCCTGGATGAATTCACCTTTTTTACCCAGGCGTTTGAGCGCGGTTTCGATCTGCGGGCCACCGCCATGCACCACCACCGGGTTGATACCCACCAGCTTCAACAACACCACATCTTCGGCAAAATCCTGCTGCAAGGCCGGGTCGGTCATGGCATTGCCGCCGTATTTGATGACCATGGTTTTACCGTGGTACTTGCGGATGTAGGGTAACGCCTGAGCAAGGATTTCGGCCTTGTCGCGCGGAAGGATGTGGGTAACGTCGGTCATAGGAGGTAGGTAGGTTGCTGGAATAAGGACAAACTAGGCTGCAAATTGTGCAGCATCTCGCCCTTGTTCAGTCCAGCACCGCAGACTGCGCCTGATAACCTTGCACACAGGTCTGCAACACGGTCTTGATGGCAGCCACATCTCCGTCCTGTGCCGCTTGTTGCAATACCTGCAAATGCGGCTCAAGCGACGACCAGTCCAGGTAATCTTCATGCGCTTTCATGATGCGTGGGTGGCCGGTGGGCTCGGGGTTGTCGCCAATCAGCAGTTCTTCATACAGCTTTTCACCAGGGCGCAGACCGGTGATGGCGATCTCGATGTCCCCCTCTGGGTGATTCGCGTCGCGCACCCGCAGCCCCGAGAGTTCGATCATGCGCCGTGCAAGATCAACGATCTTGACCGGCTGGCCCATGTCTAACAAGAACACGTCGCCACCCTGTCCCATGGCTCCAGCTTGCAACACCAGCTGGGCCGCTTCTGGGATGGTCATGAAATAGCGAGTGACCTCGGCATGGGTCACCGTGAGTGGCCCTCCGGCGGCCAATTGCTTGCGAAACAGCGGCACCACACTGCCGCTGGAACCCAACACGTTGCCAAAACGCACCATGCAAAAGGTGGTGGCTGATGCTTGAGCAGCCAGCGCTTGCAGCACCAACTCAGCCATGCGTTTGGTGGCACCCATGATATTGGTCGGGCGTACCGCCTTGTCGGTGCTGATCAGCACAAACCGCCGAGCACCACTGGCTGCCGCAGCCTGCGCCACATTCAGGGTGCCGAACACATTGTTGCGCGCACCTTCCCCGGGGTTGTCTTCCACCATGGGCACATGTTTGTAAGCCGCCGCGTGGTACACCGTGGCGGGTCGATAGGTCTTGAAGATAGCTTGTAAACGACGCGGGTTGGCGACACTGCCCAGCAGGGGCACCAATTCCACCGTCAGACCCGCAGCAAGGCAAAGGGCTTGCAACTCCTGATGGATCGCATACAGACCAAACTCGTTGTGGTCAAACAACAGCAGCTGACGCGGCTTTTGTTGCGCGATTTGGCGTGTGAGCTCACTGCCAATACTGCCACCCGCCCCGGTGACCAACACCACCTGACCAGCCAGATCCTGGGCCAACAGGTCAACGCGCGGTGCGACCGGTGCACGACCCAGCAAGTCCTCAATGTCGAGTTCATGGAAGTCTTGCACCGTGACCCGACCACTGGCCAGGTCTGAGAGTCCCGGCAAAGTCCGGACGTGTACCGGCAGATCAAGTAGGCTGTCCAGAATCGCGTTGCGGCGCTCCCGGGAGGCGCTGGGCATAGCCAGCAGAATGTCGGTTACGCCCTGCCTGGTAATGAGTTCTTTGATGAAGGATGGTGCGTAAACCGGTATGCCATTCACGCTTCGATCGATCTTGGTGGCATCGTCATCCACAAAACCAACGAGACCGTATTGGCTGGACAACTGCAAAGCAGCAGCGGTTTGTGCACCGGCAACGCCAGCACCGTAGATCAGCAAACGGCCACTCTGCATCACACTGGTGTGTCCCACGTCAGCCAACCAGAATCGCGCCCAAGCACGACTCGCACCCACCAAGTACAAAAAAATCAAGGGTTGCAAAACACCCAAGCTGCGCGGTACACCTTCCCAGTGATGCCAGAGCAACATGCCGCTGAGCAACAACGCATAGAGCAGCACAGCCTTACCTGTGGCCAGCAAAGCGGCCTGCCCGCTATAACGAAAAATGGCCCGATAGAGGCCAAATTTCATAAAAATCGGAACAGAAAGAAGAACTGTTAAACCATACACCCACCGCTGCGCCCCGACGGGCCAGTTCAGCTGCTCAAGCCTGAGCGTGAAGGCCAGCCAGGTGGCAAACAGGGCAAGAAAAACATCAACTGCAACAACGATCAGCCGTTTGACCGAGCGTGGCCAACCCAATACCCTGTTTTGCATTCATCCACCTGAAAAGGTGCAGATTAGACCGCAAAGCTCTCCTTGCTTTGCCCTTCGGCCACCTTGGCGGCCAGCCAACGCGGCATCAGACCACGCCCGGTCCAGGTTTCACCATTGGGGCCACGGTATTTGATGGGTGCGGGGTTGCTGGATTTTGCAGCGGCAGCAGGCTTGCGAGAACGACCCTTGGAACGGTCCAAATCATCAACCGTGATACCAAAGGCTTCCATCTTGGCCAGAATATCTGCAATGGTTACAGCCAATTCGGCAGACTTGATTTCTTCGGCCTGTTTTTGCAATAGGGCAATCTGGTTTTGAATTTCAATGAGAGAGGACACGTTTATTTCCTTTTGTAAAGCTGTTGTAACACCCTGGCTACACGTTGACCGTGCTTCTAATGGGTGACATTATCTCTTGCTAAAACCTTTCGAGCAGTCAAGAAAATGATTTTGATATCAAAAATAATTGATTTTTTGTGCATGTACTCAATATCAAGCGCTACTTTTTGAGGAATAGGTAACTCATCACGCCCATTGATCTGCGCCCAACCTGTCAATCCTGGCGAAAGGTGGTGCACCCCGGCTCGGGTTCGTAGATCTACCAAATCATGTTGATTGAACAACGCTGGACGTGGGCCTACAAAGCTCATATCTCCTATCAAGATGCTCCATAACTGAGGCAACTCATCCAGGCTGGATTTACGTAAGAAACTGCCCACCGGTGTTAAATAACCCTCCGGATTACTAAGTAAATGTGTCGCTGCCGCCGGTGTCCCCACCAGCATGCTACGGAATTTTGGCATTTTGAATATGTGGTTGCCGACGCCCACGCGATCAGACCAATACAAAACGGGACCGCTAGAGGTAAAGCGAACCAGAAAAGCCACCAATAGTATGGGAATCAACAACACAGCACCGGCAACAACAGCCAAAACCAGATCGAATGTTCTTTTCATAACTTCACATTACCGCTCATAGCCCGCCGTAATCCCTCTTGAACAGAAGTTTTGGGCACCCAACTCAGTAGTTTCTTGGCTTTACTGCTATCGATTTGCAAGTTTCCACACAAACGCTGAACAGCATCACCCTTGCCCGCCAATCGCCCAGCCCATTCCAGCGCCCACACCGGCACGGGTAACAAACGAGCAGGTAGCCCAGCAGCCTCGGCCATCCCACGCACCAATTCAGTGGTAGATAAGTCTTGCCCATCGCTGATCAAAAAGGTCTGGTTGGCCGCCTTTGGATGAGAGGTGCAGGTAACAATGAAATCAACCAGATTGTCCAGCGCCACTAAGCTGCGTTGGTTGTGAATGGCCCCCAGGGGTAAGGGCCAACCTTTTTTAACTGCTCGCATCAAGGCTGCAAAATTAGCTTTGACACCGGGTCCGTACACCAGGGGAGAGCGTACTATGACGATTTCCATGCCTGTTTCTTGAGCAATTTGATATAGCCCTAGCTCAGCCTCGTGTTTGCTTAAGCCATAGGGATCTTGCGGGTTGGGTGCGTCGGTTTCTGTAAACGCGCACCCAGGCTGAGTGCTTTCGCCATTGACCTTGGCAGAACTGATAAACAAAAACCGCTTTACCCCAGACGCCGCAGCCTCGCGGGCCAAGTGAAGAGTGCCCTCAACATTAACTGTGCGAAATGCAGTAATAGGACTGATCTCGGTGTCCCGCATGACATGGACACGTGCAGCGGCGTGAATAACAACACTCACTTCCTCCAGCGCATAGGACCAATCTGTCGTTGACAGCATATCACCCACTGAAATAAACCTCAGGTGTTCGTCGGACAAGATACTACTTTTCCTAACCGAACCGCAAACGTCATTTTTTTTTTTGGAAAACTCATTAAATACTGCCCGCCCAACAAAACCGTTCGCTCCGGTTACAAGAAGGTGCTTCATATATTGTGATCAATGCGAAAATTTACCAACTTCATCGTTATGTCTNGAAATCAATTCTTCGTAAAAAGCGGCCATCTCGTGGGTAATTAATTCACTAGAGAANAATTCCAATGCACGAAGGCGAGCCACCTCACCCATCTTTCGTCGATATTCTTCGTTCATAATTAGCGTTAATAAACTCCGTGCCAGAGCAGCCACATCTCCTGCCGGAAACAGTAAGCCTGTTTTACCATCTTCCACAGCGTCGGTAATACCATATATTCGCGAAGCCACTCCAGGAATGCCGCAGGCCGCTGATTCAATAATCGTCATCCCGAACCCCTCTCGATAGCTTGGTAAACAAAAAATGTCGGCGGCCATCATATAACCCTCTGGTGTAGCAGTAAAACTCACATAGCGCAGGTTCCGCGGTATTGCTTTGAAAATTTTTTGAATGTGATTAACCGTGACATCTTCCTCTGATCCGACCATCAAGAGCACCATGTTAGGTTTAGCATCGACCAGCAAATTAAATGCATCTACCAAATCAAGGATACCCTTGTCACGCGTAAGTCTGCCAACGTATAAAATTATCGTAGCATCCTGAGAAATTCCAAGAGCATCTCTTGTTGATCTTCTGATGGCCAAGTCAGGGTGGAAGCGATTCACATCAACACCACAGATTGAACCAGCTCCAATTAACTTTGCTTTACCAGCCTGAAATACTCTTTCTTTCACCAAAAAATCGCATTGCGATAGACTGACCGTCTGAATATCTGTAGCCAATTTTCCAACTGATTTATCGAACAGTTTAAGAACTGCACGTCGCCAACCAGTTCGTGTAGCCCACACTTCACCGTGAAATGTATTGATGCGTATTGGAATACCCACAAACCATGCGGCGAGCATCGCAAGGAAGCCGGTCTTGGGCATATGGGAGTGCACAATATCAAATCGCTCTTGTTTAAATATTTTACAAAGCAATAATAGAACCAAGAAATCACGCCAAGGAGACGGCTTTCTCTCAATAGGCAGAAATATCAGACGAGCATTAATACCATCTAGCAAATATTTATCAACAGAATTACATATGACCGTTATCTGATACCTATCTGATGCCGCTCTGATATGCTCACGCAAAAAGGAATTAACAACTGCAGGAATGGTCGCTACATAGCAAAGTTTAATCATTGTCAAGTTTCGATCGGTCGGCCTAATAGCTTGGCTATCTAATGAAGAAGAAATACATACCATTCTTTACTTCATCCGTTGATTAAATGATACCAAGGCAACACGACGGACATACTTTATTACAGACCACGCCAATGCGGCTATAAGCGTAATACAGCCTATAAGTTCCTGCTTGTGCAACACTCGCCATGCAGCGAGCTCCCTCTTCTCATGACGCCACAATTGCCCGCTATAGCCCCCTGGACTGGAGTCGGGGCGAAAAGAAGCGGCTAGCGACACGTCCATACGATAGCATTTGTAGCCAGACAGAAGCACTTGCAGCCATAGTAAATAGTCCTCTGTCACGTGCTTTCCCTCGAACCTGAAAGGCAACTCGCGTTTGAGCATTACCGAGCGTGTCGGAAATCTATTTGCCACCAACATTACCCAAAAGCTCACACCCCATGTTCTCGGCTCAGCCGCCACCTCTGGATACACTTCATCGTCCTCTACTATCGCAGTGCCGTGACCACACAAGGTCGTGTCAGGGCGGCGAAGCACCAAGCCATACTGCATTTCAATTTTGCGAGGATGCCAGGCATCATCGGCATCAAGGAAAGCCAACCATGGTTGTGTGGCACGCTCCCATCCGGCATTGCGGGCTACGCCTGGACCTTGGTTTTTTTCAAGGCTAATCACCGTAATCCAGCCTGCTGGATATTCAGACACCAGAGCTTGCAAGATCACCAGAGTGTCATCTCCGCTAGCGTCGTCTACCAGTATCACTTCAGCTGGCCTCAAGGTCTGGGCTGCAATAGATTCCAAAGCTCTACGGATTGTTACCCCCGCACGCCAACACGGGATGATGGCACTGACAGGTGCCGTAGGTATATCGTTCATGGATTAGGATTTGGACGAGTAAATGCCGAGTCCATTTGTGCGAGGAATGCCCGTATCACCTGCTCAGGCTGGAAGTCTTCGCAACGGTGTGGTGACTGAGGTCCTCGTTTTACTGCCGCCAATATTCCAACAGCGATCGCTGTTGGATCACACGGGTCGAAGTAGTTTGGGTAGTTGCCCGCCACCTCCCTGAGTACTGCAATATCAGAACAAGCGATTGGCGCTCCGAATTCCATAGCCTCCAAAGCAACGCGACCAAAGCCTTCGCATAACGTTGGATACACTACAGCATCGCAGGCACGGTATTGTGCAGCGAGTGAATCCAGGCTCAATCGCCCAAGAAAATGAAAGCGAGCTTTGTCCTGATCGGATCGGCCATTCAAACACGCAGACCAAGCGGCATCGTATGCACCAGTGATCCAAAGATGCGGATCTTCGCCACGCAGTACCAATGTCGTCAATGCATCACTCAACCGGTGGATATTCTTCCGGTGTTCAGAGCCACCAGAATAAAAAAGATGCATCCCTTGCCCTCGTTCAGCACGTAGCCGAACGGCCTCTGCAATCGCCATGGTCGATTCAGTCAATATGGGGTCAATAGTATTAGGTACTACGCCACTACAGGCATCCGATACACCATAGCAGTCACGAAGATTTCGTCGACTCGTCTGTGACACCGTCAAGACGCGACGAGCCACTGCCAAGTTTCGCCTAAGCATATGCAAGTAGTAAGCACGTATACGAATGGGGTAAACGTCGGGCAATTCCTGCAGGCAAGTGTCATGCACCATCATTACCGACGGAATATTTTTCGGCAGTTGCACATCGTGGTAAGGTGTAAACAGCACGTCTGGTTTGGCTGCACGGATTGCGCGCGGAAACTGCACATTGTTATAGTAGGGATGGCGCAACGGTCGCGGCAGGGCTTCCGGCCACTTTATGATCCACGGCTGGCAGTTAGGTAGCTTGGCGATTTCCGTCATTTCGAACTTCGGACCAACAAGGACGAAGTCCCACTGTGGCCGTTGTGCGATCCACGCATGTAGCAGTGGCCTAAAAAATGCCGCAATGCCACCAACATACAAGGCCAGGTTCTTTGTGTCAACGGCCACACGCAAGGGCTTTTGATTACTCATGTTGATTGGCATAGTTAGCAGATTTCTCATTGAAACTTCAAAAGCTGTCTGATTTTTTTTAGCGAAATAAGCTTGAAAACCATTGCAAGCGAAAGCACCATACCTCCGTACATCAACATCACACCTATAAGCCCCAATCCCATTTCCCACCACGGCTGGCTACCGATGCTGAACGACGGTAGCGCCAAAAGCGGCAACATCACAACGGCAATGCTGAGGGTTGCGGAGCGAGCCATGCCCCAGACCCGCTGACCCGGTAGTGCCGACCCTCGAACCAGCAAGAGCCAAGCAAGGATGGCACCGCAAGAGTTGGCAATGGCCCAATGTGCCTGGGCCGTTTGAAGAGAACGCGCGGCCCAGGCAACACTCAATATTGTCATGCCCACCACTGCCATGGATGTACCGACTATAGCGACCTGCCCACTTCGCCCTTGTGACATCAACGCACGCAAGGCCAGTGTGACCAGTGCAATAGGTATTGCAGCAAAGATCGTCATCCGCAGCGCGTCTGCCGTCTGCTGATGCGAAACGGCGCCGAAACGCCCACGCTCAAAAACCAAACTAACTATTTCGGGGGCAGCATACCAAGTGAAGGCGACCAGCATCATTAGCAAAAAAAAGACCGGCGCCCCAACATCCCAGGCCAGAACAAGCATGCCAGGCCGGTCGCCCCGGCGCTCGTGCTCTAGGAAGCGAGGCCAAAGCAAGCTAGATAACGGCAATGCCAGAAGGCTGATCATGACGTTGACCAGTAACGTCGCGTACTGGAAGGCGGATAGAGCACCAGGTTGCAGATAACTCATCGTTGAGCGCTCAATGAAGACATAGGACTGGGCAAGAAGATAGTTCAGTAGCAGCGACCCAAACATTAACAAAAAGGAGCGTTCCCGCAGTGGTAACAAGCCCGCAAATCGCCAGCGCAGGCCCCGAGCATGGAGGGTCCGCCAAGATACAAGCAACACAACCACCTGCCCCATCATGACGCTGAGCACCAATGCATAGATGCCAAGCAAGCCACCAAAAACCCCCAGGCAGGCCACCGCGACCAAGGCAGAAAGTAATCGGGCCATAGCTTGGTGCAGCGCGAGGTCTAGACTCAGCAGCACAGCATTGAAGGTTTCAGAAAGAGCGAAAAGGAATATAAAGGGCAGGAATGCCATCAGCAGATTGGCAAAAGTCGTATCTGCAGGTGTGCTCGGCGAGAACAAGTTGAAACTTGCAGCAAGAACAAGCACCACTGCCGCAAGGCTTGACATCGTCAGGAGCACAAGCACCCCAGCAGTAAGCACCTCGCTGGCACAATCTGGATTTGCCTTCGCAGACCGAAAGACAACCGCAATCAACGATTCGCGCAGTGGGTGCACGTAAAACCCCAAGGTCGTTACGACAGCCGTTGCCAGCCAGTACGAATCCAGGTCCTTTGACGTGCCAAAGTAAAACGCCACAAGTACCTGCGTTGCAAACCCAATAACCGTTGCCAATCCTGATAAGGCGACCAGTGATCCGAGCTTGCGCCGCAGGTCACCCATTGCCATTGCCGCGCACAACCCGGCGTATATTGTTAGCCCCAGCAACAAGTGCAGCCAGCACCATTAAACATAGTGAGGCCACTATTCCAAGGGCTCGTTGAAAACGCCCCCCGCCCACTAGGGCGACGGCTGTGCCAGCAACCCGTAGTGCGTCAGCGGTCAGCCCAAGTGACAAACAGGCGGCAAACACATCCGAAGGAGACTGGCACGTCTGCTTTGCAGCAGACTGCAGTTTTGTCACCATCTCGTCGACGCGATGCTGGTAAGTATGCGTTTTCATGATGTGATGAAACGCTTCCTGACCTATTTGCTGAATCCGCTCTGGATCTGCCAGAAGTGCGCGCGATAGTTGCACCAGATCATCCTCACCGGAGTAGGTTAAATAATGACGCCCTTCGTCGAAAAGGTCTTCCGCACCGTTGCCAACAATGCGATCCGTCAGCAATACCGCTCCAGCACCCATTGCCTCAAAAAAACGCATATTCACATCGTTGTTAACGGAGCGATTGAAGACAAGTTTTGCACCGGCATAAATTCGTCCCATTTCCAGAGGAGACGCTCGGCCAAAATGCGTTGAGCCAAACTGGGTTCTCAAGGCATTGAGCAGAGCACTTCGCTGAGGGTGCATTTGCACGTTTTCGGAGCCAACGTATGCAATGTCAACATCTCTGTCCGGCGGCATTGCTGGAGCCAACTCGGGCGCAAAAGCCAAGGGTAACCAATGTACCTGGCGCACGCCCGCCTCTGTGAGCCCAGGCAAATATTGCTTTTGCGCCACGAAGCTCATGTCAAACATGCGACCAATGCGCATGTGTTTGTCAAAATCCATATGCGTATCGATTGCATACCACGCAGTCGGACAGGACTTCACTTTTGAAGTATCCGGGAGCAACCTCATGCTACCGCCTTCAAAAAAAACAAGCGCGTCCGCTGCAAAGGACGCACGACGCATCACCGCTTCAGCATCAACCAGCCCCGTAACAACCAGGTTGATTTGTGGACCAGGGATATCCGAGCAAATAAAAAGCTCATGACCGGACTGCCTAAAGGCAGTGAGGAAATAGTTTGCTGTCGTTGTTGGAGTCAACGAGGCAATGATGAGTATCTTCATATCTTACGCACCCACCCACAAAGCTGCGGGTGGCAACGACTGATAAAGGAACACCTTCGACTTACGCAGGGCAAGGGATGAAATGCATCAAAATGCAATCGGGCGAGTTTGCCGGAAATATGTTGCCTCATGGAAACACGCTATGCCATTTCTTGCGGAAATATGCACTGTTGCGTTCGTGTAGCGCCGCGGTATCGACAACTTTGCCCATGTAATGAATATCCGTTTTTAACGCGCTGACACCATGATGATGAAAGTGTTTGAAGGCCGATCGCGGATCTACGATGCATTTGAAACCAGATTGGCGGACTCTGTAGCTTAGATCAATTTCCTCACAGCCAGCTGGCGTGTAGGCCACGTCAAAACCACCAAGTTGATGAAATGTCTCAGCCCGCAGCAAAAAACAAAAACCAGACACCACATCCGCCTCAACAGGACCATCCGTTTCAACAAAGCGTTCGTGCTTGCAGTCACGCCAATACGATCCAGCTGGTCCAATCTGTCCAACCATTGGATCAGCCAACAGCTGAGTTGCCAGACTCTCCAACGCGTCGGGCCCCACAGACACATCGTCATTGAGATAACACAAAATATCTCCGTCGGCCAATTGCGCCCCCATATTCCAGGCCCGGGCAACACCAACATTTTCGCTGTTCAGGCAGTAGCGAGTAATCTCGGGCGAGGTGCACACAAACTGGCGCAGTTCTTCGTCTGTCCCATTGCAAACCACGATCACCTCGTGGTTTGCTTTGACGTTTTTTTTGATGTCCTCAAGCACATCCACAATGGTGTAGCGCGGCATGAAAAACCGCTTCTTGTTGAGTGGCCGAGTCAGATGCAGGACAGGAATAATGATGCTGATTTTGGGTAATGATGTCATTTTGAGATGCTCTCGACGCGTTGCCAAAAACTGGTTTCTATGTCAGCGTAATGTGCGGGTTCTGAGAGATCAGTACCAAAGGAAAGGGCACCAACATTGTCATTGCCAATAATGTTGCAGCCACACAGTGCAGCCTCGGCAACGACACGACCTTGGGGCTCAGGCCAACGTGGTAAGAAAACGAAGTTTTTGGCGCGGTTCATATATCGTGGCACGTCGTCATACGGGATGTGGGCAATGTGGGTGCCAAAGTCCAGATGCACATCCGGCGCACAACGTCCGACAAACACAATGTTGGCATCGCGAAAGCGTTCACGCATTGCATTTAAACCCTTGGCTTCGGAAATAACCCCCACAAATAAGTAGTCGATATCACGGTCCAGCCTTTGATTGAAAAATCGTGTGACATCAATCATTGGAGGCAGGATATAAGCTGGAGGACAAGTCTTTAAAGAGAGCAACGATTCGGTAATGCGTTGATGCAATGGTGAAAGGTAGACATTTAACGCCGCCTCAGCGTAAAGCCAACGCATAGATTCGTTCGTTGCGGCGCAGTCAGTGCTAGCATCGCGCAGTAGAATTTGTTTGTACGCCCAGCCCAATTTGGGTTTTATAGGACACCCCATACCGGTGTTTTCACCTGAGCAAGGCAAGTAGGGGAGGTTGCAGACATCGACATAGGCATTTGTCAGATGTACAAAAGGTGCGCGTCCCGCTGCGCGGCGGAGAACCTTTTCGTCAAATCCACGCCAAGCGCCGAAAGATTGCCAAGAATGACCAAAATTGTGAATGTCTATGAAGATATTCAGATCCGGGTTGTCATGCCGCACATCTAACGATGGCCTTACCGAAGACACGCGGATATCATGACCCCGACATTTGCCTTCGTTGATCAGCGCTCGACTGATCATCTCGCCACCACCACCGTGAACGAGAGGATTCATGAACGAAAAGACATTCAATCTCATAATTTTTTTCGCCGTAGCACCAGTCAGACAATCTGACGGAAGTACTCGATGGTCCTACGCAGTCCTTCATCAAGGTGCACAACGGGTGCCCAACCGAGCTTTTCCTGAGCCAAGGAAATGTCCGGCTGGCGCTGAAGAGGGTCATCCGAAGGAAGCGGCTTGAAAACAATCTTGCTGCAACTTTCAGGAATCATTTGCAACACTGTCTCGGCCAGTTGATGGATGGTAAATTCGCCTGGATTGCCAATATTGACAGGCCCCGTGAACCCGCTATCGTTGTTCATCAAGCGGATCATGCCTTCAATGAGATCATCGACATATTGGAAGCTCCGAGTCTGTTTACCATCGCCATAAATGGTGATGTCCTCGTTGCGCAACGCTTGGACAATAAAGTTGGACACCACGCGCCCATCGTTCGGATGCATGCGAGGTCCATAGGTATTGAAGATTCGGAGAACCCGGATCTCCAGGTTGTGCTGCCGATGGTAGTCAAAGAAAAGGGTTTCGGCACAACGCTTGCCCTCGTCGTAGCATGAGCGTATGCCGATCGGATTAACGTGGCCCCAGTAACTCTCTTGCTGTGGGTGTACCTTTGGGTCGCCATACACCTCGCTGGTGGAGGCTTGCAGGATTTTGGCATTGACTCGTTTTGCCAATCCCAGCATATTGATTGCCCCATGAACACTGGTCTTGGTCGTCTGCACAGGATCACGCTGGTAATGGATCGGCGAGGCAGGACAAGCGAGATTGTAGATTTCGTCCACTTCAACATACAAAGGGAACGTGACATCATGGCGCATGAGTTCAAAGTGCGAATTGGTCACTAAGTGAGCCACGTTCTCTTTCGTACCGCTAAAAAAGTTGTCAACACACAGCACATCACAGTGCTCCGCAAGCAAACGTTCACACAAATGGGAGCCCAAAAATCCAGCCCCTCCAGTAACAAGAACTCGTTTGCGGTTGGAAACTTTTCCTACAGAATTGATTTTCATATTGATGTGCTTGGATGGAAATGATGATGATTGTCTCGGCACATTGTGGTCTCATACTGGCACATGGCCTCGAAAACATCGGTGATTTTCGCTTCAATCGCTTTTAAACAGGGCTTAGGGATGGTCTGAACAACTCAAACCCAGGCGTGCTACCGCACTCGTCATCGTCACACTCCCGGTTTTAGTGCCCCGCCATCGGGATGTGAACCCCATTTTTCGAGGT
>WSSedL1CaDRAFT_10001077_pt1 | contig 17109 bp, 14 predicted proteins | sample WetSurSL1Cattail_FD_9464 | JGI IMG/M metagenome (IMG submission 9464)
CGGTAAGGACGGAATAGACATTTATAATCATGTGATTCCTTTCAAGCCTGGATGGGTTCCAATTCTTCCGGGCGGAACCAACACCATCGTTTCAGAGGACAAGCTTTCTCTGCTCGCAGGTGTAGATGGCTGCATTGAATATAAGTACAAGAATATCAATATAAACGAAGTTTTCATTGTCCATGGGGATGTAGACAGCGCTTCGGGAAATATAAGTGCAAATGGCTCTGTGATTGTCCAGGGCGACGTCAGAGAGGGATTCTTTGTAAAGTCAGAAAAAGATATTTCCATACACGGAATGGCCGAAGGCGCTACCATAGAGGCAAAAGGAACGATATCTATTTCAAACGGGATGAATGGCATGGGAAAAGGAATGCTCAAAGCCGGCGGAAATATTGTTGGCAAGTATTTTGAAAATACAATTCTAATAACCGACAATGATATTTATGCGGATGTGCTCATGAATGCCAGAGCGAAAGTAGGCGGCTCCATTATACTAAAAGGAAGAAAGGCGTCCCTGATTGGCGGCACTTATGAAGTCGGAAAGCGGATTTATGCTAAAAATATTGGCACCGCCGGCAACACGCCTACGCGTGTGTCAATTGACTCGCCAGCTCTTACTTCAATGCTGTCTGTAGATCAGGATTCAGAGAGCATGGATGAATTGAACAGCAGGCTTGCGGAAGCGCAGAAGGAATTCGATGATTACCAGCAGAAGTTTTCGGATTTAACGAAACAAATCTGGTCAGCCGGTCAAAAAAATACCGAACAGGGAAATCGGATGATTAAAGCAGGAATTTTAAAGAAGGGCCGGCTAAATGAGGTAATCAATCAGATTAAAAAACAAATCAGTAAGGCACAGGAAGAGTCGGCGAGTCTGATGGATTTTAATATTACCGGCATTGGAATTGTGTACCCAGGCACAAAAATCACAATTGGACCTTTTACCATGAATGTGCAAAACGAAAACAGTAACATGAAATTTTATCCAAATCAGGAACATATTGTGACCGGTCCGATTCTCCCTTCTGATGTCATCTGATCATTTTGCGGTTCAGGCGTAAGAAGGCCAAAAAACTCCTTTAATAAATAACCGCATGAAGGGGAGTTTTATCATTTGAAAAGCCGATGTGCGGCGGCATGGGGGTTTACGATGTCGATTTACAATTTGGAACAATTGAATGAAATGCACATCGATGTACTGAAAGAGATCGGAAATATCGGTGCAGGAAACGCGGCAACTTCATTATCGCAGATGCTGAATACTGAGGTTGATATGACGGTTCCAAAGGTTCGAATTCTAAATATTAATGACGCCGCCACTGCCATGGGAGGCCCTGAAAATGTCGTCATCGGTATTTTGGCGAAGCTCTGCGGCGACATTGAAGGCATTATGATGTTTATCATTGAACAGGAATTCGCCAAAACTGTTTTAACCTCCTTGCTTGGTGCAACAGAGGTGAGTTGCGATAATTTAACGGAGATGGAGCTTTCCGCGATCTCAGAAATCGGCAATATTATGATTTCGGCCTATTCTGGCTCCATCAGTACTTTGTCGCAGTTGGTCATGAAAACTTCAGTGCCGGCAATTACAGTAGATATGGTTGGAGCACTTTTGAGTGTGCCTGCAATTGAAATGAGTTCTGTTTCCGACCAGATTATTTTTATTGAGGATGATTTCCTAAGTGGAGATAAGGATGTTTCGGCGAATATGTTGCTTGTACCGACGATGGATTCTCTGAATAGACTAATGCAGAAATTAGGTATTGAGTTATGAGCAATATGGTTACGATCGGCATATCTGATATGAAAATTGTGAAGAGTACTGACGCGCTCGTAACTTACGCGCTGGGTTCCTGCGTGGGAATTTGCTTGTATGATTCCATAATGAAGATTGGAGGACTGGGGCATATTATGCTTCCGGTCTATCCGGAAAATAATCCGAAGGAGAATAAGTATCGGTTTGCCGACACTTGTATACCGGAGATGGTGAATGATATGGTACGGCTGGGCTGCAACCCAAAACGAATTATGGCAAAGATTGCGGGTGGAGCAAAGATGTTTGATGTTGCCGGTGATTCTGCTTTCGGAAGTATCGGGGCGCGTAATGTAATCGCAGTTAAGAGCTGCTTGCAAAGCTTTAAAATCCCAATCTACGCGGAGGATACGGGATTGAATTACGGCAGGACGGTATATTTTTATACGGAGGATGGAACCATGGTGGTTAAATCCTTTTCTTATGGGACTAAGACTTATTAATATGAATAGACTAAAAAACAAAGCTTTCTTTCAGTGCGGTATAAAAACCAGCATATTGAAAGAAAGCCTTTATTATTTTTTATCCTTAAAAAGTAACTTTTTTAACCATCATGAAATAACATGGTTGGTTTTTTTCCTTCTTTGCGCAATTCAGCCAGTTTCTCTCTCACAGCGCCATATTGCTTTTTAATTAATTCATTCGCCGATTTATCAAGGGAAGCAATTCTACTCATGATAGTTCTGCAGTTTTTAGATAATATCAGGATTAAGAGTTCTTCCTCTTCACAATCTTTTTCAATGATCTCAGCATTCAATAGTTGCGTCATTCGATTCTGCTTTTCTAGGGGCATTTGTTTCGTAAGGGCAGAGATTAAATCATTACACTTTTGCACCCGTTTCATATAAGGAACACGCTGCTCAAGAAAATCATCCAGCTCGATTTCAGGTTGTTTACAGCGTACTTGAATTTGTTTTGTCAAGTCTAGCACCTTAGTAAGCAAGATAACCTTTTGTTCTAAACAAGTAATCATTTGATTGTCGGCCATAATTTCCCCTTAAGATTGAAAGACTGCCAGTTTAAATAACTATTTATTCATGTGGCAAAGTTTTTCAGCCTGCACCCAAGTATCTTTCATGTTTTCCACAACCGGGACTAATTTATCCAGAATTTCAGCATCTTTACTGATTTCTGCTTTTTCAATTTGTTGATTGAAGAAACAATATAACTCATTTAGATCACCTGAAACAGGATACTGTTGATCTAAAATTGCAGAAAGATATGAAAAAATATTTTTACATTTTAATGTGCATTTTGCAGATGTTACATATTTCTCATTTTTCAACATCATTGAACCGTAATGAAGATTTTTCAGTGCTTCGTCAAAAAGAGCAACCAGTTGTTCTCCTTTTGACATTGTAATGATTGATTGTTCTTTATATTGCTGGATCGGATTGTTTAGCATGATTGAATGCCCTCCATTTCTGTAGTACTCTCATTTATCAGGAAGAGGATGAAGATGAGGTAAACAAGGCTGCCTGCGAATTCATCGTGCTTAAGTAGGATTCTAATCTTGTGAATTTTGCGTAATATTGATCCTGTTCTGTTGATAGCTGTTCCTTCAAATCTGTTATCTTAGTGGTATCAGTGTCCATTTCACTTCCAAGTGTGCTCAAGTCATAAGTTCGGCTCGCATCGCCGGCTTTCTGAACCAACAGACCATCATTGCCGATACTGACATTCACATTTTTCGTAATGACTGTTTGGAGACGGGCTGCAATTCCATCTGAACTTGTAAATATCGAAGCAACGGTATCCTCGTTGTTGGCTAAGGCATCCTTGAGTGTGGTTTCATCAATTGTCAGCTTACCGTATTGGTCATAATCATCGTTTTCTGTAATACCGATTGAATAAAGTGCGCTTTTTATGGATGAAACTGTATCGGTCATCGCGTCTCGAAGATCATAATCCAGTGAGGATAAAAGTGTATCCGACTGAAGAATGCCTTTCTTGGCGTTCGTCTCCCACGCGGTAATCTGAGTTTCAGTCATTTCAGCTCTTTGGTCATCTGTCAGAGGGGCATAAGTCGTACCGTCTGTTTTTGTACTTTCGGTTAACTTTCCGCTTACTAATGTGATAATTGAATTATAGTCAGTGACAAAATCGGATATTTTTTTATACAAATCATCGGTTGCATTATCTGCAGTAAATGTAATGGGAGTGGAAGTGTTCACCGTAGAGTCAGTCGGGTCGGATTTCAGAAGTTCAATATTTACTTCGTCCAGTGTGAATTTGTTCTCAGAGCGTGAAATTAATGTGGCGTTGGAAGTGGTGCCGTCAAAGCTTACCATCATTTCGGAATTCTGACCGAAAGTAGTAGTATAATCAGTAGAAGTACTGTTTGGGGTAAAGGTAACCTTACCGCTTGCTGTTGTAGGCGCATCATAACCGGAAACGCTGCTGACCTTAGCAGCAAATGCATTTGCAATGTCAGTTTCCGTAGCAGCAGATGTAACATCAATGGCTGTATGGGTACTGTCATTTAATGCCGAACCACCATTTGTAAATTCATAAGTAGTACCACCGACAGTGATTGTTTTTCCAAGCATATCAGAACCGGTTTTTCCAGTAAAATCATAGGTTAAATCAGACGCCGCAGTGTTGTCGACACCGTCCATAAAGAAACCTGTGATATCGCCCGACGTAGTCGGTGCTGTTATGGAGCCGGTACTAGTAGAGGTAAAGATAACATTGCCGGTACCGTCTGTTGTCGCTTTGGCAGTATAGCCGGTAAGGCTGACAGCACCGCTGAATTTAGCCGCGATACCATCAGCGGTAGTAGTACCGCTGAGATCAATAGCAGTGTTTCCATCGGATAGCGTGCCGCCATTTGTGAACTCATAAGTCACGCCGCCGATTGTGGCAGTTTTTCCAAGCAGCGTAGAACTTGTTTGCCCGGTAAAATCATAGGACAAGGTAGCTGCTGTGTCAGCTCCTTTTCCAAATAAAGAGGTTGCCAGACTGCTGCCGCCCAGAGTCGAAATTTGTACCTTGCTGCTTTCCCCGCCGCTGTCAGCGGTCACGCTGAACGTATCCAACGTAGATGAATAGGAGATCGTTACATTGGCGTCAGTATCATTATTAATGGTAGAAATAACAGTCGCCAGGGTAACTGTAGCTTTAAAAGTAAAATCTTTTCCATTTACGGTTAAACCATAATTACCGTCTGCGTCTGTGGTAAGAGCTCCATTCAGATCACCTGCAATGTCCTCTAATGATTTACTGGTGTTTATACGGTTGGTTTCACCCGCATAAATATGCAGTGCTCCCGATGAGCCAAGAACTCCGGCTGCGTCACACGAGGACAGAGTAAGACTCGAAGTTGCATTCTTAGTTGAAAAAGAAAGTTTACTGTCCGTATCAACGCTGACATTTACGTTTCCGGTACCATAAGCTGAATTTAATTTTGTCTGCAGATAAGTGGCTAATCCTGCCGTAGTACTATATTGACTTTTATCGCTTTCATTAAAAGTGATATTTTTTGTAACACCGTCAAGAGAGAATGAGAGGGTGGAACCTGCCAAAGCATCCTGCAAATTGGTCTTTACTAATGTATCTCGGTCGGCTTGTGTGCCGGATACGGAAGAGCCGGCAGTTGTATTAACGGCCAATCCTAAGCCATCCAGTAAGTTTTTATCGCCTCCGGTTAAGGCAATATTTGTTCCGGTAAAGGTAATCTTTCCATCAGAAGCTGATGCGGTTAACTTACCTTTCAAATCGGCATTACTGCTGATTGCAGTGTTGAATGCGGCTGCCAGAGCTGTTGCGCTATCAGCGTCTGATAAGCCTGCTGCAAGGGAGACATCAGCAGACAATGCCAGCGTGTAGGCCGTACCGTCTACAGTAAAAGTAAGTGATGCGCCGGAATCAACAGAACTATTAAAAAAGTTCTGTTCTTGTGGAGCAATGCCGGACTGACCCGCACTGGTGCCACTCTGTACAGAAGAAGTGGTACCGGATGTAGCGGCGACTAAGCCCAAGCCTGTCAAAAGATTCGAAGTGCCTGATTTAACATACAAGTTTGTAGTATTGTCTGTTGAACTTAGTTTTACAGAATTATTCGTATCATCAGCGGTAAATGAAACCTTACCCTTTAATCCGTCAATTGTAGAAATTTGAGCGTTTAATGCATCTGTTACTTTAGAAAGGTTGTCCGTTGCGGTGGGGTCATCTAAGCTAAAGTCGCTGTCCAATGTAATTGCGTAGTCCGTCCCTCCGTAATTAATTGTCATGGTGGCACCGGCAAGTTCGCTTGCTGTATAAGTCGATTTTACGGCTTGCGATGATGTAATGGTTTCATTGGAAACTTTATGACTGGAAGCAAAGTTTGCCTGCACGGCAAGCTGGCTGATTTCGGTAATCTTCATTTTCGCAGCATTTGTAGAATTACCGCTCACTTTTACATAGCTTGATGTGTTATTTATGGTAGATGTGTTAAAAAAATCTAAATTTGATATATTGCTGCTGCTGGTGCTGGACTTGAGATATTTCGTCTGAAATTCCTGCAGAGCAGAAGTTACTTCACGATAAGATGTTTGCTTCCATGAAGAAAGCTGCTTGGCTTGTACCAATTTATCAATTTTGTTCTGTGTTCCGGCAGAAAGCTGTTTTACGATAGCATCTGTATCTAGTCCGGACATCAAACCACTTAGCCGATTGGACGAACTTAAAGTAACTTGAGAAGTAGAAGAACTGGTGGAACTTGAAACTTTCATAGTTATAACCTCCTAAAGACGAAATATCCGTTCGAACAATGATCTATACTATATATATCGTATCATATGCGTTGAAAATTTAGTGCGGAAATGAAAGTTATTTTATCAACATTTGATGCAATCAGTTAATTTACAGTTGATTTTGACGATATATATTGTATAATAATAAAGATAAAGTTTGATAGAATATGATATCCACGGAGTTGGATGGAAATTATGCTGGAAACGAGGTGAATAGGCATGACGTTTGTTCCGATAGATAAATTAGAAGCGGGAATGATGTTGGATCGGGACGTCTATCTGTATGATTATAAAACCAGTAAAGTCGCCATGCTGAAATCCGGTCAGATTCTAACGCAGTCTTATATTAAAAAGTTGGATAAGTTAAAGATTCTTGGAGCATATATCCATTCAGGAGAAATAAAAGATATTTTCGAAGCGCAGTCACCTATTAAGCAGGAATTAACCCAGGAAGCGGTTTCCAGTGTTCAGCGTGTATTTGAAATGTTTGATCATAGTGCTCAGAATATTAACGTAGGCAGTATTAACCAAACCATGGAGGTTTCAAAGAAGCTTGTTGATGCTTTAAAAAGCAATAAAGAAGCGAAGCTTAGTATCGCAAACTTGAAGTTATATGATGACTATACATACAATCATTCTTTTGGAGTTTCTGTGCTTTCAATTGCGATAGGGCTGTCGTTGGGGCTATCGACAAATGATTTGTATGAACTTGGCTTTTGCGCGCTGTTGCATGATATTGGAAAAATGGCGGTGCCAATAGAAATCATTTCCAAACCTGCAAAGCTGACTGCCAGTGAATTTGAGATTGTCAAGCAACACCCTGCAAAAGGGGCTGATTTTTTTTCAAAACACAATCTTGCAAATAGGAGAATTTGTGCAGGAATTCTTACACATCACGAAAAATATGACGGTACGGGTTACCCCAATGGACTGAAGGGAAATGGTATTCCTTTGTTTGGAAGAATTATTTCCATAGCAGATGTGTATGATGCATTAACCTCAGTAAGGCCTTATCGGCAACCCTCTTCGCCTCCGGAAGCAATTGAATATATTATGGGTTCAAGTGGGAATGCGTTTGATCTTGAGATTGTTGAAGCCTTTTTGAAAAAGGTTTCTCCTTATCCGATTGGCTCATGCGTTAAATTGAGCAATGGTCAGATTGCCATTATTGTCAGTCAAAACGAACTCCATCCTCTGCGGCCGGTGATTCGGCTTTTTAATCAGCCGGATTCTACTTTAGATCTGTATAAACAGCGTAATGTGCAGAATATTGTAATTGATGATATTTGCAATATATCAACGATTCAGCTTTAGAAATTGTTTCAATACTAATTCCTATATTTCATCAGGAATCAGATTGAATAAAATAGGCGGAATAAGATAGTATCTATCTTATTCCGCCTATTTTTAGACTTCCCCTCTTTTGCCGCAGACAGTGAGGGGAAGAGAGAAACCAAAGTTTCGAATTTCTGATGTTTGTAGTAATCTATTTTGGAAAGTAACAATAAATCATTATGCTGTTTCTTTCAACGTAAATTGTTTTACTAATGACTTAAGCGTTTTTGCATGCTTTGACATTTCCTCGCTTGAAGCAGCACTCTCTTCTGCCGTAGCGGAATTTGTCTGCACCACGGCGGAAATTTGTTCTACGCCCAGGTTTACCTGAGCGATGGAAGTTGCCTGTTGATTGGAAGCTTGTGCGATACTATCGATCAATTGGGTCGATTTGGAAGTCGCGGCGATTACCTCTTCTAGTGTCTTTGCGGTAACATCTGCAATTTTCTTCCCGTTCTCCACAGCTTGAATGGAATTTTCAATCAGATCAGTCGTGTTGCGGGCGGCTTCCGCACTCTTGCTGGCAAGATTACGAACTTCATCGGCGACTACAGCAAATCCTTTGCCGGCCGCTCCGGCTCTTGCTGCTTCAACTGCGGCGTTCAGAGCCAAAATATTGGTCTGACTTGCGATATCATCGATTGTCTTAATAATATTGCTGATTTTTGTGGACATTTCACTGATCTCCGACATCGCAAGAAGCATCCTGCTCATTTCCTCTGAAACATCCTGCATTTTATCCTGTGCAACAGCAGAAGAGCTGTTTGCCTCTGAAGCGTTGCGCGCATTTTGTTTTACCTGGGCAGATATTTCAGTAATCGTGGCAGACAGTTCCTGAATCGAACTGGCTTGTTGAGTAGCTCCCTGCGCAAGTGCCTGAGCCGCATTGGAAACCTGCTCGGAGCCTCCGGATACCTGTGTGGAAGAATTGCTGAGAGCGGAAACGTTTGTGTTGAGCATGGAAATAATGCCTTCCAAAGCAATTTTAATTTCCTGAAAATCCCCTTCATAATCGAGGTCGATTTCTGCGGTTAAATCTCCGTTTGCCATGGTATGTAGGACACTGGAAATATCACTGATATATTTTTTTAAAACCGTTACAGTATCGGTCAAAGTTTGTCCGAGTTCTCCAATCTCTGATTTCGAATCATGATTAAAGGTTACGCTCAGATCACCTTGTGACATTTTTGAAGCGGATTCTATCATTTGTGTAAGTGGCTTTATAATAAGTTTTGAAGCTACCATGGACACTAATAAAGCTCCTGCAAAAGGAACAATTAATAAAATTACGGGGATAACCGGGGAATGAAATTGCTGGAATAAAATGACCGAAAATATACTGCATACAACCGCTAATAATGCGATAAAAATATCCGCGAAGAACACACTCTTTTTAATTTTCATTACAATTGCCTCTTTTATTTGTTTAATCCGGTTACCGCGTCCTTAACCAGTTCAAATTCGCTTTCATCCAGGATTTTGCTGGTGTCTAACAGCAGTACCACCTTATTCTCCACTTTTCCAATTCCGGTTAAATATGCATTGGTATGATCATTGGAGACTTTAGGTGGGGAAGAGATATCCTCATCACTGATTGTAGTCACTTCATCTACTGAATCAACAATAAAACCGATATAACTCTCATCGATTTTTGTTACGATAATACAGGTACGTTCATTGTATTTTTCTTCCGCTTTCTTGAATCTCAGGCGAACATCAATTACAGGAATGATGCTTCCGCGCAGATTAATAACACCCTTTGCGTAAAGAGGAGAATCTGGAACGGGAGTAATTTCCTGAATCCCTATAATTTGCACAACGTCGGCGATCGGTACGCCAAAAAGCTGATTATCTGTCCAAAAAGTAAGATATTTCCCTTTCATTTCGTCTGTGTCGGCCTCGTCGCCGACCGTATTGATATCTTGTACTATTTCCATTTGATCACCTCATTGAAAAATTTAAAATCGAAGGAACGACAGCCGTTCCTAGTATAAGTCTCTTCTCTTACTTCTGATCTGTTCTCTCTGTTTTTCAAAAATGTATTTGCAGAGCTGATCGAACTGCCTGTTCGAATTGTTTACAAAGGAACAGCCATAACCGTTGGATCTACTATTGGCCTTTTGAAACCGCTGAACTTTGCAGATAAAAGAAAGCTGAACATCAGATAAGGGAATCGTCGCCACAAAACAATCGCCCATCTCTAAAGTTCTTCTTGTTCTTATAAAAAATCCACTCAAACTCAGGTCGGTGATATTAATTTGAAAGACCTGCACATCCTGACAGGGTGCCCCGTTTTCTTGAACAGGATAAGCCTGCGTATGAATGTTCAATTTCAACCTGAAAAAATTTCTGCGTTCAAAGTCGGTTAAATTTTGGATATCTGTAATTTGCAGTAATTCCGATGATGAAACAAAAACTTTTCCAATCAATACTTTAATTTCCAAGTTCTGATTGGAAACCTGAATTTTCACGAGAGTTCCGCAGTGCAGAGTAGAAAGAAAATCAGTATCTTTGCCTATTTTTATATCATCTTCTGCAATATCACATAAAATTCCGGTGGTAATTAAACTGTTATCAATCGTTTTGATTTCACACCGTGACTTTAAGTATTGCTTGGAAATCGGCAACATTCAGAAATACCTCCAAAACGCGATTTTATTGTTTTGCAGCAGCAGTTTGCGGAATTTCTTTTACTGCTTTTGCGTCTTCCTCTTCTTCTGCCAATATACTGACCGGACTTAGCAACATTGCAACCTCATTTTCAAGTGTTGCAATTCCTGCTACATAGTTATTTGTGACATCCTTTGCAAGCCTAGGGGAATCGCTGATTTGATTTTTAGAAATATCTGTAACGTCATTTACTCTGTCAACAATAAATCCAACGCTTGCATCACCCGTCTCTATTACGACAATGCTGGTGTGTTCATCATATTCTATTGGCACTTTTCCCAATTTAATCCTTAGGTCAATTAAAGGGACTATTTTTCCTCTTAGATTAATCACACCTTTTACAAAATGTGGCAATTTGGGCATAAATGTTATGGGTTGCATCCGTATGATTTCGACAACCTGACTGCTTTGAATTGCAAATAACTGTTCGTCAATGAAAAAGGTGAGGTATTTTTCTGTCGGAACATTTTCAATGGAAGAACCGCTGCCCTTTGAAAAAGTATCTTCTACTTTATTTTCCATATCAATCACCATTTCTACCGCTGCCGTCACGGCGTGAAGATTTTGTTACTGCCAACTTCGGCAAAACTTGGCTGCGAACTGTAAAAAATAATGCGTTTAAAACCCTATAAATATATATCGGCTTATTTTTAAAAAAATTAGTTCTATTTGGCAGAAAAATATGTTTTTTGCTAAGTTTTTGTTCCCTTGATTCCCAATGAGTTCTTTTAAGAAAGAAAATGGGAAACATTTAGATTATCGAAAAAATTCCGAGTTCATTCCGGGCTCAGTTCACGTCCTTTTCAGCGGATGCTGACCCGTTGCTCTGGGCTTGAAAGAAGACGTCTGATTGGTTTTCAGGAGTGGACTCTGAGTTAAGCTGCTGCTGATAATGTAAAAAATAAACATAGATGTCCACGATTGCCTGATACAATTCATGCGGTATCTCACTCCCTGCGTTCAGCTGAGAAAGAAGGGAAGCAAGGGAATCATCCTGATAAATGGGGACGCTGTTATCCTGAGCAACCTCAATGATTTTTTGCGCAACATACCCGAGACCCGATGCGACTACGACAGGCGCACTGTGGGCGGCGTCCTGCGAATATTTCAGTGCTGCGGCACGGTTGGTCTTCTCAAATTGTGACATCAATACCACTCTTCCTTTCATACACTTTTTTCATGATTTTCTGGGAAATAGTTGAGCCATGCTCCGCCAAAAGTTCCACGTTCTCTGCTGTCAATCCGTTTTGAGAGAAAATTTCTGAAATTTTCGTGCTGATTTCAAGATTGTTTCCAGCAAGTGCCGCCGGACAGCTCAACTTTATATTTGCCTTTGTACGCAGAAGTTCAATGGAAGCTTCAAAATAGCCCAAACCCCTGATGTCAAAGGTCAGATACATCTTTGTTGGTCTGTCAGCGTCTGCCGCCCCTTTGGGAGAACCGCTGCCCTTGTCATCTTTTTCAATCCAAATTTCCGAAAACAGGAATTGCCCGTTATAATTGATTGGCAGAAAAAGGTGTGTAAAGGGCATATATACGCTGTTGTTCTGCAAGAGAGAAGAAATGGCGTCTTTATAAAGGGACTGGCTTAGGCTGGAAATGTTCTGCTTAGGGCCATCAGCCAAAACGTTGATCAGCGATTCATAAAACTCATTCTCAGGCTGCTTGGAGGATTCATTCAGGAGTTTAATGAACATTGCTTTCATGATGTCGATTTTAGGTGCAGGAAGATTTAGCTGGTACCTGCAATAGTCAAGTAAGTTGGAGAGCTTATCCGAAAGTCCCTGGCGTGAGCTGACGTTTAATCTGGAAATATCATGAACAAGCAGAGTGATACTGTTTCGTGCAAGACCAAAATCATTGGTTTTTGAAACATATTGCCCTAAAAACGGAATGATTCTTTCTTTTAAAACGGTAAGATTCTTATCCAGGCTGTCAATTGGATTTTCCGTTGCCAATTCATCCACCATCGCCTGTATTTTAGTCCCGTAGGAGCTTGGTATTTGTCTAGTCAGTGCATTTAGTTCTTTCACAATAGAAGACGTGGTGTCCTCAATTGAGAAGAATCCATCGAATGCTTTTAAGAGGTTGGCAAGGTGAGAGTCAAAATCGCTGTTTGGGTATTGACTGGAAATCTGCCGGAACAGATTAAAAACAGGCGCCGAAAATTTGGTCTGATTGCTGTTTTGAAAAACTAAATTTTTTAAAATGTCGGTCTCGTCCATTTTCATTGCGGAAGCAAGTTGCTTCATCATCGGTGAGACGCTTTTAGAATTTTGAGTATCCTGGGTTCTGCTAAACAAATCAAACATAATTTGCTGCATTGATTGAGAAAGCCCGGGTGTTTCAGTCAACTGCTCGATGAACTTGCTGAAAACAGAATTCCGATTCATTAAAAAGTTGAAAGTGGTGTTTTGTTCCGCCTGATTTTCCACGTTGGACTGATTTGTTACCGAAGCATCCAATTGGGGCAGAGAGTCCGGGCGTTTGGATGGTTGAAGCTTGTTAATCCCCTCGTTGGTGGTAATTGGAGTGGTTATTCTCAAATTGTCAGGCATAAAAGCACCTCAAAAAATAAATTTTAACACTTTAAAGTTAATTTTATTAAAGTTCATTCGATATATAATATATAAAAGTTTATTAGGCGGTGAAGTATAAATGGATAATAATATGGAATCTATGCTCGAAGTATACTTGTTTGAAGCAAATGACTTACTGGAACACCTTGATGAGATACTGCTCAACTGCGAAAAAGCGAATGCTTTTGATACTGATAGCATTAATGAGATTTTTAGAATCATGCATACGATTAAAGGATCTTCCGCAATGATGCAGTTTAACAGTCTGACGACAATTTCTCACAAGGTGGAGGATTTGTTCTATTTTGTACGGGAAAACGGAATAGACGCGCAATACAACAATGAACTATTTGACTTGATGTTTAAATCGGGCGACTTTATCAAGGAGGAAATTTCAAAGGTTGAAAATAATGAACCACTTACTACAAATATCGGCACATTTGAGGCGGAAATTAACGATTTTTTAAAAAAGATTTCCGGCGCACAAACACAGGAAAAACAGGGTACGCCCGCAGCGGCTGTTGCTTCGGTTAAGGTTGAGACTGATGTACAGAAGCCAGTGCAGAATTCTGAAAGCAAAAAAGAGGTTTCTGCCCCAATTCAATCGGATAAAGGATATCCCTATTCGGTGCGGGTGTATTTCGAAGAAGATACGGAAATGGAAAACCTGCGTGCTTTGATGCTGGTTCAGGCGATTTCTGAAACTTATACTGATATTCGGTACGAGCCAAAGGATATTGCGACAAATCCGCAAAGTGCCGAAGCGATTATTCAGAATGGTTTCTCAATTTCTTTCAAGGAAGAGTCTGGGCTAAAGAATGCACTCAAGCTGATTGAGAATTTTGTATATACTAAAAATTATACTGTGATTGACAAGCCTGTTGTTGCGAAAGAAGCAATACAGGAAGGAAAAGCAGCTGTGGAAGATGAAAAAGCCGAAATTGTTCCGGAAGCCTCCGCTACCAATCACACAGCGGTTAAGCAGAATTTAATCAATGTGAATCTTTCTAAACTGGACAACCTTATGGATTTGATGGGCGAGATTGTCATAACCGAGTCCATGGTGACCTCGGTGCCGACAGCACAAAAGACAGAAATCGACAATAATTTCAACAAAGCTTCCAGGCAGCTGCGCAAGCTGACGGACGAACTGCAGGGGATTGTTATGTCAATCCGGATGGTGCCGATTTCGGGCATATTCCAGAAGATGAACCGAATCGTAAGAGATATGAGCAAAAAGCTGGATAAAGATGTGGAACTGATTCTGGTCGGTGAGGATACCGAAGTGGACAAGACCATCATCGATAATATCGGCGACCCGATTATGCACTTGGTTCGCAATTCAATGGATCATGGGATAGAGACCAAGGAGGAACGTGCCCTTACCAGTAAATCCCCTAAGGGAACCGTTACTCTTTCCGCGCAGAATACAGGCGGAGAAATCCTAATTGCTGTGCAGGACGACGGTAAGGGCATTGATAAAAAGGCGGTACTTGCGAAAGCCAAGAGGCAGGGTATGCTGAAAAAGCCGGAAAAAGAATATACTGCAAGAGAGATATACAACTTCCTGCTTATGCCTGGATTCTCAACCAATGAAGTCGTAACAGAATATTCCGGCCGCGGCGTGGGTATGGATGTTGTAAAAAAGAATGTTGAAAAGATCGGCGGAGATGTTTCTTTAACCAGTGAATTTGGCAAAGGGACGAAGATACTCTTTAAGATTCCGTTGACTCTGGCGATTGTAAACGGCATGAAGATTTCCGTGGGAAATACCGTATTTACAATTCCGATCAATAATATCAAACAGTTATTTAAAATCAGTAAGGAAAACATGCTTCATGATACAAATGAAAATGAAATTATCATGGTCAGAAATAAATATTACCCTGTTATCCGGCTGCACAATGTCTTTAATATTGATACGGATGTAAAAGATATCGAAGAAGGCATTGTCATTCTGGTGGAAAACCATGAAAAAGCGTACTGCATTTTTGCTGATAATTTGCTCGGTGAGCAGCAGGTTGTTGTAAAATCGCTTCCTGCTTATCTCAGTCAATTCAATTTAAAGGAAACCGGAGTATCCGGCTGTGCCATTCTCGGAGACGGCAGCATCAGCCTGATTCTGGACATCCTTAATCTCTATAGCAACAATTAGCCGTCCGCTTCGGTTGGGTGCGGAGATTATTTTGGAGGAAAACAATGATACACTTGACGGATCAGGAGTTCCACGATATTGTTACTTTTATAAAAAGTAATTATGGAATCAATTTAATTAACAAAAGGCAATTAATCGAAGCAAGAATGTTTTCTGTTTTATCGGAAAAAGGGCTTACTAATTTTACCGATTATTTTGCATTAATCAAACAAAATAATTCCAATGAAGTTACAGCAATGCTAAATAAGCTTACAACCAACCATACTTATTTTCTCAGAGAAGAAGCTCATTTCGATTTTTTGAAAAACGTGATTCTGCCGATGCAGGAAAAAACGAATCAAAAAAGAGATATTCGCATCTGGAGTGCAGGGTGTTCTTCCGGAGAAGAAGCATATACGACGATCATGGTGATGATGGATTATTTCGGCCTTCAAAAATCAAGCTGGGATTTTAGAATTTTAGCGACAGATATTTCTACAAAAGTCATGCAGGCGGCACAGGACGGACTGTATGGGATGGAATCGCTGAAAAACATTCCGCCCGCATGGGAACATAAATATTTTGCAAAGCAAGGGGGTGAACATTTTGTATTAAATGAAGAGGTGAGGCAGCAGGTGTTTTTCAAGCCTCTCAATCTCATGGAACCTTTTTCGTTCAAACAGCCGTTTGATTTGATTTTTTGCAGGAATGTAATGATTTATTTTGATCAGCCTACAAGGAATATATTGATTAATAAATTTTATGATGTGTTGAAACCGGGTGGTTATTTATTCATTGGACACTCTGAAACGGTGCAGAGGGAGAGTTCGAAATTTATTTATATCCAGCCATCAATTTATCAGAAAGGGTAAAAGGCTGAAGATATGCCGTTGAAAAATATAATTAAAGTTTTAATTGTTGATGATTCGCTGTTTTTCAGAACTGCGCTGCAAAAGGCGTTGAGCAATGATTCCTGTATTGAAGTCATTGGTTCTGCGGGGAGCGCGCAGGAAGCTGAGAAAAAAATAAAAGAATTGTCACCCGATGTTGTCACTATGGATGTAGAAATGCCAGATATGAAGGGTACAGATTTTCTGAGGGAAGTATTGCCTAAGAATCCTCTGCCTGTCGTACTGGTAAGCTCTTTAAATATAGGAATTTTTGAGGCTCTGGATGCCGGTGCAGTTGATTTTGTAAAAAAGCCCAGCATACAAAACAGCAGTGATTTTTCGCTTTTTTGCAATGAACTGTCTGTAAAAATTAAAATAGCTTCCTGCGCCAAGGTAAAAAAAGTTGAATCGGTTTTGTCTTCTTTTCCTGTTCCGACCTTAAGAGCCGGTGGTACGAGTGAACACATTATTGCCATTGGCGCTTCTACAGGCGGTACGGAGGCTACTCTTGAAATTCTTAAGCAGCTGCCTGCCGATATTCCCGGGATTGTTGTGGTGCAGCATATGCCGGCCGGTTTTACAAAAATGTATGCGGACAGGCTGAATAGAATATGCAGTTTTACGGTGCTTGAAGCGCAGAACGGTGACCGTGTAAAGCCCGGACAGGCATTAATTGCGGCAGGAGATAAGCATATGACTTTGGAAAAGGATTTCAAAGGCTATTATGTAAAATGTGCTGCGGGAGAAAAAGTGAGCGGACATTGTCCGTCGGTAGANGTGCTGTTTCAATCCGTAGCAAAAACAGCGGGCAAAGATGCTATGGGAATTATCCTTACCGGAATGGGAAAAGATGGGGCACNGGGCCTTCTTGAAATGAGAAATAAAGGTTCCTTTACCATCGGTCAGGACAAACAGTCCTGCGTCGTTTATGGAATGCCCATGGTGGCAT
>WSSedL1CaDRAFT_10001078_pt1 | contig 17108 bp, 18 predicted proteins | sample WetSurSL1Cattail_FD_9464 | JGI IMG/M metagenome (IMG submission 9464)
ACCTTTGATGATAGGCGTGCCTGGGAGATAATGGTTGAGATGGCCGGCCGGGGTATTAGGCCTGTTGGCAGCTTTGGGCACCGCGAATCCATCGGCATCTTGCACGAAAAAATGCGGCAGTATTCCGAGAAGGTATTCCTGCAGAAATTCATTCTCCCCGATTTCCGGGGGAAAGATTTAGAATGCGCCAACATTTGCAGTTTGGTGGCGGGGCGGGACCGAAGGAAAACCATTTTACTGGGGACGCATTTTGATACCCGTTGGATTGCCGACCAGGAAAAGGATCCGGCGCTTAAAACAATGCCCACCCCCGGAGTAAATGACGGGACCAGCGGAGTGGCCGTCATTCTGGAACTGATGCGCGCCTTTCAACAGTCACCGCCAAATTTTAATGTTTTGTGCGTCTTGTTCGATGCCGAGGATGTCGGCTTCATCGACGGCTTCAGATTTGGAGAAGGAGCCTATCATTTTGTGGACCACCTGGTGATGAAGCTAGAGCTGGCAATCATCATTGACATGATCGCCGGTCGGAGTATGCGGATCAATCTGGATAATAACTCACTATTGTCGGAGGTATCCACCCGGACCATTAACCGAATTTTCGATATCGGCCGAAAAAAAGGGTATCCGGCTTTTTTTAACAACCGTTCCATCGAGCTGGAGTCCGACCACACGCCCTTTTATCAAAGGAATATACCGGCATTAATCCTAATGGACATCTTTTATCCGGAGTGGCACACCCACCGGGATACTTTGGAAAGCTGCTGTCAAGAGTCTCTGCGGTATGTGGGTGATGTTCTTTTTGAATTTTTTACCCCATGAATGTTCCTCCTTGTTAATCTTTCATCTTCTTCATCTTTCCTTTAATGACATCCTTTTATCTTGACACTTTGCATACATCATCGGATTGCACTTTAGATAGCCGTAACATTTTGCCACTTCATCAAGGAAATCCGTTGGATTGACCAGTTGGATGGCAATATATGAAACGATATTATCCAAATCTTGTTTTGCAAGCTCCGAAACAATCAATTTATACAATATATTTCTCTCTTACACTTTTTAAAGAAACGTCCCCGTCAAGTACTTTCCCTTCCGCCAGTTGTTCCTCGGCTACTTTAAGTTTGCTATATACATCTTAAAGCAGATACCGGAGAAATCTTACCGCCAGGCCTTTAAATATAAATCAACTTAAAATATATAAACAGTAGGAACAAGCCCAGCATTGACGCGCCTTTTAAAATTAGAACGTCAAAAGGAACTTCAAAAAAATGACGGCCAAAAAGGCCGTCATTTCAATGTTTTTTAATGGTCGGGGCGACAGGATTTGAACCTGGCCCCGTACAATATTTTTCAATGTTTTCTAGTTGAATTCATAGAAAAACTCCCGCTAAATCTAATTTGTAAAATATTCCTAATCGAATTCAATCGATAAAAATCTAGGACATGGATTCCCAATAGATACCCAACTCTATTCAATCAATTCTTCCAGCCGAAGTAATTCATATTTACCAAAAGATAGTGGGAAGCGTCAAAATTCTGAAATACCTTTTCTGGACGTGCCTGGAACAATATAAACGCTATAGTCTGTCGCTCCAATATTCCGGATCTCTATGCAAGTGCATAACAGCTACAATGAAGATGCTTTCTTTCTCCTCGGAATATAAGATCCCATATGGAAACCTGCTGACCAAACACCTGCGGATATTTCCTTCTAATATCGGCCAAGCCTTTGGAAAGGCCGTTGTTCTTTCAACGGCCAGGTAGACCTCAAGGGCAAAGTCATAACCCAAACCTCTTTCTATTTCTTCGAAATAATCAACGGCTTCAACCAATTCTTTTTCTGCTTCTGGATGAAACGAGTATTTCATTTCGAAAACCTGCTCCATATTCGCTCAAATACGTCTTCTCCCGGAATAGATTGAACTTCGCCCGAATGTAATTGTTCTAAACGCCTTTTAGCTATCACAGCCCACTTCTTATCGATTTCAGATTCCGGGGGATTCAGGCTCTTTAATAGTGAATCAATAACCAATGCCCGTTGTTCAACCGGCAATGAAATTACCTCAGCAATTAGATCTTTGGTTTTCATATCACTTTTACCTCCGATAAATTTTATACCAGGTCCGCTTCTTTCTCGTTAAAGTCTTACAGAATAGCTGAACCCACTTTGCGTTTACAAAGCTTGTAAACGTTCCAAAAAGACCTTTTCGCTGGATACAAGTATTTATAGCCTTTACCGTGCGGGTTGTTAATAATTGCTATTATTGTCTCCAGGCCTTATTTTTTCGGACATTCATCAGCTCTATTTTAATTTTTAGCTGCTAAGTTTATTATAATGTATTTGGGGGGAGTAAACAATCTTTGCTGAATTCCATTATAATTTCAAAGTAATAATTCATAGAAATTAAATTTATGAAATTATTGATCTACCGCAAGGAGCGGGCACTCGACCAATTGAAACCGGAATACCTATTCTGAAAGATTTTCACTTTTTATATCCTCTTCATTATTGCCTCCAATCTATAAACCGTTTAGCGTTGGAAATTAATTCATTTTTAATTTGCTCGGTATCGAGACAAAAAATATCTTTGAGCGTATCAATTATTTCAAAAGCTTCCCATGGCATATAAGGAATTCCACGTTTTTCAGTAAATGGCGCATCAGTTTCGGGCAGAATTCGTGAAAACGGCATTTTGGAGACGAGACTTTTCCCTTTTCTTCCTGAAAGCATTGTAGGGCTAACACTAAACCAACAACCAAGCTCATTTGCACGTTCAAGCTCTTCCATAGTTCCTGAGAACCAGTGGAGAACAGGCACGCTAGTTACTACATCGCTCTCAATAATGTCCAGAACGTCTTTTACCGCATTTCTTGAATGTATACTAATTATTCTTCCGCCACATTTTTCAGCGATTCGAGCAACTTCTCTGAATAAATCCTTTTGTGTTAGGAAAGAAGATTTATATTATTCAGAACCGTCAATCCCAACTTCCCCAATATATTTACAATGGCGGATATTTGATAACAGCATATCAATCTCATTCATTTTTGAGGAAACAATTTCAGGATGTAGGCCGAGTGCCACCTGTATACAATCGATTCCTGAAAAAACTTGCTTTGTTTTTTGCCAAGCGCGTGGGCTGGTAGTAACAGCCAACACGTACTTACAACGTCTTTGGACTTCTGGGAGTAACGCAATAGGATTTTTATATAAATCAAGGTGACAGTGCATGTCAATCATAACATATCGTAGCCCTTCAGAAAATTTTTAAGTTCATTAATGCCGCGCGAAACTACTCCTAAGTAGGAACTCCTGTCCACAGGGGAAGCAAATGACAGATTTCCCTTAACCAATCTATTTATACCTGAGAGTTCAACCTGCTTAACTGCTAACGCAACAGCAGTCAAATCCATAGAGTTTGACTTGCTGATATCGTCATAATGATAGCCCTTTTGTGTGATATCTTGGAGCCCAGCCTCTAAAAATGCTGCTCTACGTACAAGGCAGGGTACGCATACACCGCAGTGCCTAAGACCATGGCGCTGAAATTTACCGCAACTGTTCGTTTCGAAAATCAGCTCTTCCAACAGTTTTCTATCCCTACATTCTTTAAGAACCTCACCTTTAGTTTTGTACTTGTATGGCAAAATTAACTTCGCTTTAATTCCAAGCGCATTCCAGATTTCTTGCAGCAATACCATATAAACAGGATGGGTTGTTTTTGTGCTTAAGCTCCCAATGCGGTTAGAATCTAGCGGCACATTCAAACTGATAAAGCCATTCTCCGGTACAACTATTTCTGTAATTCCATCTGGTCTAGAAATTGTAGAGGATGCTAAGAGCGCAAAAGCAAAAAATGCAATGGAGCGGGCGCGAGTTGAGCCCTCCGGTCCCTTTAGCCTCCCAATACTCCATTGGCAATGATTGTGCTCACCAAAACGCTTAGCAAAATTTTGCTGTCTCGTTGCATCTCCTCGGATAATCTGTGACACGAACAGGGGATTCCGCTTTTCGGATAGCAAGTCTATTGCGCCAACCAAACTGTCCATGCCTCCTGAAAGCAGGAAAACACAATCATTTTCCCGTTTGAGCGGTTCGTATGTAGGTTGAATCGCTGGGGCTTTAGCAAATTGGAAAGTCAGTGCCCAAAAATCCCCAGTAAGAAACTTAAGCATTTTTTCGATTTTTATTTTTAGTGACATCCATTTTTCAGGCTCGGATACAAATATGGTTAGGTTTATCATCCTAGTCCATCCATCTGGACTGTCAACTCTGGGAATCAATTTATCTGCGGCAACCACAGAAAATGCAAAGGCAGCAAAATCAATCACCGTAATAGGTGGTACGATGCCATACTTTTTTAATTCATGGGGCAGTGGAAGTCCTAATGGTTTGACGTTAGTGTGGGAACCAGCCGGATGCGAAAATAGTTCAAAATAATCAACATCACTGTCAAAGTAATTTGGCAATGATGAGTGTGGATAGCAAATTATCTTTCTCATACTGTCACCTCAAATACTTTGAAAATTCTTTCTATTGCAGCCATCATAACATTATGTAGGTCTGACGGTGGCTTGTTTCCTAATTCGCTACGAATGATATTTACCTGTGAACTAATCTCAGACTCTAAATATTCGCGCATATCGTTAAGCCTAATTACGCAGTCAGCAAGAGGAATATCCTTTGTTTCGAAACCTTGGCCTATATCAAGTTGAATCTTGCTGAAAGCCTCGTAACTTAGGAACGAAGAGACTAATGACCAAACACTTTTTTACTTTCTTCAAGGAGCTTGTCTGAAACAGCCTGTAATAGGGCTGCTCTAGCATCATCATAGCCTTGATAAAGCCAAGCATTAAACTCCAAAAAAACATAGTTTTTTTCTTTGTCATCTTTCCCATCGTCTTTGAGTTTTAAAGCTTCGCCTATCATTTTTACCATTGACGATTTTCCTGCTCCCCAACTTCCTGAAACGCCAATAGAGATAGGTTTCTCGCCTGATTCAGCAATCAGTTCAGCAACTGTCTTCGCAATTACAGAAAAGTTAAGGAAATCTTGAGTTGTTTCAACATCGTTCCACATATTGCATTATCACCTCTTAAGTTGAACATGTAAACTCTAATTATTTACCTTTATGTACTATCTTCCGCGGATTCACAGCATCTTTTGGTATCACCCAAGCATTTCCAAACAGAACGGCACCGGGTATCTTCCCTTGANCGCATAAAGCTTGTACTCTACGCNNCGTGATATCCCATTTTTTAGATGCTTCTCTCGCGGTCATATAGTCCATAACAGCAATCCTTCATGGGAAAATATTACATATTCTAATTTTATATCGTAATACGAATAATACAATAAGCCGCTATCGAAAATAGACATATTTATGTGAAATATGGAATTAAATAAAACTGCTTTACAGCCTGTTTTGACTTTTCCTTTTTCTACTTTACTCTTTGATCCAATCTATACATAAAATACCACCATATCCATTATCGGTTTACATTACAAAAAATTATATTTTCCTAAAAAATCAGTATTTTGGGACGTCGAAAAAACCTAAAATATATTTCTCAAAACATTACGACCTGTGTTAAAAATTAATAACTATAATTATTCAACATGAGACTCTTTTTCTTTAGTCTCTATTAACCTGATCGTTTCAAAAGTCCGATCAATATGGATCTTGATAATTCATTCTGCTTCACTTACTCTTTCAACTTTCCATAGTTCTTATTTCCTCCCCACGCGCGACAGTTGCCACCGATAACCCCCAATTACCGGAGCTGCATAATATTATCAAAAACGAGGAGCACTCGCCCCCCGTTTAAGCGGTAATCCTTTTCAGCGATTCCACATTGGCATTCTCTAAAATCAGCTTTGAACATTTCTCCACCTCCGCCAGTACCTTCATAACTTTTTGCACCATCATTGGCGGGTTTTCCGTTTCAACATAACCGAAAATATACCGGTAAGCGTGGGATTCAAAGCCTTCGATGCCATACAAATTACAAAGTACGCAAGCTACAAACTCGGCAACAATTTCCTGTTCGGCATCTTGTCCCGCTTTCGGGATTGCAAACTTAGCATGAGCGGCATGCCCAATTCATGAAAAAATGTCTTTTCCTGCCGCGTATGCAGTACAATTTTATTTTGGGCAGGGCTGTAATATCCCCAGTCCCGTTCCAGCTTCGGCGAATACAATACCGATAATCCAAACCGCTCTGCAACTTCGTGAAGCGGTGGAAGTTGCTTCGGCTCATAATTTACTTCCGACAGTTCTTCCCCTGATAAATCCTTTTGTTTACCGCTGCAACTCCACTTCCGTCCGACCGGATGCCGGTAGCCGGTTGGCCAACAGCAATCATAAAGCAGCCCATAAATATTTCCCGGCGCATCACTCTCTTAAAAATGGGCATAAAAAAAATACCGCCGCTACGATGCTTCCTCCAACCGCTTATCTTAACACTTTACATACATCATCGGATTGCACTTTAGATAGCCGTAACATTTTGCCACTTCATCAAGGAAATCCCCCGCTGCCGTTGGATTGACCAGTTGGATGGCAATATATGAAACGATATTATCCAAATCTTGATGTGCAAGCTCCGAAACAATCAATTCATACATTAGTTTCTCTCTTACGCTTTTTATAGAAGCGTCCCCGTCAAGTACTTTCCCTTCCGCCAGAAGAATAGATAAACAGTAGGAACAAGCCCAGCATTGACGCGCCTTTTAAAATTAGAACGTCAAAAGGAACGTCAAAAAAATGACGGCCAAAAAGGCCGTCATTTCAATGTTTTTTAATGGTCGGGGCGACAGGATTTGAACCTACGACCCCCTGCGCCCAAGGCAGGTGCGCTACCAAACTGCGCTACGCCCCGAAAGTTGCATTCCTTAGTATATATTAAAAAGAGCCCTTAGTCAAGGGATTCCACTTTCAATTTGATATTCCAGATAATAGAAAGAGTAAACCTTTTAAATTTGGGTTTAATTTATAACCGGTTAATTACCGGATTAATACCGGCATCAGATATCTCAATAATCCCATAGGATGGTCCCCGGTAAGACCGCTCCGCCGAGAGCGAACCCGGATTAAAGAGTTTGACCTCATACCAATCGTCGCACAAAGCTTCATGGGTGTGTCCAAACACCACCAAGTCCGCTTTTTGCTCTCTTCCTACCATTCCCAGTCTGGTTAAATCGGATTTCACGCCATACAAATGACCATGAGTCAATAATACTCTATAGCGACCGAAACATAATATTTGCTCGGTCGGAAAAAGGGAACAGAAATCACAATTGCCGACCACCCCTTCGATCCGGAAATCGATATCGATATCGGTTTCATCCTGCAACCGGCTGATCTCGCGATAGCCGTCCCCGGTAAAAAGCAAAGTCTCAATCCGGCCCATTTCCCGGACGGCTTGCTTTAAGCCGCGATAATTGCCGTGAATATCTCCTACCACTCCAAGGCGTATCTTCATCAGCTTTCCTTCAACACCTGATTAAGTCGGGGAATCATCGCCCGGATGGCCCGTCCCCTGTGACTCAGCTGATTTTTTTGTTCGTCTGAAAGTTCAGCCATGGTTTTTTGAAACTCCGGTAAATAAAAAATTGGATCATAACCAAATCCATGGCTACCCTTAGGCTCGACTCCAATCAGCCCGGCAACAGCGCCCTCGGCAAGTTCAATCTTTCCGGTCGATGGATCGCAAAGCGCCACCACGGAGCGAAACTTTGCCTGACGTAAGTCGGACGGCACATTTTTTAATTTGTGAAGCAAATATTCATACCGTTGACGGTCATTCCAACCGGATTCTCCGAAACGGGCCGAATAAACTCCCGGTTCACCCGCTAAATAGTCTACTTCCAATCCGGAGTCATCCGCCAAAGTTAATTCATGAGTGTAGTCAGCAATAGCTCTGGCCTTGAGTACGGCGTTGTCGGCAAAGGTCTTTCCCGTCTCGGCGACTTCCGGAGCATCGGGATACTCATCGATACCCACGATCACAACCGGCATACCGGAGAGCATCTCCTGGAGTTCTTTGATCTTGCCCTTATTCCTCGACGCCAGGACGAGTCTTCGCACCCTCAATTCCTCCAATCCTTTTACCCACCGGGCCCAGCACCTCTTTTTGGATCTGCACCAATCGGTCGATTCCTTGTTTGGCCAGATCCATCAGATCCAGCATTTCATCCCAGGAAAACGGTTTCCCTTCAGCGGTGCCTTGAACTTCCACGATCTTACCCGCACCGGTCATTACCAGATTCATGTCTACCGATACCTTGGAATCTTCGGCATAGCACAAATCAAGCAACTGGACCCCGTCATAAATACCGACACTGGTGGCAGCTAGGTAATCATAGAGCGGTAATGGTTTAGTTTCGGGAATCACTTTATGTAGGGCATAAGCTAAGGCAACAAAGCTCCCGGTGACCGATGCGGTCCGGGTGCCGCCATCCGCCTGAATTACATCACAATCAATCCAAATCGTTTTCTCGCCCAAAGCCGCTAGATTTACGACTCCCCTGAGTGAGCGGCCGACTAAACGTTGGATCTCCTGGGTACGTCCGCTTAATTTGCCTTTGGAAACTTCTCGGACATTCCGTTGAGGGGTTGCCCTGGGAATCATGGAATACTCAGCGCTAATCCAGCCGACCCCCTGCCCTCTGAGCCAAACCGGCACTTTATCCTCAATAGTTGCCGTACAGATTACCTTGGTATTACCAACCTCGATCAAAACTGAACCTTCCGCATGGATAATATAATCGGGATGAATTTTGACCTCCCGTAGTTGATTCAGTTTACGCCCATCGATCCGTTCCATTAGGAGTCCCCCTTGATTTAATTATCAATTGTCGATTATTCTTGAATATTGTGCCCGCCCGGTTTGGTATAAATCATTTCCTGCGGCATCTATCGCCACAATGACCGGAAAATCCTTCACTTCCAAACGATGGATAGCCTCCGGACCCAAATCGGGATAAGCAATTACTGTAGCCTTTTGAATTGAGCGGGCGATTAAAGCGCCCGCTCCCCCTAAAGCGGCAAAATAGACCGCCGCATGTTCCTTCATGGCCGCGATTACTGCCGGAGAACGTTGACCTTTGCCGATCATTCCCTTTAAACCGAGTTCAAGTAGACGAGGTGTATAAGAATCCATCCGTCCGCTGGTAGTCGGTCCGGCTGAGCCGATAATCTTACCCGGCGGGGTAGGACAAGGCCCCACATAATAAATAGTCTCTCCCATCAGCTCAACAGGTAAAGCCTTCCCTTCGTTCAAAGCAGCCACCAACCTTTTATGGGCCGCATCCCGAGCCGAAAGCAAAGGCCCGTTTAATAATACCGTGTCACCCGCTTTAAGTCTTGCTATATCATGTTCGGTTAAGGGCAATTGAATCGTTAATTCTGCCATTTTACACCTACTTTTATATCCTTAAATCTTCCCGCTCTTATGTCTGGTCACATGGCAGGAAATATTCACTGCCACCGGTAGTCCGGCGATATGAGTCGGATACGTATTAAGATGCACGGCTAAAGCGGTTGAGAGGCCGCCCAGGCCTTGCGGACCGATACCTAAATCATTAATTGCCTGCAATAATTCTTTTTCCAAATCAGCAAGATACGGCTTATTATTTACACTGCCGATCTCCCGCAGCAAAGCTTCTTTGGCAAGAATAGCCGCCATTTCCATGGTACCGCCGATACCGACTCCCACTACAATCGGCGGACAAGGATTTGCTCCGGCCGCGCTCACCGTATCAATGATAAACTTTTTAACTCCCTCCACACCCTGGGCCGGAGTTAACATCGCCAACCGGCTCATATTCTCGCTGCCGAAGCCCTTGGGCGCGACAGTTATTTTCAATTGGTCACCCGGTACGATCCGGGTGTGGATAACAGCCGGCGTATTATCTCCAGTATTGAGCCGCTCTAGCGGATCGCCAACCACCGATTTACGCAGGTAACCCGCTTTATAGCCGCGCCGAACTCCTTCATGGATAGCTTGGGCAAAGTCACCATCTTTGATTACCACTTCTTGGCCATAGTCCACAAATATTACAGCCATCCCGGTATCCTGACAAATCGGCAGTGACTCGGTAACCGCAATCCCGGCGTTCTCGATTAACCGCTGTAAACAGGCCCGGCCTACCGACGATTCTTCAACCGCCAAAGCATTAGTTAAAGCCTTCATTACATCATCGCCCAGATCAGTATTGGCCGTTTGGCAAAGCTCCGCCACCAAGCTACTGATCTGCTCAACCGCAATCTCCCGCACTTAAAAGAGCCCCCTTACCTCAAACACATGGGCTTATCGCCATGTTCCCGGTGATATTTTATACATTCACAACAAACCCCATGTCTGGAACATGAGGTGGATGGGCAAGTGCATTGCTTTTGATTGCGTTCTATATTCGGACATGGCATTTTTGCAAAACCTCCTGAGTTATTCAAGAATATTGAATACAGAAGACCGGAGACAGGAGATAGAATGACCTCCCCTTGTGTGTGCCCGTGAAATAAAACATAAACATCATATAGCTTAAAAACTTATCGCCAAGGATCCTGACTCCTGACTCCTGACTCCTGACTCCTGACTCCTGACTCCTATCCTCACACTTCCCTCTTCAAACTTTAATTTCTTCCAAGCAGCGTCAATAGAACAGCTTTCTCAGCATGGAGTCGGTTTTCCGCTTGGTCGAAAATAATTGAATAAGGGGACTCGATGACGCCCCGGCTTATTTCATAACCGGTATGAATCGGCATATCATGCATGATCAGGGCCTTACTGCCTTTTAAAAGTTCTTCATTCAGCTGATAAGGGATCATTTTATCGATACGGCGTTGCTTTTCATCTGCAAATTTGGGGTCCAGGAAAAACTCCATATCGATCCAGGCATCGGTATAAACCACGTCGGCATCAGCGACCGCTGCCTTTATATCCAAAGTATGTTCATAAAGTCCGCTCTGCTCGGCGGCCTTGATTAACTCCGGGTTAAGACTGGCCTGATTAACCTCCGGGGTTACCATGGTCAGCTTCATACCTAACTTGGTGCCTCCTTCGAGCAGAGAATTCGCCACGTTATTATGTATCCCTACATAAACCAGATTTATCCCTTCCAAGCGCCCTTTGTGCTCCAAAATTGTCTGAAAATCAGCTAACGCTTGGGTAGGGTGATAGCAATTATCGCAACCATTAATTACCGGCACCCGGGAGTATTCGGCCATCTCCTGTACTTGCTCGAAAGTCAACACCCTTGCCATTAAAATGTCGACATTCCGGGCTAAAAAGCGTACCTCGTCTTTCAACTCCGCCAGTACCAGATTGGTACTGCGCCAATCAAGATAAATCGCGTGCCCGCCCAGCTGGGTCATGGCGACTTCGAATGAAACCCGGGTCCGGGTGGAAGTTTTTTGAAAGATCATACCCAAGGTGAGATGATCCAGAGCTTGCCAATAGTCTTTTTGATTGCCTTTTACTTTGATAGCCAGGTCCAGAATCTGCCGTAATTCCTGCCCGGACCAGTCTTTAAAATTCATCATATGCCGAACCGACATTCAAAACACTCCTTGAAAAAAAAGTAAGCCAAAAAAAATAAAGGCTTGATGCCTACCATTATAAACCATCAAAGCGGCGGCGTCCAGCCTAACATTCAATTTGAAATCTATTGTTGATATTGTCTCACCACGGATTTTGCTGGATATTTTCCACCACGGCCCGATCCAATTTGAAAATTAACGCCTTAACTAATCGTATGGTGGCTTCTACATCTTTCATACTGATAATTCCATGATGACTATGGGCGTAACGCACCGGCACACCGATAACCATTGTCGGAACCCCATTTGCATGCAACTGAATCTCACTGCCGTCAGTACCGCCCCCTTCACGGACCGTCACTTGATAAGGGATTCCATTCTTTTGCGCTTCCTCAATCGCCAAATTAACCAAGGCAGTATTGGCAACCATCGATGGGTCAAACCGCCTAATCTGCGCTCCCCCGCCAAGACGGCCCTGAATGATACTGCCGGCGTCGGCAAAATCATCGGCCGGAGTGCCTTCCAACACAATACATAAGTCCGGTTGAGTATAGGCAGCAATGGTGTGGGCGCCTTTGGCCCCGTTTTCCTCCTGAACAGTCCCGGCTCCCATAACGAGATTGGGATGGCTGTGATCCAACTCCCGTAATAATTGAACGATCACTGCGCAGCCGGCCCGATCATCAAAGGCTTTACCTATTAAAGCACCGGGTTGACTCATGGCGGCGGCTTGTACGGCCGGCGCCACCGGGTTACCGATTTCTATCCCTAAAGCCACAGCCTCATCACGGCTGCCGACTCCTACATCAATATAAAGGTCGCCAAACTTAAGCGGACGGTTCCGCTCTTCTTCGCTCATATAGTGAGGCGGTTTAGCGCCGATTACACCGATATGAACCCCATTTTTGGAACGCACCCGGACTTCTTGAGCCAGTAACGTCGGTGTAAACCAACTCCCGAGCGGCACGACTTTTAAATATCCACTGGGAAGGATGCCCCGGACCATTAACCCAACTTCATCCAGATGAGCTGCAAGCAATATTTTGGGCTCAGGAGCATTTCCGCGATGGGTGGCAATAATACCGCCCAAGTTATCATAGGAAATATCGGCGTGGTCACTCACCGCCCTTCTGAATATCTCCCGAACCTCTCCTTCGAACCCGGAAGGGCCGAACCCATTAGACAGTTCCATCAAGAGCTTTTCTAATTCCATTAAACCGATCTCACCTTTCATCACTTCAGGTTTTCAATTTCTTATGTTCTGGTATTGTATCCCATTTCCTGCAAACAAATTTTTATAAAATGCGGCTGTTCTTACTAATCATTTTATAAGCATACTGATAAACACCGAGCTCTATTCGTGAAATATCAATTATGACAGATAATTATCGAATTGGTTGTTTACTGCTGGACTCAATCTATACTAAAATGAATTAAGGTTTCAACGTATCCGAGAAAATAAATTGAATAAAGTTGAGCGGCGTTTTACTGATTTTATTTTTTCCGCTACGGAATCAATAGGACTCCCAATAAAATCTGAAATGGAAAGGAAATCCAATCAAATGGCCGATCGCTTAAATCTCCAACCGCAAATGTTTGCCCAGATTTCTGAAAAAACTCTTTTTGAACAGGCCAGATCATATGCATATGATTATATGGATGGCGTTTTTGACCGCAATGTTTTCCCATCCGATGAAGCAATCAGAAATTTGGAGGTTTTTACTGAAACTCTGCCGGAAACGCCATCCGATCCCAAATATATTCTCCAGTTGTTACATAAGTACGGATCTCCGGCAACGGTTGCTCAAACCGGCGGACGATACTTCGGTTTTGTCGATGGAGGCTCCATCCCGGTAACTCTGGCTGCAAAGTGGTTATCCGATGTTTGGGACCAAAATGCCGCTTTGTATAATATCTCTCCGCTTGTTTCTCAACTAGAATCCACCTGTGAAAAATGGTTGATTGATCTCTTCTCACTTCCGGCAGAAACGGTTGCCGGATTTGTCAGCGGCACATCCATGGCGACCATGTGTGGATTGGCGGCAGGACGTAATGAACTACTTAAGCGCCTTGGATGGGATGTAAATTCGGATGGTTTGTTTGGGGCACCAAACCTTCGCGTGGTCATTAGTGAACAAGCGCACGCTGCCGCCTATAAAGCGCTTTCGTTATTAGGCCTTGGTAGAGAGCGCGTTACGCGAGTGCCGGTTGACGAACAAGGACGAATTATCGCCAATTGTATGCCCGGATTGGATGATCATACCCTAGTCATTATTCAAGCAGGAAATGTTAATTCCGGCGCCTTCGATCCCATCGATGAAATCTGTGATCAAGCCCGGCAAGTCAATGCATGGGTTCATATTGACGGAGCATTCGGATTATGGGCGGCCGGTTCGCCAAAAAAACAGCATCTAACCCAAGGCTTAGCCAAGGCAGACTCCTGGTCGGTTGATGCCCATAAGACCCTGAACACTCCCTATGATTGTGGGATTGTTTTATGTAAAAAACGTGAGGCGCTTGTTACGGCGATGCAGGCAAGCGGATCCTACATTCTTTATAGTGAAAAAAGAGATGGTATGAATTATACGCCTGAGATGTCACGACGCGCAAGAGTTGTCGAGTTGTGGGCGGCTTTAAAATTCTTAGGCCGTGGTGGAGTAGCGGATTTAATCGATGGTCTATGCGCTCACGCGGGGAAATTGGCCGAGCAGCTCGCCCGTAACGGATTTTCCATAGTAAACGATGTTGTCTTCAACCAAGTCTTGGTTGCCTGCGCGACTCCCGAGCTGACAAAACTGACCCTGGAAAATATCCAAAGTTCCGGAGAATGTTGGTGTGGAGGAGCAGTATGGAATGGTAAACCGGTTATTCGAATCAGCGTCTGTTCCTGGGCGACTACCGAAGCCGATATTGAACGTTCGGTAGCCGCCTTTATCAACGCCCGAGATAGGGATAAGATTACAAACGGTTGAAAAAAAGATGGTTAATTCTAGCAAATCCGTCACGCTACTTTGGCGGTTCATTTTTGGTAATAGTTCATCACGCCTTGTAAGATACCGTTGGCAGCATTTTGGCGAAATTCCGAAGTCATCAAAATTGATTCCTCCTGGAAATTAGAGAGAAAGCCTAATTCTATCAGAATGCTCGGCATTTGCGGCTCACGGATCACTACAAAATCATCATCCGGCCGGTTGGCTTTGATCCCCAGTTCTTTAAAGCCGGTAGTCTGAATGATATTGGTTAACACGCATTTTGCCAGGGCTTGAGATTCGCTCCGGGTCTGACGATACCAGATCTCAATCCCGTTTACGGTTAGGTCGGGATGATTGTTGGTATGGATACTGATAAACAGATCTCCAGATAAATAATTGGCCATGAATGGACGTTCATACAGGCCGATAAATGAATCATCGGTACGAGTCATCACTACGGCAGCTCCTACGTCTTCCAAAAGGTCTTTAAGACGCATCGCTACTTCGAGATTGACATCCTTTTCCCTGGTGCCCCGCCGCCCGCAAGCTCCCGAATCGACTCCGCCGTGACCGGGATCCAAGATGATGGTATGCCCCATCAAAGGTGCCCGTTTAAAATTAATGGTTAACTTACGGCGGTTAGGCGAAAGTTCCGCATCATAACTAATTAAATGGGCCAAATCAACTTCAATTCTTACCTCGGTATTGCTTAGCGGAATCAGATGGATCGCTTTTATTTGGGAACTTCTAAACCAAGGTACTGCAAGTCCTTCTTCAAACTGTGAAAAATCCAAATCAATCTGTAGTTTGTCGGGATTTTTCAAGCGGGAAAGCTCGTCCACCAGCTCTCCGTTAGCTTCGATTACTAATTTGCCGCCTTGCTCTGTCTCCGACCAGTTCACATGCTGAATTTTTTGGATGGTGCGTACTTCGATCAGATTGGGGTTGCCTCGCGCATGAAGGACAAAACAAGAAGTGGTGTCATTCAAATCAAGTACCACCCGGACCGTCTGCGGATCAAACTGGCTCATCCGCACTTTAGCGATCCATTGTCCGTCGCCGGCGATCGGTGTTGAGGCGCCATCCAAAGTCGCCCCGTCAAAATCGATGATTAACCGATTAGGCTCTGTAAAACTCTTTAGATTATAAACCGCCGGCGCTGAAGTTTTGAGATAAACTTTCTTTTCATTATCCTTTTGAAAGAAACTGATCTCTTGCACCAGATAGTTGAAAACGATCAAGACCTGGTCGGGCTGGGTGGGATCAGACACCACTTTGTAGCCTACCGGACGGTTCAGGTCAAAAACCAAGCGCACTTTATCCGGGTCGATCTGGTTAAACCGGATTTGCTTAACCAGCGGATCGTCACCGGTCGTGCAATCCAAAGTAAAATGGGCCCTGACGCCGGTCAATTCAACCACCAGGCGATTGGGCTTAGTTAATAAAAAACTTTTGGTTTTAAAAGGGCGGGTGCCAATCAACAAAAAAGCCGGCCGTTCTTGGTATTTAACATTCTCGATCCCTACCAGGTAATGATGATCCCAGTCTAAATTTAAATGTTGGCGATCCTGGCTTTTGATTACCAAACCTAGCCGGAGCAAAAATTCCACCGGGAACCATAATTGATTATCCTGTTGAAATGGAGCGTGGTTTAAGGTACGGGTCTGACCGTTCACTTGATATCCGGTATGATCCTCCATCATTTTAAAACTGAACTTGCCCAAACGCAGATCGATTTGCCCTTCGGTAGGATCCCAGTCGTTGATGACATGCAAATATTTTAAAAAAGGCAGGTTAATATACTTGGCCCCGTCTTTCTCAACTACTCTTACCTCCGAACCTAACTTGACCCCGCCAAAAGTGAGGGTAATGTTAACATCTTTTGCTGCATAAACGATTCCGGTTGCAAAGAGTACCAATATAACGCTTATCAGCCAATATTTCTTTATGTACAACGGGACTTCCCACCTTTCGAATCGGAAACAAAGGCCAAACCATCTCCTAGCTGGTTTTATGTTTCAATTTCATCTTCGCTTCAAAAAATCATATTCCTGCTATTAACACGCCTGGTAAAAACATCCATGATCATTCTAACTTTTCCAAGTTGGCATAGGCTAAGATCAACGACTTAATCCCCAGACCCGGAAATGCGATCTTTACCTGAGCCTCTGCTCCCGTTCCTTCTTTGGTAATGACCGTTCCCACTCCCCACTTGGGATGACTTACTTTACAGCCGATAGTAATCTCATCCGGATTGGAACCCATCGCCGCAGCAGTTTTCGCACCGGCAAGCGGTTTCATGGTTCGCACCGGCATACTTGAGGCGGTACTTTTTCGTAATGCCTTTATATTAGTTATCGACTCTTTTGGTAATTCCATTAGGAAACGGGAGGGTATTGAATTGTTAAAATTTCCATACATCGTCCGCATATTGGCATGAGTAATATATAAACGTTGCTTAGCCCGGGTTATCCCCACATAACAAAGCCGCCGTTCCTCCTCCAGCTCCCGGTTCTCCATCAACGAACGGCTATGGGGGAAAAGGCCTTCCTCGAGGCCCACCAAAAAAACAGCCGGAAATTCCAAGCCT
>WSSedL1CaDRAFT_10001079_pt1 | contig 17101 bp, 12 predicted proteins | sample WetSurSL1Cattail_FD_9464 | JGI IMG/M metagenome (IMG submission 9464)
AAACTTGCCAAAACCCAACAGGCCCTGAAAGCTTCGGAAAAAACAGCGCGACAAGAACAATTACATGCACAGCAAGCCATGGAAATGATGGAAACAATGTTACACAAATTGCCTTCAAGCGTTGTAATTATTGATGAAAATCTGAGGGTTTTGCAAGCCAATGAAAGTTTCATAAAGAGGCTTGGCGCAGAGGCCGAAGAAATCAATGATGTAATTCCCGGTCTTGTGGGGGCCGATATTAAGACCCTCCTGCCCTATAATATTTATAACTTGTTTTCGTACGTTATTCTCAATGGTGAGGATATTCAAAATCGTGATATTCACCTTAATGATCAACTTTATAACCTCTCCGTTTTCAGCATTCAGAAAAACAAATTTGCAGGAGCCGTAATTCGTGACATGCAGTCGCCTGAAATCAGGAAGGAAGAAGTCATTAAACGTGTGTCGGATGTAATTGATAAAAATCTTGACATGGTCCAAAAAATCGGCTTTTTGCTTGGTGAAGGTGCTGCTGAAACCGAACAGATGCTTAATAGTATCATTGAGTTCTATAAATCAGGTAAGAAATAAGAATTGTTAAAACATAAAAAACATGGATAACAGTTTTTATATTGAAGTGCATTGTCACCAGAAATCGTATGACGGAGAACATATTTCAGGTGATGTTTTCCTATCAAAACGCATTCCGGAAGAAAATCGTGTTATCGCAATTCTTTCCGACGGCATGGGGCACGGCGTAAAAGCAAACATACTGGCAACGCTGACCTCAACACTGGCCCTGAATTTTACAAAAGAACACAAGGATGCTAATACGATTGCCCAAATAGTGATGAAAGCATTGCCTGAATGCAGCGAACGCAAAATCAGTTATGCAACGTTTACCATAATCGATATAGAATTTGGCGGAATAACACAGATCATCGAATATGGAAATCCAAACTGTATTATATATCGCGGGTTAAGGTTATTTCAGCCTGAATGGCAATGCGTTTTGCTTACAGGCCCTAACGCAGGCAAAGAAATTCTAACCTGTAAATTCACTTCTCAAAAAGAAGATCGCATTATCTTTTTCAGTGATGGAGTCTCACAATCGGGCACCGGATCAAACAGATACCCCTCCGGATGGGGTAATGAAAATGCAAATTTATACATTCAAAAGCTGCTGGCCAATAATTCCTCTATTTCTGCAAGAAACCTATCTGCAAAAATGGTGAATATTGCTTATCAAAACGATAATTTTACTGCAAAAGACGACACGTCCTGCGCCACTATTTACCTTCGGGATCCCAGACGCCTGTTAATCTGCAGCGGACCTCCAGTTGAACCGGTTAATGATGCGGAAATGGCCGAAATTGTGAAGAATTTTAAAGGCAAAAAAATTATCTGCGGAGCCACAACCAGTGATATTATTGCCTCTCAACTAGGACTCGAAATTAAAGAAGGCCCCTTGTTTGAAGATTCGGGACTTCCTCCAACATCAATGATGGAAGGAGTGGATTTGGTGACCGAGGGAATTTTAACCCTAAGCAAGGTTGATGATATGTTGAAAAATTACCAAAAACTGGCCAAATATACCAAAGGCCCTGCTGAACAGATCATAAAACTTCTGCTTGAAAGTGATGAAATTCATTTACTCATTGGAATGAGAATTAATCAGGCACACCATGTTCCCGGGCTTCCGCTCGAGCTCGAGGTTAGACCGACAGTAGCACGCCGTATTTCCCGAACTCTGGAAGACAAATTTTTGAAAGTGGTACATCTGAAATATATGTAGTTGTTAAGTGCCTAAAGTACTTGGAGTTTGGAGTACTTGAAGTTTGGAGTACTTAGAGTTTGGAGTACTTAGAGTAGCCGAATGTAATTCTCAAATAATTTCGAACAAACCCGAAGGGTTGAAATATTTGTAGAATAGAAAAAACGAAACAAAACCTTTGAACCCTTTCAGGGTGACATCTATACCATCCTTTCAGGGTTTCGGTTAATAAGACATTTAATGCATTTTTCTATAAATATACCAGCCTTTCAAGCTTTCTTCTGCACGTGAGTTAAGCGCGCGTTTCAAAACACGTGTAACTAGAAATGGGAAGCTACGCCAAACATCTGGTTTTACATAATGAATTAAACTTTAGGCACTCCAAACTCTAAGTACTCCAAGTACTTTAAATATAAGGTAAAAGCTTTGCTTTTAGCTCCTCATAAGTCTGAACTACCGGGAACTGCGGATTATCATCAATGACGTTTTGCGGAGGTCTGAACAATATACCCGATTCCGCTTCGTTTAGCATGCTTATATCATTATAGGAATCTCCAAATGCTACTACTTGATATTGGAGAGCGTTCAATGCTTTTACAACTTCCCGCTTCTGGTCCTTCTGACGAAGATTATAATCGGTTACCATCCCTTCTTTGGAAACAGTAAGGTAGTTACATAATAAGGTTGGCCACCCAAGATGCGCCATCAATGGACTAGCGAATTCAATGAAAGTATCCGAAACAATTACAATCTGAGCAACCCTGCGTATCCAGTCTAGCATTTCCTTGGCGCCTTCCAAAGGCTCTATGGTCGATATTACTTCCTGAATATCTTTTAGTGTCAGATGATGCTCTTTCAGAATCGCAATCCTGCGCTTCATCAGAAGATCATAATCATTGATATCACGGGTGGTTAGTTTTAATTCATCAATCCCGGTTTTTTTTGCAACGTTAACCCAAACTTCCGGAACCCAAACTCCCTCTAAATCAGAACAAAATATGTGCATGTAGTAATTTGATTGGTAACTTTATACAATGTATATTCATAAGTATCTATAATAAAAGATTTTAGATATTAGACACAAGAACCAAGACTAAATAATGTATCACAAAGGTCTTTCATATTTGCTCTAGTTCTTATATCTTGATTCTTTCATCTTTGCTCTAGTTGTCTTTGTTCTTGGTTCTATTCTTATCTATTTAAAATTCATCATTAAATACGCCTTAAATTGATCATAATCATTCTTCATTGGTTGCATAATCTCTTCCTTATCTTCAAGATTAGCCAGACTAGGTGGTAAAACAGGATCGATATGAAGAATATCATTAATCTCCATCGGGAACTTAGCCGGATGAGCTGTTTCAAGCGTAACAGTAAGTTGGCCCGGGTAGCTATCTAAAGGCTGATCAATAAAAAACTGTTGCAATCCTGCCCAACCAACTGCACCATGTGGTTCAATAAATGTATGGTGACGTTCATAAACTTCTTTAATGGTAGCCCTGGTAAGCTCATCACTGATACTCAATGCATACATATCGGATTTAAGCCTCTTAACATCAGGTATTTTAAGTATATTCCCTTTTTCATCCATAACTCCGCCATAAAGGTCAATAATACGGGCTATGTTACTGGGATGCCCAACATTCATGGCACTGGAGATACAATTACGGGAAGGAACAATAGTTTTATAAATACCGCCACTAAAGTACAATGGAACCTCATCATTAGCATTCGTGGAAATTACAAATCGTTTCACCGGCAATCCCATATGTTTTGCAATGAGCCCTCCCATGAGATCGCCAAAATTACCAGATGGAACAGAAAATATAATACTATCATCCATATCCTTGGCTAATTTGGCAAAGGCATAAAAATAATACACCGACTGAGGCAACAAACGGCCAATATTAATGGAATTAGCAGAAGATAAACCCAGATAATTTAGATCGCAATCACTAAATGCTTTTTTAACCAATGCCTGGCAATCGTCAAATTTACCATCAAGTGAGATAACAGAAATATTATTATGCAGCGTGGTCATCTGTTTACGCTGCCGATCTGTAACCTCAGTTTCAGGATATAGAATTACTACCTGTATATTATCCAGCCCATAAAATGCATTGGCGATAGCACTGCCGGTATCTCCTGAAGTAGCTGTGAGTATAAGTAATTTACGACCTTCCTGGCGCAGAAAATATTGCATCAGCCGACCCATCATGCGTGCGGCAAAATCTTTAAATGAAGCTGTAGGTCCCTGATCAAGCCGCATCAGATAGTTGCGGTTATAAAGATGCTCAAGTGGTACCTCAAAATTATAAGCATCCTTAACTATGGCTTTCAAGTCGTTAGCAGGAATTTCATCTTGTAAAAACCGACTAACTACTTCATATGCTATTTCATAATAAGGCATTTTACTAAATTCCCAAATCTCTTCTCTGGTTAATTGAGGTATTTGATCGGGCATGTACAAACCTCTGTCAGGTGCCTGTCCACGTAATAAAGCCTCACGAAAATTAACCCTTTCCGAATCATGGTTAGTGGAATAATATCGAATTGGTTGAACCATCTATGTCTATTTTATAATTTATTATCTACTTTCTTTGTACTGAGTACTTGGTACTAAGTACTTTATTTTACAAATTAGCCACCCTGATAACATCGGCAAATATGCCGGCAGCAGTTACTTCTGCACCTGCTCCGTAACCTTTTATTACCATTGGTAACTCTTTATACCTTTCAGTTGTAAGGATGATAATATTATTGCTTCCTTCGAGTATATATGCCGGGTGGTTAAAATCAACTTCAATAAGTTGTACGGATGCTTCGCCATGTTCAAGGCGGGCTACAAAACGCCAGCGTTTACCTTGTTTTTCGAGCCCTTTACGGTGCATTTCAAAATCATTATCAAATTTTTCCACTTTTGTCCAAAAGGCATCAAGTGTGCCATCAAAACAATCCTTGGGTAAAAAAGAATTTACTTTGATCTGCTCCTTTTCAAGAGGATAACCCGATTCGCGTGCCAGGATTAGTATTTTACGCACAACATCCGTGCCACTAAGATCTATCCTGGGATCAGGTTCACTATATCCCTTTTCCTTGGCCAGACGAATGGTTTTACTTAATGGTATTTCTTCGCTAATGATGTTAAAAATAAAATTGAGCGTTCCGGATAATACTGCTTCTATTTTCAGTATCTTATCGCCACTCATTACCAAGTCGTTAATCGTATTGATAACAGGTAATCCTGCACCAACATTGGTTTCGAATAAAAACTTCACACCCCGCATCTGGGCTGTATCTTTAAGCAGCTTGTAATTTTTATATTCCAGCGAACAGGCAATTTTGTTAGGCGTAACAACAGAAACAAACGAATTTAATAAATCCAGATAATGCGATGCCGGATCAGGATGAGCTGTACAATCGATAAATACACTGTTACGAAGATTGAGCTCTTTTATTTTAACGACGAAAGCATCCAGGTTAATCGCTTCTCCATTCTTTTCTATGGTTTTTTTCCATGTCTCAAGCTTTATCCCGTCAATATCAAACAACATTTTATCAATATTGGCAATGCCCACAACATTAACCTTCAAACCCCTGTTTTTAAAGAGTATCGGTTGTTGTTGCTGAATCTGGTTCAACAATGCGCCACCAACCACACCAGTTCCTACCAGAAATACGTTCAGTTCTTTATATCCCGACAGAAAAAAACCTTCGTGAATGGCGTTCAACGCCTTTTTTAAACTGTCTTTTTTAATGACAATAGAAATATTCAACTCAGAAGAACCTTGTGCCGTTGCTACTACATTAATACCGTTATGATACAATGCATTGAATAGCGTTGCCGATATGCCCGGGGTATTTTTCATCCGCTCGCCAACAATAGCTATTACAGAAAGAGAACTTTCTATACCTACTTTTATTTCGTTTCTCAGGTATACTTCTGTTTGAAATTCCTCTTCAATTGATTCTTTGGCCTTCAAAGCATCGGCTGGCACAACAGCGATACATATCGAAAATTCGCTCGACGCCTGAGTGATAAGTATAACGTTCACCTTGCTTTTAGCCAACGACCGGAATATCCGCATTGAAATTCCGGTTACTCCTACCATTCCTGCCCCCTGTACGGTGATAAGTGAAATATCATCAATGGAGGAAACTCCTTTAATTAATTTCTGATCACCATTAGTATCATCATCACTAATAATGGTGCCGCTTGCCGAAGGATTAAATGTATTTTTGATGACAATTGGTATTTTCTTCTTATACACAGGATGAATCGTGGGTGTATAGATTACTTTAGCTCCAAAATGTGACAGTTCAATGGCCTCAGCGTACGTTAAATGCTTGATTGAATATGCTTTCAAAACTTTTTTAGGATCCACAGTCATAAATCCATCCACATCCGTCCATATCTCCAACCCTGACGCATTGAGCGCACCAGCAATGATGGCAGCTGTATAATCTGAACCTCCGCGACCCAGTGTTGTTGTTTCATTAGCATCATTACTTGCAATGAAACCCGGTATCACCGGAATGTGATCAATAACCTGAAATTGTTTAGCTATTAATTCATCAGACACATTGAAATCAACCTTTGCTGAACCAAAATTAGAATTGGTACGAATAAATTCACGCGAATCATACAGCTTGCAGTTATTCAGTATCTTACTTAAAATATATGACGAAAGTCTTTCACCATAACTAAGTATCAAATCCTGGGTTTGTGGAGTTAGCTCATGCAGCAGTAGCAACCCTTTCAAAATATCTTCGAGTTCCTGTATCATGGACTTGACAAAGGAAACGGCAATTTCTTGGTCTTTTGACGAAATCAGAGATTTTACAATCTCCAGATGCCTTGTTTCAATTTCCCGGAGTTGTTCCTTAAATGATTCGTCACCTTGCACTGACATATTAGCAATGCAAACAAGCTGATCGGTTATTCCGCTTAATGCAGACACGACCACAATGCAGCTTTCCTGCTGAGTCTCGATAATTTTCTTAACCTGAAGAATACTTTCAGGGGTTCCAACTGAGGAACCGCCAAACTTTAATACTTTCATAACTATTGCGTTTAAGAGTTACAAGATTCGGGTTTCAGGTACAACCAATAACCAAAATCCTGCAACTTAAAAATATTTATAAAACTGCACTTTCGGCGTTCACCGCGGGCTCAATTTTTTTAATTAATCCTTGCAATACTTTGCCTGGTCCAACCTCAACAAAATCAGTTGCACCATCTTTTACCATATTTTTAACTGTTTGTGTCCAGCGAACAGGAGCTGTTAACTGGGCAATCAGGTTTTTCTTAATACTTTCCGGATCGCTTACCGGTAAGGCGCTCACATTTTGATAAACGGGACATGCTGGTTTCGAAAACTTAGTTTCGTTAATAGCTTTTTCAAGCTTTACCCTTGCCGGTTCCATCAGTGGAGAATGAAAAGCGCCACCTACAGGAAGCTTTAATGCCCGTTTTGCACCAAGTGTTTTCAATTTTTCACATGCAATATCAATACCAGCAATACTTCCTGAAATAACGAGCTGACCGGGGCTATTATAATTGGCAGGAACCACTACATCTGATATTGCACTACAGGTGTCCTCTACGATCTTATCATCGAGGCCAAGAATAGCCGCCATGGTTGAAGGTTCCTTTTCACAAGCTTCCTGCATGGCCATAGCACGCTTGGAAACCAATACTAAACCATCTTCAAATGAAAGTGCTCCATTAGCAACCAAAGCTGAAAATTCACCTAAAGAATGGCCTGCCACCATATCAGGCTTAAAACTTGCGCCCAATACCTTGGCAAGAATAACCGAATGCAGAAAAATAGCTGGTTGTGTAACTTTTGTTTGTTTAAGGTCTTCGTCGGTACCGCTAAACATAAGGTCGGTAATGCGAAAACCAAGAATACTGTTTGCCTTTTCAAATAAATCTTTGGCCAACGGGGAGTTGTCGTAAAGGTCCTTGCCCATTCCTACAAACTGAGCGCCCTGACCTGGAAATACATAAGCCTTCATACTTTATTTTTTTGTTAAACGACAAAAGTAATCATATATGGAGAAATACACCAAACTTTTCTAAAAAGTAGATGATATAATGATCGAAACAGCTCTCATTTACTCAATGAGCGAAAGAAATAAAACTTGGTGGTTCAGGCAGGTAGAAGAATCTTGCATTGTACCATAATTTATTTTGCCTGTTTGAATCAACTCAAAAAGCTATTCAATTTAATGATATCCAATAATGAAACAATATGATTGATGTTCCCGAAACCCTAGTATGGCTGGATTTGTAATGCGCAAAATTGTCGTCAGCAATAATTTTATCCTCAGTATTCCATTCAATATCTGTACTGCTATTTATTAATTCATCAATCCAATAATTAATTCTTTGTTCCCAGTGCTCAAATGTATTTTCCTGAACATAACCAATCATAGCGCTAATCGATAAATGCTTTCCAAATCCTTTACATTCTCTTTTAAATCTTTCTATCCCTCCGGTTTCGCCTCTTACATAATCATTATGCTGCCTGGATAGACGTTTTGCTTCAATGCAAAAGATTGAAGCCGCACCTAACTTTAAAGGTGAAATATGTATATTGAAATCTACTCCTCTTTTAGCATCAAATTCAAAAAGTAAATTTTCGCTTTTAGCTTTTTCTTGGAAGTAGCTTGATAATTGTTTAGAAATATCATCTTCTATACGAAGGTTTGGTTGCTGGATATGAAAATCCCTTTCAAATTCCGGAAGGACATTTTTTAAAAATAGTAATATACGTTTGATGGTTTGATGCTCAGGTAGAGAGAATTCAAGGAAAATTTGCGGTTGATTATTTATTTGGTTCTTAATCATCAATATCCGCTATTTACTAAATCAATCATTACATCACTGGCATCCCTGAGCGCAATGGATTTAAGCCAGTAGCGTAATGTATTTGGTTTTACAAGATAAACCATATCCTTTTGATAAAGGCGCAATGTTCTTCGGTAATGCACGGAGCCCTTCTGATTCTCTATTAATTCCGACAAATCACCTTCCTTAATTTTCGGGGAAATTTCAGGCCTAAAGTTATCAACGCCATACGCGAAAGGATAACAGGTATAGGAAATAGTATGGATTGGCTCCAAAGGTTTAAATTTGCGTTCATCCACCCGATAAACAGCGTTCAGGTTATCGCAGAAAACGTTACCAAAATCTTTTAAATGCTTATCTGAGGCAATTGTGGTGTTTATTTTGGCATTTTCGCCTTTGGAGAGTTCTTCGAACTTAAAATTAATGATGTCTTTATACAATATAATTTCATTAATCGAAAGTTTTAATTCATCGATGTTTTCAGGGAAAGGAAGATTCATGAAATCTTCAGTTTTAAGAGTATATATTGACCTGTCGATCCCAGCCCTACCACTTTTAGCGATGAGAATAAAACGATACAAATCAGAATTATTTCTCAGTCTTTCAACAAGGGTTAATAGCTCTTTTTTATCATTTTCTGGTGAGTAAATTCCAAATATTTCCCTCATAAACCCCATATCTTCGTCTAAATAATGTGCTACTAAGCTTTTTTTTCCTAAAGCATTCTTAATTAAAAGATGAGGTGCGGTAAATATCTTTTGATTTTCTCTACGCGGTGATTCAAAATACTCAGATGTTTCAACTTCAGTTCCTTTAATTCCATTTTCCTGAAACAACTTTGTAGGAACCATTTTTTTACCTGTCAAATATTTTGCCTTATTATTTTCTGAGAGTATTTTTACACGACTATTTCTCTTATAACCTTCACCAAAGTACCATCCAAACTTTTCTTTTTTTTCTTTTAGATAATCTCCTAGAAGTCTTTCTCTTTCAAAACTTTTTAAAGTTTGTAATAGAGATGTTCCTCCTAAAAGATTAGTTTTCCAAACGTAGCTTTCATCTTTTGCAACTTCCTTTGGGATAAAATGAAAGTCATAGTAATCAATTTCAAAAAAAAGTTTTTCTTTTATAGAATTGGTTCTTTTAACGGTTAAATGAAGTATATCATCTTCATCCGGAGATTTATTTTCAACAAAGGCAATAGCCGTTGCGACACTTACTTTATCAAATAAAATAGAGCTAAGATTGGTGCAATCAATAATTTGTGGAACGTTATAGTTACTAAATAACCATTTTCTATATTGTAGCGTGTTTCCATATAATAATGAACTAGAGGGCATAATTAAAGCAAGTACACCATTAGGTTTCAATAAATGCATTGCTTTTTGTAAAAAAAGAAGTGCTATTTGATTTCCATGTATTTTACATTCTGGTTCAATATGATAAGTTGTTTTTAGTTCGTGAAAGCTTTCTGACTTGATTTTATCAAACGGAGGATTGCCAATTACCAAATCAAATTGTCCCTTATCTGTTTTATTTAAATACTTAAAAAAGTTTCCTTCATAAATGTTTTTTACCCTTAAATCCTCAAATCGAAGTTCGGTCCATATTTCTGTTGGCTTAAGCATGTCGCAAAGAGCAACGCTTAAACTAAAAACGGAAAGCCTTACAGAATCTGCCTCAATATCTACCCCATAAACTGAGTTGAGTAAAACCGCTTTTAAGGTTTCAATGGTAGGATGTTTGATAATGCCGGTTTTGTCAAATTGCTCTTTTTGCCACCATTGAACCAATCGTTTGAATACGGTTACCAGAAAAACACCCGATCCACAGCTTACGTCAATTATCTTATAATCCAATTTAGGTTCGGAAACCGGCATACATTCATCCACCATTAACCGGGCAAGATGAATAGGTGTATAAACAGCATCGCTTCGCTGGGGGATAAACTCTTCGTAAATCCGGCTTATTAGTTCCACCGGCAAATACTCGAAAGAATACAAAGGCCACAATACCAATTGTCCGTTATCGGAATTGGCGTCAAGGTATCCTGCCAATTTCGATAAATCTGTTTTTGATAATATGTCTTTTTCTGATTGCTCTAATTCAAATATTTTTCCATTAAAATGCTCGCTTAAATCATCAAAAAGACTGACAATATTTCCATTGCGGAGAACTTCACAAAAGGAAGTTGCGTTGCCATACTTTTTAAAATAATCGCTCGGAAATACATGGTTTCCTTGTTCATCCTTTCGTTCCTCCAGGTATTTTACCAGAATGGAAAGTACCAGCATCTGGTGCGCAAAATCTTTCTCCAGTTTGCTCTCTTTGATGAATAGAGAACGGACTTGTTTTAAGCCTTCAATCAGTTTTTTTTCAGAACTTTCTTTGCTCAGGAAGTGATTGCTCGTTAGCTTTTGTTCCCAGAAGGTGCCGTTCAGGAATAGTTTAGCTGAATATTTTTGATAGACATTATACGACTCAACAATTGTTGGCAATTGTTCAATGGGGTCAATATGTATTGTTTTGTCCCTATAACTGTAGGTTACCGGTAATCGTCCATCATAAACATTTATATTGGTATTGTCAAAAACATAATAAAGAGGAACAATACTACTACTCCATATTTTTCGATGGATGATTGCTAAAGCTTCTTTTGAAAACCGATTTGAAGTATTGTCAAAAATAAATAACTGAGGACTTGATGAGTGCTTCTCTGCAAAGCGTCTGAAAAAAACGGCTGTAGCATCTATTTTTTTCGCAGCATCTAACACCAATCGCTCTTCAAACAATAACTCTTCAGGAGAATAATTCTGGGTAGTAAAAAACAAAGTTGATCCTTTAGACTCTAAATTAAAATCTAACAGATTAAGTATATGCGATAATTCAACCTTTGCCATCTTTACAAAAATACATTTTATTCCTACAAAAACGAATTTAACAATATGGAATAATACCTATTGGTTATAAGGTATTTAGCTGTGCCAGTGAAAGAAACTGATCCTAACTTTTATAATATCCACGGATACAAATATTTATGCTACTAATAAAAATTTTTGATGCGTTTTTGACGATAATAAATCAAAATATTAATATTTTCAAGGAAGTGGATGTGAGATTTTTCAAGGAAAAGCAAAAGGGTTGGAAACTTATCCAACCCTTTTTGTGGTACCACGTGGAATTGAACCACGGACACACGGATTTTCAGTCCGTTGCTCTACCAACTGAGCTATGGTACCTGATAATTGCGGTGCAAAAATATGTAAAAATTTAAGATATAAAAACGAATTAAAAAAAATCTTCCATAATTTTTTAAAATCTTCGTTAAACACACGTTGTTTCTTTGCTACTTTTGTAATTCAATTTGAAGGATGGAATATCAAACATTTGTATTACCCAATGGCATAAAACTTATTCATATTCAGGTAGTTTCTCCTGTAGCTCATTGTGGATTTCTGATCAATACCGGCTCTCGTGATGAGGCAGAACATGAGCACGGTATGGCTCATTTTATTGAACATCTTTTATTTAAAGGTACAAAAAAACGTAAAGCATTCCATGTTCTTTCCCGTCTGGATGATGTTGGTGGCGACCTTAATGCCTACACAACAAAAGAAGAAACCTGCATTCATGCCTCGTTTCTGAAGGATTATTATGAAAGAACTATCGAGCTTATCAGCGATATCGTTTTTAATTCAGCTTTCCCGGAAAAGTCCCTGCATAGCGAAAAAGATGTTATTATCGATGAAATTAACTCATACAAAGACAGCCCTTCAGAATTAATTTTTGATGATTATGAGGATCACTTCTTTTTAAACCATCCCCTGGGCAGAAATATATTGGGTAAAACCAAAAGCCTAAAAAAATATCAACGCTCAGACATCATTTCTTTTATTAATAAAAATTATAATACTGACCAGATGGTGTTTACATCTGTGGGGAGCATTTCATTTAGCAAATTGGTTCATTACTTTGAAAAACATTTTAAGGATATTCCTGCTAACATCCGCAGTACTACCCGAGCGCCATTCCAAAATTTTCAGCAATTCAATACAAGCCTTAAGAAAAATACATTTCAAATTCACGCTATCCTTGGGAGTTTAGGATACGATTTGAAGGATCCCCGAAGAATGGTTCTGCATCTGCTATCTAATATTATAGGCGGCCCAGGTATGATATCGCGTTTAAACCTTGCTTTGCGTGAACGAAAAGGCTATTCATATAACATAGAATCGTCGTACAATCCTTATTCAGATACAGGTATCTTTACCATATACTTCAGTACTGACAAAGAATACCTCGACAAATGCCTGGATATCATCCATAAGGAATTGGGTTCTTTACGTAACAAACCTTTAGGCACAATGCAACTGCAAAAAGCTAAGCAACAAATTACGGGTCAATTGGCAATATCCTTTGAAAGTAATGAAAATCAGATGCTGTCCATTGGTAAAAGTTACCTGGTGTATGACCGGGTTGATTCCATGGAAGAAATTTATGCAAAAATTGCATCTGTCACTTCTGCCGAAATATTGGATATCGCAAAGGAAGTTTTGGATAATGATCGCTTATCGATGCTTGTTTACAAATAAATTGAAAGATGACAGAAGACCGGGAAATGGAACAATACATTCTTGATCACATCGACGAGGAAGGTGAGTTATTGGCTGAGCTCAACAGGCTTACCCATCTTAAAATGATTCATCCAAGAATGATTTCGGGACATCTACAGGGGAAAATTTTACGAATGTTCAGTTTAATGATTCGTCCGAAGCGAATCCTGGAGATAGGTACTTTTACCGGATATTCTGCCATTTGTTTAGCTCAGGGGTTGTCTGAAGACGGTCATTTACATACCATTGAAAACAATGATGAGATTGTAGATATTCCAATAAAATATTTTGAGAAATTCAATCTCAGCAACAAAATAACCTTGCATGTAGGCGATGCAAAAAAAATTATCCCAAACCTGACAGAATCCTTTGACCTTGTTTTTATTGATGGTGAAAAAAGTGAATATGTCAATTATTATCATTTGATTTTTGACAAAGTTGTTCCGGGTGGATTTATTATAGCCGATAATATTTTTTGGAGTGGCAAAATACTCTCGGATGAAGCCTCCAATGATTATTTTACCAAAGGCATTAAGATGTTTAACGATTTAATTAAAAACGACATACGTGTTGAAAAGGTTATTTTACCTATCCGTGATGGTCTAATGATTTTGAGAAAAAAGTAAATATTATTATAAATTAAAATAGCACTTTCAAATAATTACATTCCACATTGTTAAACTTTATATCATGTAGAATTGTTTATTGAATGTCTAAAATTGTGAATTATGGCAAAATATTCGATAAAAGACCTGGAAAAATTGATTGATATCCAAGCACATACAATCAGAATGTGGGAACAAAGATACCGAGTGGTAAAACCACTGCGCACGCCTACCAATCTTCGTATTTACAACGATGAAGATTTAAAGCGCTTATTGAATATTTCACTACTCAACCACAATGGCGTGAAAATTTCCAAGATAGCCAAGCTTAATGACGAAGAAATAAAAGAACAGGTACTGTCTTTAAAGCAGGATGTCTTAAATAGTGGCAGTCAGGTTGAAGGCCTTATAGGCGGAATGATTGAGTTGAAAGAAAGCACTTTCGAACTTCTTTTAAATAGGTTAATGAACCAACTTGGCTTTGAGGATGCAATGACAAAAGTTGTGTATCCTTTTCTGGTCAAAATTGGCATTTTGTGGCAGACAGGAAATATAAATCCGGCCCAGGAGCATTTTGTAGTCAACATTATCCGGAAAAAACTTTTCGCTGCTATTGATTCCATAGGCTCAACCGAGTCCGGTGCCAAATTTATAATGTTTTTACCCGAGGGTGAGCTGCATGAAATTAGCCTGCTTTTCTATACATACCTTATCAAAAAACATGGATTTCACCCGATATATTTAGGGCAATCGGTTCCATTCGATGATATCGTTTCAGTACAGCGTACTTACAACGCCAGTTACTTGTTTACCTCATTGATTACGAATATGCAGGAAATTCCGGTCGTGAATTATGTCAATTTGCTATCCAAAACATTTAAAAAACAAAAAATATATATTTCCGGAGCCCTCATTAATAATATTGAATTAAAGAGGGTAAATAATATTAATAAAGTAAAGTCCCCCGAAAATTTCATAGATGAACTTATAAAAATTAAAAAATCTGAAAAAATGTAGCAATTTTTAAAAGAAGATTTTTTGCTTCCGTACCTCAATTTTGCATTTTTAAGAATCCTGAAATTTTATAAAAATCAGTTAACTTTAATATAGTCAGAAAATTAAATACTATTTTGGGTGTTTTGGTTAAATATTAAAAGATAATAATATCCTAATATTCTAATTTTCTTAAATTCAATGATGTAATGATATTTTTTTGTTTAACATAATAATAATTTTCATTAACAATAAATTTATTTATTATTAAGATTAAGATTAAACAATAATTATATTGGCCTTTAAATAAAGCGTTTAGAATAGTGTTTGTTGATATTTTATGCGATTTTAACATTTTTTTAGAAATGAGGTTTTTTTGGCATGTAATTTTTATTTAGATTTGTTATAAATAAAAATAGTAAAAATTACAGCCATGACAGCACTCGAATTTAACCACCAACTCATAGACCTTGAAACCAAGTTGGCACGATTTGCCTTAAGTTTGACCTCAAATAAGGAAGATGCCAAGGATTTGCTGCAAGAAACCATGTTAAAAGCTCTTACTTACAAGGATCAGTTTGTGCAATACACTAATCTGAAAGCTTGGACTTATACCATCATGAAGAATACTTTTATTAATAATTATCGCCGTAACGTTAGACAAAATACAACATTTGATAATTCAAAAGATCTGTATCTGCTTAATCAAAACAAGGATACAACAAACACTTCTCCAGACTCAGCCTATGCCACAGGTGAGATTAACAGGGTAATTGATAATCTGGAGGACGAATTTCGTTTACCTTTTAAGATGCATACCGAAGGATACAAATACAAAGAAATTGCTCAAAAACTTGATTTGAAAATAGGCACCGTGAAAAGCAGGATTTTCTTTACCAGAAAAAAACTGATCGATGCATTAAAAGATTATGAATAAAAAAAGCCGGAAGTTCCGGCTTTTTTTATTCATTTTAACAATTAGCATTTTTAAGTAATTAGATATTACACACAAAATTCTCTGAGTTCGTCTAAGGTTCTACCTTAGACGATTATATCCTCGAAGGCTGCTTCATTCATATTACCCGACGAGGTAGAGCCTCGTCCGAACACAGAGGTTACCCAAATTTTACCCTGACGGGTAAGTCCGGAGGACTTTAATCTGAATAACCCCCAATTTCATTGGGGGCACACTATAAACATAGTATTAATACAACCCCAAAGCGGGTTGAACAGTCAATTTAGACATCAAGCCGGATATTCATAATGAACAATTTACAACTCGCACCAAATCAAACCCCCATATTTTCCAAACTAAAAAAACACTTCCTAAATATACAAACAAAGCAACTTTGTAAACGTATATCCATATGCGTTTTATATTTGTATTATTGAAAGAATGGTTTTAAATTTAATAACGTCAAAATAGTTGATTCAGCTGTTATTTCTTATGCTTTCTTAATTAATCAGGCAATAATTTATATCTTTGTAAGTTGAAGTCCAAACCAGAGAAATAGACCGTTTTGAATACTCTAAAGCAATTTATTATAGGGTTGGTTTTTGTATCCTTTTCTTTACCGGGAATTGCACGCACTGACATTACTGGTAAAGTAAATGCCTATACTAAAGTCGTAACTTGTTATTCCAATACGGATTCAATTATAGTAAGTGATGCATCAAAATTCAAAGTGGGCGATACCGTTATGTTAATTCAAATGACAGGAGCTGATATCAGTGTAACAAATGCTATCAACAACATATATGGTGCTGGTTTATACGAATTCCATATAATACAGCGTAAAACAGCAAATCGTCTCAGGTTTGTTTCCAATATGATCAATACTTATAGTGCTGCTGAAGCATTACAACTTGTCAAGGTGCCATCTTACCGGTATGCTAAAGTTACTGGTAGTCTTATCTGCTCCCCGTGGAATGCAGATACGGCAGGTGTAATTGCCATTATCGTTAAGGACACACTTGATTTATATGCCAGCATTGATGCTTCCTACAAAGGATTTCAAGGGGCAAGCAATACGGTTAGCAGCAATAAATGTACTTTATTCCCCAAAAGTTTAAACTATTTAATCGCAAATATTGACAGTGCGGGACTAAAAGGCCAGGGAATTGTTCAGAAATCTTTTGTTTACAAACGAGGCCTTGGAGCTATCGGAAATGCCGGAGGTGGTGGTAACGGTTTTGGTTCTGGCGGCGGCGGTGGCGGCGGTCAAGGTAGTGGCGGCGGCGGCGGCAGAGCGTCTGGCGTATATTGTACTACTATTGATTC
>WSSedL1CaDRAFT_10001080_pt1 | contig 17068 bp, 12 predicted proteins | sample WetSurSL1Cattail_FD_9464 | JGI IMG/M metagenome (IMG submission 9464)
CGGGTGGCTACGTCCGGTATCTATGTTACCCGCTGATGATTGCCGCCGCGTGGATTCCGTATCAGCTGTCCGTCCTGAAGGATGGCAGGAGGAAGGCGGCCGCAATTCTGATGTCTGTTATTTTGGTCTGCAACGGATTTTACTTCCTGTGGGCTTTTCAGTATTCCTCCCTAATGCGTGAAGACACGCTGCTCATGATCCCGGCAAATTCCGAGCAGGTGGCGGACTATATCAATTCGAACCTGAAAAACGACAGAGTATTGATGGACTCCTACAGAACCTACGATATCATCATGAACGTGAACAACGTCGATAATCTGGTTGTCAGCTGCAGCCCCGATTTTGAGAAAACGGTGAAAGACCCTGTGAAGAACAAGATTGATTATCTGGTTGTTCCGCAGATTGGAAGCTACGGGAACATGGACGCACTGAATATTGCTTACCCGAACCTCTATTGGCACGGTGAAAAATGGTGCCGAGAAGAAGCCTCCATCGGAGAATATAAAATTTATAAGGTGCTGAAATGAAAAGAGGGATACTATGAAGCAGAATCCGAAAGGGCTGGGGGCGCGGTTGGTGCAGGCCGGGTACATCAGCGAGGAGCAGCTGCAGCAGGCGCTTCGGTTTCAGGAGCAGGAGGGCACCCTCCTGGGCGAAACGCTGGTCAATCATAAGGTCATCAGAAAGGAACAGCTTTCCCGCTTCATTTTCTCCAATCCCGGTTCGACCCTTGGAGAGGTCCTGATCGACGACGGGTACCTCACCCGTGAGCAACTTGCCACAGCGCTTGCTTATCAACAGATATACGGTGGCCGCCTCGGAATGATTTGTGTCTCTCAAGGCTTTCTGACCGATCAGGAATTAAAACGTGCACTGGAGCACCGCACTGCTCCGAAAGGCAAGTTAGGGGAGGAGCTCCTCCGCCAGGGCGTCATCACACAGGCACAGTTGGACGAAGCGATCGCCATGCAGCGCAGAAGCGGCGGACGGCTCGGCGAAATCTTGCTCTTCCTTGGTGCGGTCACACAGGATCAGCTTTATCGTACACTTGCAAATCAGGGGGAGATTGGGCGCATCGGCAGCGCGGTGAACCTCACGGACGTGCGGGTTCTGCCTTATGAAATGGCGGACAAGTACCATGCTATTCTCATCCGGGAAGAGGAAAAGTATGTCGTGGTCGCCGTGCAGGCCAAGCTCAGCCCGGAGGCCATCGGAACAATCGAGGAATATCTTGCAAAACCCATTGAACAGGTTTTGATGACCGAAGCCGAAGGCGCCCGCTTCTGGGATCAGGCTTACCGCAGGAGGGAAGTCAACAACAGCATTTTTGGCCTGTACGACGAACAGCCGGAAAACTCCGCCATTGTAACTTTTACCTCCCCTCAGATTGCTGTGCTCCTGCTGCTGCTGATCTTTTTCATTGTCGCTCTTGTGGCGAACTGGCACGGTACGCTTCTCACGCTTGTAATCTTTTTTCAGATTATCTATCTCCTGATGGCCATCGCCAAGTTCTGGATCGTCTTAAAGGGAGCCAGAAATAATGCACAGCTTCGGTTCTCGCCGGAAGAAATCGAGGCAATCGACGAATCGAAGCTCCCGGTTTATACGCTCTTGATTCCCGTATATAAAGAAAAAGAGGTCGTCCAGCAACTGATCGACCGTATCCAGAACATGGATTATCCGCAATATAAGCTGGATGTGCGAATTCTGCTGGAAGAAGATGATACCGAGACGATTGAACTGATCCACTCGCTGAAACTTCCAAGCCATTTCACGTCCATTATCGTCCCGTCTTCCAAGCCGCAGACAAAGCCGAAAGCCTGCAACTACGGGCTTTTGCAGGCGAAGGGGCAGTATGTCGTCATCTACGACGCAGAGGACAGGCCAGAACCGGATCAGTTGAAAAAAGCCTACCTCGCCTTTCAGAAGCTGCCGGACGAGTATGTGTGCGTTCAGGCGAAGCTGAACTATTTCAACAGCCGGCAGAACATGCTCACCAAACTGTTTACACAGGAATACAGCATGTGGTTCGAACTGCTGCTTGTTGGCATCATGCAGATGGATATTCCCATCCCGCTGGGCGGCACTTCGAACCACTTCAAGATGAGCTTTCTTAAACGGGTCGGCGGCTGGGACCCGTTCAACGTGACGGAAGACGCTGACCTTGGTATCCGGCTTTACAAATATCGCTATAAGACCGCCATTCTGGATTCCCGCACATGGGAAGAAGCCAACAGCAACGTCTCAAACTGGATTCGTCAGAGATCGCGCTGGATTAAGGGATACATGCAGACCTTCTTTGTGCACATGCGAAGCCCCGTGAAGTTTTTTCGGCAAATCGGTTTCCGCGGCTTTCTCGGGTATCTTGCAATGATTTTCGGAACCCCGTTTTTGCCGCTGATCAACCCGATTTTCTGGGTGATGCTGATTGTTTGGCTCTGTACGCATGCTCCATGGATTCAGTCACTTTTCCCGGGACTGCTGTACTACATTGCGCTCATACAGCTTGTGGTCGGCAATTTTATCTTTATCTATATGAACCTGATCGGCACTTACTACGTCATTCGGGACTGCGCGCTCAAAAAGCGCCAGCCGTTTTCATACAGCCTGATTAAATACGGGCTGCTGACTCCATTTTACTGGGTTCTGATGAGCATCGCCGCCTACAAAGCACTTTTTCAGCTTTTCGTAAATCCATTCTACTGGGAAAAGACTCATCATGGACTGACAAACGCGCCTCCGCCCGCCAGTGAACAAACAAATTCCGAACAGTGAGGAAACTTTGCTATGAAAAAGAAACGATTTCTGTGGATTGCACCGGTTCTGGCCGTCATGATGGTTCTGACTGCTTTCCCCATAAGGGCAAACGCGGCCGAGACCACGACGACTGCCTCCGATCCGGCAAAAGCTGCCGACGAAAATATAGAGGTGCCACTGTTCACGGAACCGCAGTCGCTTAAGCTGCCGCACAATACCACCTCTTTTTGGTTCATGATTCCGAGCGGAACCAAACTTGGAGACAAGTGCAGCCTTTCCCTGCGGATGGCCGTGACCGGGACGATCCTCAACGATTATTCCAGTGTAACGCTGATGATCAACAGCGTTCAGATTTCCAGCGCCCATATCATGGATGTCATCCATAACAATGGCGGATGCTGGACGGTACCCATCCCTGTAGAGCGCTTGAAAACCGACGGCACACTGAATGAGCTGAGAATCGTGACAGCACAGCGTTCTATTCTCGGGGACTGCGCCGATATCGACAATCCTTCCAACTGGGTGACGCTGGAAGAGAGTTCCCGTCTTAACCTGAATGTTCTGAAAATGGGCGATCCCGACCTCAGCACCGCTCTGCCTTACTTCTTCAACCGGGTAGATCAAACCAACCGGATGAACGCAGAATTCGTGCTCCCTACCGGCGCGGACAATAACGCGCGCGCCGCCATGCTGACTGTCGCCTCCGCCATCGGCGCACAATACCCCACGAAAAGCAACGTCCGCTTCACAGTTTCGCAGGGAAGCTCCGCAAATGAGGAGCAGAACCGTATCGATATCGGTCTTGGCTCGCAGCAGCCCCAAAGCCCGATGACCGTCACTGCGCTGGCCGCAGGAAACGGATATCTCGCCGTAGCAAGCGACGGCAGCTACAATGACTTCTGCGTCTCAGGTGCGGATGCTGAGGGTCTCGCGAGAGCGGCAGCGTTTCTTACGAACTCGAAGTACCTAACGCAGCTTTCCGGCTCCTCCGCAGTGATCTCCACAGATCTTAGAAACAAATCGGCGGGGTTCACCAAAAAAACAGACGGATATTACGCTCTGTCCGATTTCGGTTACGACACAGCCAATCTAGACGGTGCATTTCATCAAGAGGTTACCTATACACTGAAACAGCCGGATGCCATCCGCAGCGGCGGTGACTCCTATGTGGAAATACACTTCCGCCACTCCACAGCGCTGGTGGCGGATTCATCGCTGCTCACGGTCTACGTCAACAACGTCGCAATCAACAGCGTTCAACTGTCAGATTCCAACGCAGCGGGCGGTACGATTAAGGCGAAAATCCCGGCAAGCGCGCTGGAAAATGGCACGATTAACATCAAGGTGGAATGCTACAACTATCTTGGTAAAATTGACTGTTCCAAGGATTACTATGATACCGCGTGGACGGTTGTCGACAAGGACTCTGTCGTCTACCTTGAACCGGGAAGCTCCGGTCTCCGTCCTACGGTGCAGCAGTTTCCGGTCTTTGACGTGCAAACAGCGAATACCGCACGCACTGCGATTCTCTCGCTGCCGCGCAACGCTTCAGGAACTTTGCTGGAGGCCGCCGCGGAACTGACGTGCAGGGCCGGGCAAAACTCCGGTGCTGCCTGCCGCTGGGAATACGCGGATTCCCTGTCGGCTTCTTCTGACAAAGCGTCCTCCGACATTCTGATTATGGGCAGCAACGACGGTGTCACAATCCCGGATGAAGTTGCCAAGCTACTAAATGTAATTCCCAAGGCAAACAACAATTTCTCTATCGTTGGTACGGCATCCGTTACCGAGGAAGCCCTGCGGAACAAGATTTTGGTGCAGGCAGTGCGTTCCCCTTGGAACTTCTCCCGGAAGGTATATGTCGTCACCTGCCCCTCGTCCATGGAAAGCCAGCTGAAGCAGTTTGTCACCGATCGGAGCAGTCTCAACAAGCTCAGCGGCTCCATGGCAATGATTGATGAAAAAGGGGCTGTTACCACTGTCAGCGGCACCGCCGAAACGACGGATAAGATACCTCTCACAGCGGACAGAGCCATCAGTCAGATTGTACAGACCACCGGCATACCGCGGATGGGTCTCCTCATTATTCTCGCGTGCATCCTGATTATTATCTTCCTGATCATTAAGGCTCTGACCAACCGTCGGAGGTTTTCCGACGCGAAAAAGAAAATGGAGGGAATTAATACAAATGCCGCAAGGCATACCGCAAAGGCTCCCTCACCAACGGAACAACCGGAGGATTTTGATCATGACATAGACGATAGATAGGCAAAATGCCCAGTGACTGCCGGCTAAACAGCCGGCAGTCACTGGGCATTTAAAATAGATAGACTCAAAATGTATGACAGAAAAATCCGGACTCATTTCGCATTTTGCAGTTCAAGAATGAATTGGTCTAAAAAGGCTGCTATTTGATTCCGGTCAGATTGTGTACCGTATAAATTAATGCTGAATGCTGCCTCATTGTCAAATGTAGACAGGGCCAGCTGAAAATAGGGGACATACTTAATTGAACCGGTCATATAAGCGCTCTTTATTTCAGCGGTTTCAAAAACCAGCTTGTCTTTATCCAACACGCCGATATTCGTAAATGCAATGGGGGGATTCGTAAAGCCTTTATCCAAGATTTTAATAGCTGTTTTATAAGGAAGACGGTCAAAAAGTGTTTCCATAAGCGAAAGACTTTTAAGGCAGCTGTTATCTGCTTTCTCTTTATTCATTGTCGATTTCACTTTTTCAAGGGTATCATCAAATGTTGCGCCCAATTCTTCCCCAATGTTACAGCTGATATTGGTCACCAAATTACAGATACCATCCGCTTTGTGGCTTGGCAGATATTTCCGGAGATCATTTGCGCAGGGGATTGTAATAGTACGGCCAAAAATATGGAAAAGAACACGATTAAGGGCTGTAAGCATTACGTCGTTCACAGTGGCGTTATGTAATTTGGCGTAGGCTTTCAAGGCGCAAAACTGTTCACGGGGCATTGTTCGCATTTCGATAAAAGGATTTTTAAGATTTCCCTCAAAATGAAACTCTGCACTATCGTGTATAGACATATTGTTATTGCTAAAATAAATTTTTAACTTATCACGGATGGAAAATGTTCTTAACAGTTGCCGAATTTTTCGGTCATGCATTGCGGTTAACGGCGGATAAGTGGAATTCTTGTTAATATCGGTGTAAATGGAACTTAATAAATAAAGAAGATCTTTAAATCCGGCGGCATCACATAACATATGATTGACCGTGATACAAAGCGTATCATTTTTTGTGGCTCTAAAAATTGCAACTTTCAGTTGAGGCCCATCTGTTGTGTTCGCTTCTTTATACAGAAACTTCATGATTTCTTCATTTTGATCGTTTGTTTCTATTAGCCTGACCATTTCATCCAAGGTATCGCTTTTTTCTTCCCAACAGGGATGTGCCCCGTTCTGATTGAAGCGGCACCGGATCAGCGGAAAAATATCAGCTGCAATCGCAACGGACTTCTTCATACGAATGAAATCAAGCTTTCCGAAAAACGTGGCTGCAAAATGTAGGGTATGGTCATTGATTCTCTTTACCTTAAACAGATGCTGCAGAGTATCCCAGGCTTCTACATGATAATTAATAAAGGGTTTATTCCCCATTATAATCCTCTTTTCTATTACATCATCTTGATAACTGACTTAGAAACTGATCGATTTCCTCATTGACCTGAACAGGATTGTCTCCGTTTGAAAAATGAGCCGCGCCTTTTATGATATGCAGCGGGTATCCTTCCTTCTTAGACCATGCATAACAATATTGCCTGATTTTCCCCGTTGTATCATATTCCCCAAGCAAAATCAATACGGGAAATTCAAACGCGGCGTTTCTGTTTTCTTTTAGAAACCCGCCGTAGGCAATCCCCATTTGCTGACATATTTCAGATTTCGTTAACGGCTTCAGCATTTCCTTCATCAGATTATAGGAATACTGTGTTCTTGATATCGCTTTCGCCATGCTTTTGCGCAGCGTTTTATCGGGAATCCATCTTGCGATTGGTTCAACCCGCCTTAACCACCATTGATCCGATTTTGAATAATAACCCAATCCATATGGGGTGGTATCAAGGGCAATCAGTCCTAAAACCTTATCCGGATACCGAATTGCGAATTCCTGGCTTGGGTAGCCGCCCAGAGACATCCCAACCAAAACCACTTTATCAATCTGTTCGATTTCAAGAATTGCATTTAGTTCCTTTGCACTGTTTTGAAAAGAGAAATCCTTATACGGGCGGGATTCTCCGTGCAAAGGGATATCCCACACAATCACTGTGTGAAGCTTTGAAAAATATTCCACCTGCTTTTCAAACATCCTATGATTTGCGGTTACTCCATGCGTAAATACAATATTTTTAGCATCATGATGATCGCTTCTGGTAATCCAATAATGAACGAATCCATTTGTTGATTTTATCGTTTTATGATCCATAATGTCCTCCGGCTAAACGAATTTGTAAATGCCCGTGTATTTACCATAATAGCACTATATTTTTTTATTGCAATCAATCTAATTACATTTATGTAGATTTTGAAAGCTACCATTTTTCTAGTAGTGCCGCATGTCAATTACATATTCTGTCAATTAACATACATAATATTGTTGAGTATTCTCAAAATTTGGAGGTTTATCATGTTTCATTTTTTTGCGAAACACAAGGAGGAAACCATCAATCGAAAAGTAGAAGAATTAAACGAGACAATACAGGATTGTGATTTGACCAATTCGCTCAGTCAAAATGTAGAAATTTTACAAAAACTTTTTATCGATGTGGATGTGCTGATCGTAAGGTATATCCAAAACAGTCAAAATAGCAGTCTGAAATATTGTATTGCGTATTGTGATGGGGTAGTTAATTCAACCATAATCAATGATAACATTATTAAACCACTCGTGCTGTCAAACGTGGCTGTAGCGGGAAGTAATTTGATTGATAATTTGATGAGCCATGTTATTTTGATCAATGAGGCTGAAAAAACAAATAAAATAAAAGATATAGTAGAATCGATTTCATATGGTGATACCATCTTGTTTGCAGATGGTTCCAACGAGGCTCTTATCCTTAACACCAAAGGATTTCTAACCAGAGCGCTTGCAGAACCGGATAATGAAAAGATTCTTAGCGGCCCGCGTGAAGGCTTCAATGAATCCTTAATCCAAAATCTTTCCATGATACGGCGTAAAATGCGGACGAACGAGCTTAAAATAAAATATTTTACATTTGGCAGAATCACAAAAACCAAGGCCTGTGTTTGCTATATAGATAAAATCGTAAATAAAAACCTATTAAACGAATTATACCGCCGACTTAATGCGATCGATATTGACGCGGTATTGGATACGAATTATATTACCGAGCTGGTAAAGGACTCTGCGCTCTCTCCATTTAGAACAACCGGGTATACGGAACGGCCGGATGTGGTTGTAGGAAAATTATTGGAAGGCCGCATAGCCATTATTCTGGACGGAACTCCGGTTGTTCTTACCGTGCCTTATCTCTTTATTGAGAACTTTCAAAGCAGTGAAGATTATTATTTGAATTTCTATTACACCTCATTTTCACGGATTCTCCGCATGATTGGTTTTTTCTTAACCATTACGGTCCCGGGATTTTATATCGCAATTGTAGCATATTCACTAGAAATGCTGCCAACTTCTCTTCTGATCAACATTGCAAGTGCACGAAAGAGTGTGCCCTTACCCGCAGCGGTGGAAGCGTTCGTTATGCTGTTGGTATTTGATATTTTACGCGAGACCGGAATCAGAATGCCAACCAGCATTGGACAGGCACTCAGCATTGTTGGTGCACTTGTAATTGGTCAGGCGGCGGTGGACGCCAAGCTTGTGGCTGCTCCAATGATTATTGTGGTTGCCATCACAGGAATTACCAGCCTATTGGTGCCAAAAATGAATGCGCCGACGATTTATGTTCGCCTGTTTTTACTTCTATTAGCGTCCACACTTGGCTTATTTGGATTTATTTTGGGGCTTTCTGCCGTGTTAATCCATATATTGAATTTATATTCTTTTGGGGTTCCGCAGCTAACTATAAACGGATCACTTCAATTTCAAGAAATCAAGGATACTTTTTTCCGGGCTCCGTGGACTCGAATGATTACACGAACCAAATCGATGACCCAAGATGTGGTACGCATGAAAAATGACAGCGAGGGGAGACATGATTAAAAAAATTATCTGCATGGTTCTGAGTCTGGCACTGCTTCTTCCGTTAACCGGTTGTTGGAGTTATCATGGGCTGAATGAAATAACAATTGTAGCAGGGGTAGGCATCGATCTTGACCCATCCAGCGGCGACTATCTTCTTAGCTGCGAGATAATCGATTTAGCCTCAACAGGAAAGGAAACCGGAGTTAAATCCAAAATTGTGGATTCACGGGGAGCTACCATTTTTGAAGCGGTTCGTAATGCGAAAAAAAGATTGGTAAACAAACTGTATTGGGGAAACGCACAAGTTTTGGTAATTGGAAATCAACTTGCCGAACAAGGAGGGGTTAGCGCTGCCATCAACTGGTTTATCAGTGATGCAGAATGTCGCGAAACCGTTAGCATTATTGTATCACAGGAAAAAACCGCCAAAGATATTTTAACTCTACAAGGAATTGACAATTCCGTAGTCTCTTTCGAAATACAAAAAATCATTGATGACGACCAAAACACCACCGGATCAATTGAACCTGTCCCTTTGTACCGCGTTTATAATCAACTGAGAAGTCCGGGAGTTTGTATTTCTCTTCCGGCATTTCACCAGGTAATCAATAATGAGAAACCGACTGTGGAGGCAAATGGAGAGGCCGTTTTTAAAGGCGAAAAACTGGCCGGATATTTGAGTGCAGAGGAAAGTAAGTATTATTTATTTGCTAAAGATGCAATTAACGGCGGCATATTAACCCTGTCTTCCTCAGAACAGGATAATCAGGATGTTTCTTTGGAAATCTCAAAAAACAAAACCAAAACATCATACTCTTATAAAGATGGTAGGATAAAAGAAACGATAGAGACCAATACGGATGTTTACTTGGATGAAGTCAAGTTAGGCACAGATTTGCTTGACCAGCGAGAAATCAGCAAGCTCGAAACTGCAGCTCAAAAAAAGCTTGAGAATGACATTTCCGATGTTATTAAAAAAGTACAGACGGAATATGATTCTGACATTTTTGGATACGGTAACATGATTTATAAAAAAGACCCGGTACTTTGGCAGCAGCTAAGTCCTAAATGGGATCATTTATTTCAAACCGCGCAGATTGAAGTAAAATCCAAAATCAATATCGTAAATACTTCCTTTCTGAAGCACAGTTAATAAAGGGGTGAACTCATTGCTGACCTTCATTGTGATTGTATTATACGCCTTTGTAATTTTTTTCGATTTTTTACCGATCATTAAAAGCAAGAACAAGAAAGAATGCGGTGTATATACTGTATTTTTAGTCATCAGTTTTGGAGTGCTCATTCTGTACTCACTCAATATTGTCGTACCCAGCCCATCCACTTTGATCAAGAATTGTGTTGAAACAGTTTTTAAAGTATGAGAAGAATCAGAAATTTGGATCATTGGAATGAAAGGGGATGGCCTCGATGAACAAGCAAGTTATTTCGTCGCGTCAGGCAATATGTATCATTACTGTGTATATCTGTGGAAGCAGTGTCGTCCTTGGCGGATTTACCGATGCGGAGCAGGATTCTTGGCTATCTTTGCTGTTAGCACAGATCATCGTAATGCCGGTCTTAATTATCTATGCAAGAATCATGAAATTATATCCGGAAAAGAATATTTATGAGATTATAAACATTTTATTCGGGAGGGTAATCGGAAAGGCCATTACGATTCTGTTTACTTGGTATGCCATTCACCTTGCAGCGTTGGTTTTACGAAATTTTTCAGAATTTATCGAGATTGTGGCAATGCCGGAAACGCCGCAGCTACCGCTTATGATTTCCATGATTCTGGTTACCGTTTATTTAGCGAGAAACGGGATTCAAATTTTGGGGAAGTGGTCGGTTATTGTCCTGCCAATTATTGTTTTAATCATGTTTCTTACAATTGCGCTATTACTCGGTGCGATGGACTTCAGTAATATTTTACCCATTATGAACCATAGCACAAAAGTTATTTTCTCCGGTGCTTATCAGATTTTTACTTTCCCTTTTGCTGAGACGGTATTATTTCTGGCGGTAGCAGATTCTGTTAACAAGAAGGACAACCCTTATAAAATATATAGCTGCGGGGTAGCATTTGGAGCTCTTATTTTACTCTTTGTTTTGTTTAGAAATATAGAAGCAATCGGCCCGGTATTGATGAAATCGGAATATTTTCCGTCTTATATAGCGGCCAGAATTATTAATGTCAGTGATTTTCTAGTAAGAATCGAAGGCTCAATTTCAATAAATTTTATTTTTGGCGGTATCACTAAAATTACGCTTTGCCTTCTGGCTGCGTCTAAGGGGTTGGCGAGTCTGTTTAATATACAGGATTACAAAAAGGTATTGCTGCCGGTCAGCCTTTCGGCGCTGGCTTTATGCAGCATCCTTTATACCAGCACAATTGAAATGATAAATTTCTTAAAAATATACTCTATTTATGTCATTCCTTTTCAAATTATTATTCCGGTTTTGGTATGGATCGGTGCTGAAATCAGAACACGAATTGAAAAAAATTCAATTCAAAATCCTTCATAAAGTCAGGATACCACCGATTTGCACCGATGGTATCTGACTTTATTGGGCGTCTTCAGCAATGTCTTCCCACGAAATATGAAAACTGGAATGCCACAGGATGCTTGTAATCACCAGCGATGCTCCAATATTTATAGCTATGCCAAAGGAAACGAATGCTATCCCATAATGTATCGCCGCCAGCAGTCCGCATAATCCCATAGAAGCAAGGACAATGCCTACATTGTTGCCATTTTTGGTGTATTGAAAATCTTTGTAAAAAGGCAGTTCTTTATTTGAAAAGCGAAAAATAATAAGCATTAGTATGAGCATATTAATAAAAATCAAAGCTAGGTCGGCAACGATTTTGAACCCGAAAATAGCCAGAAACACCAAACTAATAAACAGATAAATCGGGATAATAAATTTATATAGAAATCCTTTGAATGCACCTTTTAACACCATTGCGGGATTTTCAACAGGCAGAGCCTTGTAAATCCATGCGCCTTTGTAATTTTCGCTTGTGCTGATCATTGAAAAGAGCGGGGGAAGAAATGCAATTGAGAAGTACATATAGAGATAATACTTTCCCTGCGTTATCTGAGTAAATGTCTCAGATGATAATTTATCATTCTCGAAAAAACTCAAAAAGAAAATCAAAGGAATGATCGCCGCCAAAGCAAGCTGGGGGTATAGTTTAAGCTTCAACTTTCTTTCATTTGACAGCATTCGAACGGTAAACCTGAAAAAGACCTTTTCAAGCGGATGAAAGCAAATGAGGTTGCAGGCAGCCTGTCGCAATGATGTTTTTTTAATTTGATTTTTGCTTGAACTGCCGCTGCTGTTCAGCTTTTGAAGATTCCTTTCAAAGCGGGGCGCAACCACCTTGACATACAAAGTGAAGGTGATAATCGGAACAATGATTCCAACAAGGCTAAGCAGAATATAATACAAGCTAAACGTGTGTTCCATAAGCAGGCTGAAAGGAGCGGAAAACCAGGTTGACGGCAGGAGAAAATCCCACCAGTGTGGGGTGAATTTCATGTTAAGATTTGAAACGTTAAAAATTCTTCCGATAAACTGATACGCCACAGTCATGAAGACAGTGAGAGCAATCTGGAAATAGTTAATAATATCCTTTAATTTTTCTCCGCTGAAAACCGTAAGAATCGCGTAGTAGAGAAGGGATGTAAAAAGAATCACAAGGCCGCAGATTAATGCAATTTCTAATAGAAATACAAGTAAAAACCAAAATCCGTATCGGATCAGTCCTAAAATGAGCGACCCTCCTGAGATGGCCATCGTTATGCTGAAAAGATAAATAACAATATGGATTAGCTTGGCTGCGTTTAGCGTTTTTGCATCCACCGGCCTTGGCAAAAGAACGTTCTTATCATTCACATCCAGAAGGACTGAAGAAAAATCTGAAATCATGGTTGTCATAATCATAAAAATCAGCATGCCAATTATAATGTTCATCTTAAGAAACAGTGGGAAGCCGGTGAATAGGAATACCCCAATGAAAAGGCCGATGAATGCATAAAGGAATAAGGATGAGCGAAAGGAGTTTTTTGCTTTGGAGTTGTTTCCGTTCATCATGATTGTGGGAACTCTTCGCTCGTCCATAACGAGTTTAATCTGTAGAATTTTTCTCATCATAGGGTAGTCAATCCCAAAGGAATTAATTATAGGACTTACTTTGTCCAGAAGTCTTAAAATAAAGAAATTTTTCATATTATCCCTCTTGAAGAACAGAAATAAATTCACCAGCGATTTCCTTATACTGCTTAAATCCTGTCAGTTGATTGAATATATCCTCAAGGGAACCTTCGCTGCATTTTTCTTGCAGTTCGGAGAACGTGCCGTCCGCTACAATCTGGCCTCCGTTAATCAGAATAATCCGATCACTGATTTTTTCCACAACTTCCATAATGTGTGAGGAATAGAAAATTGTTTTCCCCTGTGCCGCCAGCTCAGTGATGATTTCTTTAAAAATCATGACACTGTTCGCGTCCAGCCCGCTTAAAGGCTCGTCAAAAAATAAAATATCCGGATTATGAAGTAAACTTGCGATGATGAGCACTTTTTGCTTCATGCCTTTCGAAAACGAAGAAATTCTGGCGGTATAAACCTCTCCAATGCCAAACAAAGCCATCAGTCGGCTGGCTTTACGATCAACCGTTTCGAAATTTAACCCATATATTTCTCCAATAAAAGTGAGATATTCCTGTGCGGTAAGGCTGTCATACATCTCGGCGGTTTCGGGAACATAACCAATTCTTCTCTTATACTCAATACTTCCTGACGAGATATCTTCGCCAAACACCTTAACTTCACCGCGAAAGCCTTCCAGGATGCCTAACAGAATTTTTACAGTAGTGCTTTTGCCCGCCCCGTTTGGCCCAATATAGCCAATAATCTGCCCGCCTTGTATTTCCAGATTAATTCCTTTCAAAACCTGATTTTCTCCATAGTTCATTCTTAAATCCTTAATGGAAACCACGGATTCGCTTTGTAAATTCATGTGGAACTTCCTTCCTGTTCATTAGATAATAATGTTAAGCAGATACCGAAATACGGACTATGCGGCACCCAATACTTATGTATTTGTAAAAATACTAGGCTGTGGCAATGAATTGCTTTATTTCCTCATCAAAGCTTTTTATGTTGGCCTTGGTTTGAAGTTCCATTTGCTCAAGCTTGCTGACAACGGTCAAGACCTGACTCTGCACGTTTAAGACGCTTTCCTGAGATTCATTGATTTTTGACTGCATAAACCAATCCGCAATCAGCCCATCAAAAAAGAAATCGGCGAATTTTGAAAAACCGCCTGTTTCGATGCGGATATCGGAGTTGATGCGGATATCGGTAAGCTCCGAATGAAATTGCCGCAGCAGCCTCTGCGTATTTTCGGTTTCCGCTTTGGCGTCGTCAATATGGGAGTGTTTTGCGATGTCGGAGAGGAGCCCTCCCCCAAGAAGATCCCAAGTCCCCCAGCCTTCGGCACTACCAAGACTGTTTAAGATTCTTTGCAGGCTTTCAAGCACGTTCCTGCCGGCAAAAGTTGCTTCTTTTATTTCCTTGAGATTGATTTTTTCGAGATTTAATTTGCCTGTCAGTTCCAGTATCTTTTGGGCTGATTCCCCGGAGTCATTCATTAGCCGTTCCTTTTTATCTGCAAAGAGCATATCGTATTCCTGTTGACAATTTACATAATTAAGACGTTCGGAGGACAGCTTTGCAATTTGATATTTAACATCCTCCAAATCTCTTACAGCCTGATCGTATTTCAGTTTTGCGGAAAGAGCTTCCCTGCGTTCTTTCTCAACATGCTTTTCCAATTTACCCAGCATTGAGTAGAATACAGACGCAATACTCTTATTCTCAATTTTCTCAACATCATAATCTTCTTTTTCCAAGATTGCCTTAAGCTGCACTGCCTTGCTTTCAAGTTGGGATTTCTCTAATTTCAATTGTTGAATCATGGAATCGATTTTTAGTAAGCGGGCGATTCCCTGCTGAGCCTGTTCTATTTTTTCATTTATTACAGAATTCATTTCTACTCTCCAATCAAAACAATATAAATATAATAATTGCCGTATAGGATTAATTGTAGCTCAATATTTCGAATTAATCAATAACGTAGTAAAATATGATTTTAATGCACAGAATATTTCCGGTCTGCTGCCAATCTCTGATTCTTAAAAAGACATAAAATTTATATTTTATAGGCATTCTTATTGCAGTATTCAAATAAAAGCGGTATAATTCTTAAATATGGAACAATAATACTCTAATTTTTACAAATTAAGATAATTTACTCATGTTTCAGTTCAATAAATCTTTCAAATTGGCTTGTTAAAGAAAGGAATGGTCGTATCAATGAAAACAATCTCACGTAAGATCCTTAGTCTTTTTTTGCTTCTTGCAATGCTGTTCAGCATGACGCAGCTCGTCAGTGTGCCCGCTTCTGCAGATGCAAACACGGATTTTACCGTCGTGAACGGTGTTCTGACAAGGTATAATGGATCCAAAGACCGTGTGGCCATTCCAAGCACTGTGACATCGATCGGGGAGCTGGCATTTAATGAATGTACAGATATACTAGAAATTGCGATTCCCAGCAGCGTAACCTCAATCGGAAGATATGCGTTTGAAGAATGCTCCGGTTTGACCAAAATTACGATTCCTGACAGCGTAACCGCGATTGGAAATTATGCGTTTGATCAATGTACAAGTTTAAAGAGCGCTGTAATTTCAAATAACGTAAAGTCTATCGGTGTAAGGACTTTTAATGAATGCTCCAATCTGACTAAAATTACCGTTCCGGACAGTGTCACTTCCATCGGTAATTATGCGTTTGCCGATTGTACAAGTTTAACAAGCGCAACCATCTCCGGCAGTGTAAAATCCATCGGATTAGGGGCGTTTGATGACTGCGACAAAGTTACGATCAGTGGTTATACAAATACAGCGATACAGACTTATGCCTCGAAAAATGACATCACATTCAAATCGCTTGGAACAGGTACCTTCACACTGGATACGAAAAGCTATGTGATCGCGCCAAAAAACAGTTACACAATCGGTGCCAAATTAGTGGGAACCAGCCTGACTGTTAAGGCCTATTCTTCAAACAGCACAGTTGCCAAGGTGACAAAAGTAAGCGGTACAGAGTATAAAGTAACCGCTTTGAAAGTCGGAACTACTTATATTATGTTTGATATATATGACAAAACCGGCAAAAAACTTGGGCATGCATCCGTGAAGATAACGGCGAAAAGGGGAACAGCCTCCTCTGGCAATTCCTCAAAACAGGTTGTGAAGTTTTAATAAAGCTCCTTTTTACTTTAGGGGCAGATCGTTAAATGGAATTACTTTAAGCAAAAGTACACAAAAGCGGCTGCACTTCACTATGAGGCAGCCGCTTCTCTTTTGATTTGTTCACACAATTTTCACTTGTCATTTTGTAAATGGAGTGGTAAAGTTAATTTAAATACTAATATCTTCCGCTGCGGAGACCATGTGTATTCGCTGGGGGTGTTATACTCGCACTGCTTCCCCGGAAGCGAACGTAATTGAAATTAGGATAGGAAGTGTTTTTATGAAAAAATTGATGGCTGTTGTAATGTCTATGGCGGTTCTGCTAATTGCGATGCCTGTATCAGTCAGTGCTACTTCGGACGATACGCAGGTTATTAATAAGCATGGATCGGGCACGTATATGGGTACTTATGAAGATTGGAATAACAGCAGCTGGGACTCGGACGATTTTACCGAGGTTACAGGGGAAGATATTGACTGCTCCGATGATTTGATTATCAAAGGCGGTAAAGTCGGCACGGTAACGGTCAGTGATGAATCCAGCCTGACCATCTATGATGGAACCATGTCGGATGTTGAGAGCGACGGTAATATTACCATGTCCGGTGGTACTGCGGACTCCTTGACCTCAAATGATGATGATATCAGCATCAGCGGCGGCACAGTCAGAGGCGATGTCGATGCGGACGGCTCCGTCACACTTTCCGGTAAACTGGCTGTCGGCGGAAGCGTTACATGCACAGATGTTACGGCATACGCGACAGGCAGTACGGGCTCCACTTCCGTG
>WSSedL1CaDRAFT_10001081_pt1 | contig 17044 bp, 12 predicted proteins | sample WetSurSL1Cattail_FD_9464 | JGI IMG/M metagenome (IMG submission 9464)
ATAAGAGGATAGTTGCAAAAATCTTGCATGTTGAAAAATTAAATGTAATTATATTGAATTTACATATAATGAGTTAGTCGTTTTTCAGCAGACCCTATATAGTATATCTCCAGTGCCGGTACCGACAATTAAAAAGAACGGCAACTCACTACCGAGTTGTCGTTCTTTCTAAATAATTGTTTACTGCATAAAACCAGTCGTTTAATAGTTGAACTATTTGCGCTCTAACTCCATTTTGCAGGCTCTCCGCACTAAGGCTTTTTTAGCTTCTTCTTGTAACACGAAGTTTGAAGCTGTGCTTGTCTTCCATTATTATAATGTGTATGCCACTCCAATCATCGTGTTTATCCACGACATCGGTTGTTTGGTGACATAACGCCCGGCATTGTTTACTCTGTTGCTATTGCTTATACTGAGATCACTGCTTTGTACATAATCTGCACGTAGACTCAGTTGCAGTTTTTTGCAGATAGGGTAGCGCATACCGGCTCCGGCTTGCCAGGCAAAGGCTGTGGCTGTGGAACTGTTTTGGTAAAAAGGATCGCCATCTTCCAGCTGCACTGATATTCGTGGAGTAGATAAACTTTGCACGATGCCAGCCATACCTCTTATTTCAAATATGAATTTATGAACAGGAATGGCTATGGTTGGGCCTGCCATAACATTCAGCGAACGATAACGATTTTTACTGTTTACTGTAGAATTATCCACGCCAAATGCATCGGTGAAGCTATCTCCTAATTTGGTTACGTCGCTCGCGTTCAAGCTTCCGTGATCAGAAAAAGCTACTGATCCTGTCAATCCAAATTGAGGAAGAAAATACCAGGCACCTTCCACATTTATCGCATAGGCGGTTTTCGCAAAACCAGATTGGTTATTCCATTTACCAAAAGTTCCGGTTTCTGTCTTTGAAAAATCACCAGTGGCGATGGACGGACCCACTGAAATTCCAATATAGCTAAGTGACTGTTGAGGTTCTTGTGCATGAAGAAAAGTTGTTGTGCATAAAAGAAGCGCACTGATAAATAAAGATGTTGTTTTCATTTCTTTTTTTTGTTTTACAATTATTTAATAGTTACGTTATATCCGGCATCTAAATCGGTTGATCCGGGAGCAAAGGTTCCATCTTTTACATTGGGTTGATGACGCAGAACGATCCGAAGCCATCCTGTACTAGCAGCACCTGTCTTTACTAAGGTCGTAAGCCCTACAGGGTATTGCTGAGTATTCGTGTCATGATCTGTCAGGGTAATACTCATGTTCAGTTTTGCTGTTAAAGTCAACAGAGTTGGAATCGGATCCGGGTAGGTATCGCTACCAGTGGGAGCCGGAATTACGTAAGTTGTGTCTGTTGGTAATGGTTGATAAAAGAACAAATGGTAATTGGCTCTTTCTTTGATTTCGTCTGAAACATTAAAAACTGGTGTCTGCGTTTTATCCCAAATCACAATTTCAGCCGAGTATGTACTGTTGGCTTTCAGGTTTAAATTTGCCTTACTAACATCTACAGGCAAAGGATTTCCATTATTGTCCAATAGTTGCTCCCACTGTCCGGTAACGGTGTCTGTCGGATCAGTCGTGTTAGTTAATTTGTACTGCACTGTAGTCAGTGCTTCATTTGCAATAGTAGGGGACACGTGGGTTTCCTCATCGTTGCATGCGCTAAGTAAAGTTAGTGCGCCCAAAGTCAGTAATAAACTTGTTTTCTTGAGTTTCATTTTTTTTGAGATTTTAATTAAACATTTATTGATTTGAAATTTTATTGATTTGATTTTCCTAATGGGATATTTATACGTAAAGAATAATTGCTGCCGGCTTCATCTGAAAAATAGCGGAATCTATCCATATAGTCACGGTAAGCTTTGTTGAGTATGTTGTTGCCGGTAATATTGATATTAATCATTTGGTTGAAAATTTTTACCGAAGCTCCGGCTGATGCATTTAGCAGGTAGTATGCAGCCGGTGGCTCGGCGTAGTCACTGTTGGATGGTACACGTGTTTGTTTAGCTGTGTACGCAGCTCCAAAATTGATATAGGGTTGTTTAAACGTTTTTGAGCCGTTAAACTTCCATTCCAGATTACTTTCAAAGCGATTAGCGGGAATTTGTTGTAAATAATCGTGTATGGTTTTATTCCATGCATAGAGCAAACTCATTTTAGCGCTGTATGTCAATGCATGTGTCAAATCATAACTACCCGAAAAGTCCAGCCCTTTAAAGTTGGCATTTACTTGTGTGTAGTTATATAAAAAGTAAGATCCGCGGACGTCTTTAATAATTGTCAGGCTGGGCTTCGCAAAAATATACCCGTCGAAAATTGTATTATATAATCCGAGTTCGATTTTTAGCCTGTTATTTGTATACTGGAGTGAGGAGCTTACATTATAAGCCACCTCCTTTTTTAAATCTTTATTGCCTTCCATATACATCCCGGCATCCAGATCCACACCATTGGAAAGTAATTCGTTAATGGAAGGTGGTCTCCAGGCGGAGCCGGCATTGATCGACCAGGATAGATTGGGTGTAAACTGATATTGGGCACCGATACTACCGCTTAGGTTCTTTGATACGAATAATGGAGTCATTATGTCTAAGGTGTTGTTGTTTAGCATGTATGCTCTCATCCAACTGAAGTCGTACCGAAGTCCGGCTTCGAGTGTGAGTTTGTCGTGAGTCCATTTATCAATGTAAAATACTCCACCATTATAATTTCTGAAATTAGGAATCAACATCTGATATTGGCGTACATTGCTCTGAGTCATCCCATTTATTCCTAACATACTTTCGAAACCACCTCCCAGATTTTGTTTGTACACCACATCAACGGTTTGGGTGATAAGCTTCAGATACAGTTCAGGATTCAACCTTCCTGTGAGAGGAATGTAATCATATTCCTGCCGTAGGTTTTGTTGACGGGCATAGGTAATTTCGAGTCTGCCGTCATTTTTAAAGTTGTAATAACTGCTTACTTTAAACAGGTCGTGATTTATTGTTTGATGAGGTCTGTCAATAGAATAGCTGAAATAAGAAGGTGTAATGGGTTCGGGGCGGCTAATGGCTGCTTGCAAATCGGCTATACTGGATGCATGCGACCCGGTAAAAACGCCTATATCTGTATTGAATTGACTGTAATAAGTCTCTACTCCGAAATTTCGGTTCTGATAGGCCACTTGTGAAGAAAAATCAGATTCGCGAAAGCCGGTATTTTCTAAATAATAGTTCGGAGTTCTGGTATTCCCGGCTTTTTTCAGGGTTCCTTGCAGTCGCCAACTTAAGATGCCCGATTTTAAATTGAATGCTTGTTGTAGGTTGGCCGAAACAGCACCCAGACGACTGTTCGAACTAGCCAATAAATTCACTCCACCGGTGATGCCTGTCTCTACGGGCATAGGAGCCGGTTGAACCAAAATTACTCCTCCAATGGCATCTGCTCCATATCTGATACTGGCAGCACCTTTCACCACGGATAAATTTTGTGCTGCGTAGGTGTCAATTTCGGGTGCATGTTCCAACCCCCACTGTTGGCCTTCTTGTCTCACTCCGTTATTGAAAATAAGGATTCTGTTGCTGTGCAATCCATGAATTACCGGTTTGAAAATGGCCGGACCAGTTTGCAATGATGAAACACCTGGAATGCTTTGTAAAGCTTCTCCCAGTGCTTTCCCTTGGATTTTAGTGAGTTCAACACCTTTTATTTCATTTGTCAGTAATGTATTCAGCGAATTGTCCACATCTTGTTTTTTCCCTTTCACTACAACCTCGCGTATTTGCTCCATATTGGGAATCATTGATATACTCACTTCCTTTTTTCCTACATATTTGATGGTATCACTTATTGATTTATAGCCGATATAAGTTACTCTCAGAATATAACTTCCATTTTTTAAGCCCGAAAAAATAAATTGCCCTTTGGAATTAGTTATTTTAGATCCTAAGCCTTCTATAGATACAATGGCTCCATCCAAGGGTTTATTGCTTTCGTTCTCTATTACTGTTCCACTTAGTAATTGTGTCCCGTTTTGCCCACTTATCGGCATGAGTAAAGTCATAACCAGACTAATTACCACTATCAGTTTGTTCATTTATAAATTTATTTTATTTCAGATTAAATATTTGTATTGTCGGGTTGAAATCAGTAAATCAATATCCCTCCGGAAACATTTTTTATTGATTTATAGCATGTGCTTTTCCGGGATTATGCATGACCATATCCAATGAATATGCAAATTGGCCAAATAAACAGGGAGTCAGTGACTTCGAGAATCTCTTTAATTGTGTTCTTTGTGTATATGCAGATAAGTTGTATCTGTAAAAGCAAAGAAAAGGGAGGAAACTATTATGACTATAATATTTTTCTGCCTGATTTCGAAAAGCATCCATCAAACATTTGGAATAGAACTTCCATTCCTGTTTTGAGCTTAGTTCTACCCCCGTTAGTTTTACAATAGCTGATAACTCTTTTTTTGAACATGAAGCGAAGGCTCTCACAATAGAAAAAAATATTACAAGCTGATTGATTGCAATCTAAGTAGAATAGTAAAGCGTAAATGGAAACTAATTGAGACTCTTAAAATTCAGAAATGTTTTCCCGGGATTATTCAGAGACGGCTGGAAATCTTCCCTTGATAAACGAAGGTGGTGCACGTAGGGAAGAAAATTGGGAGATCATTGTGGTGACCGTGTATATCTGCAAAACAAGCTTAAAGGGCACAACAGGTAAATGTACCGCAAACTGAGAGCTGGAGCTTTCAATGAAGGGTAGTAATTGAAAATTACAAATGGGACAATTGCATGCATCGTCACTTCCATGCTTTGTTTCACAACTATGGTTTTCAGACTTATGAGTGTGAAAAGTCTTTACAATCTCTACAGGAGCGATTGCAAAAAGGAGTAGCCATGCAAATACTATTTGTCTTATTGTATATAATTTCATACAGTGAGATAAATGAACTCAAATCACTTTCAGATTATTTTCTGATTGTCTAAATCATGATTACATCTCCTGAATAATATGGATAAACGGAGATGAGTAGAATTATGAATTTCTTGTGACTTTTCAGGCAAGGTGGTTAGAAATTTTCCAACACCTCACTTGACTTACTTCTGGCATGTTTAAGACTCTAATAGCTGCGATGCGCTTCTCTGTTCACAAAATAAAGATCCCGATTGGATCTGGGATTTCACAAGATGATTAACTGCGCATAAAAGCCTAAACGGATGTCGAGTAAGAGAATCTGGTTCAGATATTGATGTCCCAAAGTTATCGGGACATGATGATATCCTCTTTAAATAAAAGAAGGTGGTGCACGTAAGGATGGAGATTGAGAGGTCATTGAGCTGACCTTGTAACTATACGAAACCGGCTCGAAGTATACAACCGGCAAATGTACTGCAAACTGAGAGTTGCTGGTCTCAATAAAGGGTAATAATTCGAAATGGCAAATAGAACAATTGCATGCATCATTATCGTTTGCATGTTTAGTATCATTGCTGGTGTTTTCAAGCTTATGAGTATGAAAAGTTTTTACAATCCCGATAGGGGCGATTGTAAAAAGTAACAGCCAAGCAAATATCAATTGTCTTATTGGATACAATTTCATGTCACAAAAATAAATAAAAGCAAATCGTATTGAACAGCTTTCAATCGCCTTATAACAATTATTGGCAATGTCGCCATTTATTAAACGTCCTTTGAGGCAAGAATTAATGTAATAAAACATTAAATTACAGATTCTATATTTTATAGAGTCAACCTTATTAAACAATTAACCAGAGCTGAATATCTGGATAAAAAATAACAAGTCAGTACGAGTCATTATTTCAATATTGATCTCTTTGGCATCTAGTTCTTTCTATGATTGACTATGAAAAATACGACTTTTACTTCGTTGAAACTGTTCTTTCCTTTTTATAAACGGATAAAATAAATTTGTTTACAGACTTTCAGTCTCTAGAACAACAAAGTTATCGAAAAGTTCATACACATAAATAATTTCGGACTGCCGTAAGGATGCTCTGTTCATGAAAATAAAGATTAATAACAACTGTAGATAAAGAAAACTTAGCCTGATAAATCACAAGTAATCAACCTAATTTTAGGCAATAAAAGTGATTTGTAGACTTCTCTGTTAATGACTTTAGGGTTCCTCCGTTTCTGAACACAATATTTAAACCCAAATTGTCAGGAAGAGGAAAGTTTATTAATGCAGTCGGGAATGAGATAAGTAGTCGGAATTAAATAATGTCGTATTTGTAATTCTTTAATTTTGCCGATAATGTCGCACCTACGGAGCTTATTGAATTCGAGACCATGTAATTCTACCATAATGTCGGTACTACGTACCTGTCTTAGCCATGTAGTGGCGATAGTATGGTAGATTCAATTGTTATTTAAGGATAACAGAGCTCCGTAGGTGCGACATTATTTTACAGTAAGAAATAGGATATTATATTGTTTCACTTACTTAATTGTTACAAATAAATTAAATATCTGAATCCCTATTAGTAGGTATTGTCGTAAAACGGAAAGTGTTGTATTTTTGTCCTCATGAATTTTAAAGAATCCATAACAAGGCTTTTAAAGTTATCGTTGCTATTCCTGTTTCTGGGATATTATAGCAGCATTACTTTATTCTACCATGCCCATATTGTTGATGGAGAAGTTATTGTTCACTCACACTTCTACAAGTCGGATGCCGATAACAAGACTCCCTTTAAAAATCACTCTCATCCTGTATCTGCTTACAATCTTATTTATCAACTCAATAAGGTTAATAGCGAGGAATTAAATGTAGACATGCCTTACAGGGCACCTTTTTTTCCTGTACCTTCAATTCTTCGTTGTATTGTTGAACAGACTGTATACAACGCTCCCAATTTTTCACTCCCATCCAGAGGTCCTCCGGCTTGTTGAAAGATGCCGGAACCGGAATATCAGCGGCTCGCTTTACAATAGCGCGAAGCCCTTGTCCTATTGATTTTTATTGCCAAATAGCACACTCCGGTTTAATCCGTCCAACAGGACGAACTTTGCTTTATGTATTTATTCCTCTTAGAAGTAGTTACATGTAAATAGTTACGGGTTACAAGACTATTTATCTGTGTTTACTTTCAGAAAACAGATCATTAAACATTATTACTTACTTATTTCAATATAAAAAATGAATAGACTATTTTGGCTGATAGCCATTGCTACGCTTATCTCATCTTGTGCTAAAAAAGTAGAAAGTCAGGAAGCCGGCGACTACAAAACAAATGGTGACACGGTAATGCTGTCGGCCGCTTCGCCGATACTCCCAAAACTAAAAACCGAAACAGTGAGTAAAGGAAGCTACAATTTCGAGCTCACCACATCGGGAGCTGTGGAAGCCATTCCGAATAACTATGCACAAATAGCACCGCCGTTTGCCGGAAGAATAACCAAATGCTGCGTCCGCTTGGGACAAAAAGTAAAAGCCGGAACTCCCGTTTTTGAAATCAGTTCGCCTGACTTTTACGAAACTGGTAAAGCTTATTATCAGGCAAAACAAGAAATGGAACTTGCGAGCAAGAATTATAAACGGGAAAAAGACCTGCTGAGCAAAAATGTGGGCGTTCAGAAAGATGTAGAAGAAGCCGAGGTGAATTATGAACTCAAGAAAAAAGAGTATGAGAATGCACTGGCCAGTCTGAAAGTCTATCAGATCGCCCCCAAACAACTGGTTTTAGGTAAACCGCTCATTGTACGTTCGCCCATCGACGGCATTATTGTAGATAATAAAATTGTAATAGGGCAATACGTAAAAGAAGACGCCGAGCCCGTGGCTACTGTTGCCCAACTGAATAAAGTATGGGTAAAGGGGCAGGTAAAAGAAAAGGATATCCGGTTTATTCATGTATCCGACAAAGTGGATGTTAAGCCAGTATCATTTCCAGATGTAATGATAAAAGGTTCTATTTATCATGTCAACAACATGCTTGACGAAGAAACCCGGTCGGTAGGGGTAATTATAAACTGCGACAACTCAAACATGCTGATGAAACCGGGTATGTATGTGGCTGTAGAGTTTCATAACTCCATTGAAAACTCAATAGTCATTCCTTCGAAAGCCATTTTTCAGGAGGGTGATAATTGTTTTGTTTTTCTGAGTGTGGGAAATAATAAATACCTCAAGCGTAAAATTAAAACCCTGAGCGTTGAAAAAGACAAAACAATTGTAGAGGCAGGCCTGAATGTTGGTGACCGGATTATTGTGGACGGTGGTTTTTACTTCTTAGATGAAAAATAGCAGCATATGAAAAAGTTAATATACGCCTCCATCAAAAATTACTGGATTTTTATAGCTGTATTCTTATTGATAGGCATCTTAGGTTATTACTCGTGGACGCAATTGGCCATTGATGCCTATCCCGATATTGCGGATACGACTGTGCAAATTGCCACGCAGGTGCCGGGTCTGGCAGCCGAAGAGATAGAGCAGCAAATTACGGTGCCCATAGAACGTTCGCTTAACGGCATGCCGGGCTTGGTGAGTATGCGAAGCCGGAATGCTTTTGGAATCTCCATCATTATTCTGGTGTTTGAAGATGGGGTAGAGGACTATTGGGCACGGCAGCGGGTTCAGGAAAGGCTTTCGGACGTAGAACTTCCCTACGGAGCGCAGCCCGGAATCAATCCGCTGACTTCGGCCACCGGTGAAATTTACCGCTACATTATTGAAAGCAAAAATCATGATCTCCGATCGTTGACCGATTTGAATAAATGGGTGATCATTCCCCGGCTGAAACAAGTCACCGGAGTGGCCGATGTGGGTAATTTTGGTGGAATAACCACGCAGTTTCAGATAGAAATCAATCCGAAAAAGCTGGAGCAATATAATCTGTCTATCGGTGATGTTACGCAAAAGATTGAAGCCAACAATTCGAATGCCGGAGGGAGTATGCTCGACAGGGGAGACCTGAGCTATATTATACGGGGTATTGGACTGGTGCAAAATCTGGATGATTTGGGTAAAGTGGTCGTGAAATCGGTGAATGGCGTACCGGTTTACCTGAATGATCTTGGAACGTTGAAATACGGAAACCTGGAGCGCAAAGGAGTATTGAGTTTCACCGACAAAAAGCGCGATTATTCCGATGGGGTGGAAGGCATTGTGCAATTGCTGCGCTGGCAAAACCCCTCGAAAGTGCTGGATGGCGTTCACAAAGCAGTGGATGAATTAAACAACGAGACATTGCCTAGGGGAGTAAAGATTGTTCCCTATCTGGACAGAACCACGCTGGTAGATACAACCCTGCACACAGTTTCGCATACGCTCTTTTTTGGCATGTTTCTGGTCTTGCTTGTGCTGATTATTTATTTGGGAAGCTGGCGTGGTGCCTGCATTGTGGCAATTACCATTCCTATTTCCTTGCTGATAGCCTTTATCCTGATGCGGTTGACCAATATCCCGGCCAATCTGCTATCGCTTGGAGCCATTGACTTTGGGATTATCATCGATGCTTCCATTATTATGATGGAAACTATTCTGAAAAAGCGGGAAGATCATCCGGAACTACCCCTGGAAGCACAGTCGATTGTTGACCGTGTGTTTGAAGTGGCTAAGCCGGTGTTGTTTTCCACCATTATCATCATCACGGCTTATCTTCCGCTCTTTGCTTTTGAACGGATAGAGAAAAAACTGTTTACGCCCATGGCTTTTACGCTGGGGTATGCCCTGGTGGGAGCTTTGCTGGTGGCTATCTTGTTGATTCCCGGATTGGCTTATGCGGTATATAAAAAGCCTCAGAAAACCTATCATAACAAGTGGTTGGAGAAACTTATTGCGAAGTTCGGAAACCAAACGAAACGAATATTGGAGAAACCGAAAGCTGTTTTTATGCCTCTCTCTCTTATTTTGCTTGTGTCGGGAGTTTTATGTTTCACAGTGGGTAAAGACTTTTTGCCGACACTCGATGAAGGTTCGTTGTGGTTGCAGATTCAGTTGCCTCCGGGCATTACACTGGATAAGGCGAAAACGATGGGAGATGCTTTACGGCGACAGATTATCAAACACGATGAGATCACTTACGTGATGATGCAAACCGGACGTGATGATGAAGGGGTGGATCCGTTCTCCAAATCGCACATTGAATGTTCGGTAGGATTAAAACCCTATGATCAATGGAAAAATGGTAAAACGAAAGATGATTTGGTCCGTGAGTTGTCGGGTGAGTTTGACAAAATGCCGGGCTACACTATTGGCTTTTCTCAACCTATCTTCGATATGGTGATGGATCAGATTGCCGGGGCTCACAGCGACCTGGCGATAAAGATTTTTGGCGATGACCAGCAGGAAGCACGCCGTATGGCCGAAAAGGTTGCCAAAACCATTCGCACCATTCACGGTGCCGAAGACGTGATTATCGATCAGGAAGCTCCACTTCCGCAATTGCAGATTCATGCCGACCGGGATAAAATAGCCATGTACGGGCTCAACGTGTCGGATGTAGCAGAGCTTATCGAAGTAGCCGTGGGAGGAAAAGCCGTTTCGCAGGTTTTTGTGGGCGATAAGGTGTACGACATTATTTGCCGCTACGACGAGGACAGCCGGAGCACACCCGAAAAAATAGGAAACCTGATGCTTACCTCTTCCAGTGGAATAAAGATTCCGCTGTCGCAGGTGGCCGAAGTGAAACTAACCACGGGTGCCAGCACCATTACCCGCGAGATGAATAAACGTTACCTGGCCATCCGGGTAAACCTGCGGGATGTGGACCTGACTTCGTTTATGAAAGAAGCACATACCCGGATAGACCGGAATGTAAAATACGACCATGAAAAATTCAATATTCAGTGGGGAGGTCAGTTCGAGAATCAGGTGCGTGCCTACACCCGTCTGGCATTTATTGTGCCCTTGTCGCTCATGATTATTTTCTTGCTGCTGTATGGCGCATTCGGCAAACTCCGTCAGGCTGCCACGCTGATGGGAATTATTCCGTTGGCCTTGTTCGGAGGTATGCTGGCACTCAATGTGCGTGGCATGACGCTCAATGTATCTTCGGCGGTTGGGTTTATTGCTCTGTTTGGAGTTTCTATCCAGAACGGGATTATCATTTTCTCGCGCATCAACTCCCTGCGAAAAGGAGGCATGGAGCTGAAGAGTGCGGTGATAGAAGGAGCCCGTCAGCGTTTCCGCCCGGCTATTATGACGGCTACCGTGGCCATTGTGGGTTTGTTCCCGGCTTCCATTTCCACCAATATCGGATCGGATGTACAGCGTCCGTTGGCTACCGTCATTGTGTACGGACTGTTTTTTGCCACCATAATAACACTGTATACCTTGCCGGCATTATATTATATGATTGAAAAAAGGTATGAAAACAAAAAATCAGAGGAGAATGATTGATACAATATTTTATAACAGAAAAAACAAAAGCGTGCTTTGTGTGAGCATACTGTTGTGCTTGTCGTCACTTTTATATGGGCAGGCAGACAGTTTGTTTGTTCATCGTGATCTGATCTATAAGGACTATCTGAAAAAAGTAGTGGAAGAAAATCTTGATTTGGCTGCTCAGAAATACAATGTGGATATTGCAAAAGCGCAGATAGATGCTGCCCGGATTTTTCAGGATCCTTCTATATCGGTGGAGTGGACGGGAAACAAAGAAAATGTATCCCGAAACGGTTATTCGGTGGCTACCCAACTTACGCAAACCATTGAACTGGGAGGAAAGCGTAAGGCGCGGATTAATTATGCCAAAAGCGAAAGTTTACTTACCGAAGCAACGTTTAAAGATTATTTGCGAAATCTTCAGGCTGATGCCACGCTCGACTATCTGGCGGCTTTGGAGCAAGACCGGTTGTATGATGTGATGCTTGATTCCTATCGGTTGATGAAGAAACTGGCTGATGCCGACAGTATACGCTCGGCATCGGGAAGTATAAAGGTGATAGATGCAACTCAAAGTAAGATAGAAGCAGAAATAATCCTGAATAATTTGACTCAGGCTGCTGCTGACCGACGGAATGCTTTCCTGAAACTGGCTGTTCAGACAAGTGCATCGCATGGTGACACGCTTTTCTTCCCAAAAAGCAAATTTGAAAAGATGGAGAGGCTGTATACCCTGAGTGATCTGCAAAGCCAGGCGCTGAACAACCGGGCCGATGTGCAGGCGGCCAGGCTAGCGGTAGCCAGCAACGAGAGCCAACTGACATTGGTCAAAAAAGAACGGATACTCGATGTTGATTTTAATGTGGGGCTTACCAATGCGTATGCTGTGGGGAGTGTTTATTCTCCCGGTGAATCAACCATTTCCACCGGATTTGCCATACCATTGAAGTTTTCGAATCTGAATAAAAGTACAGTACGGATTGCCAAACATCAGGTTGATCAATCGGAGTTGACATACAGGCAGGTTCAGCTAAAGGTTCAGAATGAAGTATCGCAAAACTTCAATCAATACAAATCCTTATGCCGGCAGGTGGATAATTACAAGAAGGGAATGCTCGATCAGGGTAAAGAAGTGTTGAATGGTAAGATTTACAGTTATTCGCGTGGTGAAACGTCCTTGCTCGAAGTCCTCAATGCACAGCGCACCTACAACGATTTGCAAACTTCTTATTACCAAACGCTGTATAATTGCAATGCCGCACTGGTGGAACTGCAACGGTCTACGGGGGTATGGGATATTGATTTTTGAGAAAGGTGGATTTGTGAAATACTCAGATTCAATGATTAATGCGAATGAAAAGTTGAGCGTATATATTGTTTCCAATAAGTCGTTTCCCGTAGGGAAAGCATATCAATAGAAAATGAAAGCAACCACAGACAATTCCCAGGAGGGGATAAACATCGAAAAACGTGAATGTCCTACGGGCAATAAGCTGAGATAGCCATTTTTTCGAGAGAGATTATCAAATCAGACGCATAAACAAAACAGCGACTCCTTGCGGGGCCGCTGTTTTTGTTGTTAGTCTTACGACTTCCATTTTCGGGGTATCAACCGGTGCTTTTTAGTCCTCCGGAGATGGCTGAAGTAATCATCAGCAATTGTATTAGTAGTGTGTCTGCCTTTACGGGGTCGGTCTCTTTACAGCCTCTCCATTCTTTTAGCTTGGCTATTTGCAGGCGATGCAGGGCGTGAAGGGGACTCTTGCGCGAACGGACATTATAAAGCATGGAAACACGTCGCGTCTCAACGTTTTCACCGAGTAAATCGGCTATTTGGTTTAAAGCTTCAAGATGCTCGTCCATGATAAGACTTACCATCTCGTTTCGCAACGCATCGTCGGTCACCAGAGTGGCGTACTCCTTCATCATATCGCGGTCGGAATTCAGGGTATTGGTCTCTATCTGAATTAGATTGTAGCGCAGGAAAGGCCATGCTTCGGCAAAATCCCGGATTTGTTGGTACATCTCCGGATAATCTTCGCGCAAGGTGCGTAATCCGGCACCAATGCCATACCAACCGGTAATGTTGAAGCGGCATTGTTTCCAACTGAATACCCACGGAATGGCACGCAGGTCGGCCAGACTCCGTTTCCCGGTGCGGCGCGATGGGCGGGAGCCAATTTTACTTTGTTCCAATACATCAATGGGCGTTACTTCACTGTAGAAACGGATAAAGTCGGGATGTTCAATCAGCTCCTGATATTTATGCTGGCTTATTTCCGAAAGTTTTTCCACGGCAGCTATCGGATAATCCGGTTGCTCGCAGTCGAAATGCCGGTATCCTGCTTGCAGGGCGGTGCCCGAGAGAAGCATTTCCAGGTTAAAGGTAGCGTTCAGCAAGTTGGCAAATTGCTGAGCGATGGATTCGCCCTGAACAGTTAGTTTAATCTCGCCACTCATGGTGCGGCGCGGCATACTTTCCAGGAAGCGGTGATATTTACCGCCGCCACGACTGATGGTACCGCCAATACCGTGGAAGAATCGCAGCTGAAGGCCATGACGTGCGGCTACTTCGGTCAGACCAATCTCTGTTTCGTAAATATTCCAGCGACTGGCCATGATGCCGCCATCTTTGTTACTGTCGCTATAACCGAGCATTACTTCCTGAATGTCGGTATGGGTCGATTTATATTTTTGTGTAACGGGATGCGACAGGTAGGCATCCAGCACCTGACTGGAAACGTGTAAATCTTCGATGGTTTCGAAAAGGGGAACAACCTGCAGTGGCAATCCCAGCATGCCCACCTCGCGCAAAAACAGGTACACTATAAGAAGATCGCTTAGCTCGTGGGTCATACTCACAATAAAGGAACCGATGCCTTCCATGCCGTAGCGGTCTATGTGCTGTTTCAGTACCCGGTAGCAGCCCATTAATTGTTCGGCTTCCGGTTCGAGTGTTTGTCCGGCAATGATAAACGGACGATTGCTTTTCAACTCTTCGGTGATAAAAGCCACGCGCTTCTCTTCGCTCCAGTTGGTGTATTCGCAGTCTTCAAACTCAGCCTGACGCAGCATTTGTTCCAGGGCTTTGCTGTGGAAGTCGCTGTTTTGGCGGATATCCAGTTTTGCCAGATGGAAGCCAAAACATTGCACCTGCCGCTCAACGGGGAATAACCACTCGTCGATAATGCGTTGCCCGCCCACTTCTTCGAGGCTGTTTCGCAGGATGCGCAAATCTACCTGTAGATCGGCGGCTGTATGATAATAGGTATGGGCAATCTGTTGCGTGTCTTGTATTGTGTTTTCAAGTTTCAGCAAAATCATATTGATAAATTGCCTCCACGGTTCCAACGGATTGCGTTGCACGGCTGCGTTGCCGGCTTCGCCAAAAAGGATGCGGTTCTTTTCAATAGCTTCCGACAGTATTTTTGGAGCACGTTGTTTGGTTTCCGAAAAGCTGAACTCGCGTACCAGATCCAGCATGCCATGTTTTACCAGTTGCATAGCTGCCCGTCGGTGTTCCTGCAAAGTTTCGCGGGTTATATCGGCAGTGACGTAAGGGTGTCCGTCGCGGTCGCCACCTACCCAGCTACCAAATTCTATAATCGGAAAACTTTCCGGTTTCGAGAGTTTGCGCTCATTGAACCCGTAGGATTTCCATATAAATTTCAGTCGCTTGTCGCTTACCTTTAAAGCTTCGGGGAAAACGCGACTGAAAAAGTGCATCACGTTATTGCGTTCCGAAGCGAGCGATGGTTTTTCCAGATACACTTCGCCACTTCGCCACCAGCGTTCGAGCAATGCCTTCATGTTATCATCTATCATCTGATTTTCCATGCAGGTCCACACCTTATTCTCTTTTTTTACCAATAAGAGGTACAGTTCGCGGTGCAGTTCCAGTATCGAAATTCGCTTGGCTTCGGTGGGGTGGGCGGTAAGTACCGGCATAATGCGTATGGTCGGCAACAGTTCGGCAATTTGATTTTCAGTTACCCCCTTGCTAATCCAGTGATCGAAGGTTTCGCCCCACGAACCGCGAACGCCCGATGATCCCAGTTGGTTTTCGAGTTTCCGTCGCGATTGCACGCCCGAGTTTTCTTCTACCAGATTCATCACCTGGAATAAAATACTCAGAGCCTGAATTAGCTTCTCATCGGGAATGTCGGATTCGATGTGCTTATTCTCGGCAATGGAATCTTCAAGCAACGTGAGCGTAGCGGCAACAGCTTCTTCATCGTGGTCGCTAAGTACCTGCTTGAAAAGGCTTACCAGGGCATGTAAATCCTCCCTGGTTTTCTGCAGCTCGTTTTTTTTGATTAGCCCTGTTAATAAGGACTTATCCAATTCATTGTTCATTGTTTGACAGTTTAGTGAGCTAATAGTATATGTATATAAATAAGAATTTACGCGGTACAGATCCGACCCTGAAAGAATTTTCAATACCGCGATAAGCCCTATGATTCTAACAGACAAAATTATAGAAATATTCTGTATTGGCTATCACTTTTGGAAATAATATAAATCAGAGAATTCTAAAATCTGTGAAGCAGAATACATTATACGGCCCGAAAGGGATTAGAATTATTGATTTAAAAGAAACCGGATTTCGTTTAATGAGCTGAACTCATTCAACCCTGCTTAATTCTCCCTTAAGTCCTAATTTTTATGTTGTATAACATAAAAATAATAGGTTCGAACTCTTGTTTCTTCCAAAAATAAATTACTATATTTGTACCCGTTAACTATCTTTTTCTGTTGGTTTCACAGTTGTTGTTTGCCAATGAACTCAACCTTTATTTGTAGCCCTTCAGCAGGTGCACCTAATCGTTCATATTTCATTTTCAAAGCCTTTGTCAATCCTCGTTGGCAATCGGGCAAAACCCTTCTGTGCTCATTTTTTTCCATTCACCATTCACTACAGCCGTTTATTCATTTTCTGTCGAAGCTAAATAATTATTTACCAGTATTTAAATGCCATATTTCACTCGGAAATAAAAGGGTTGGTTCTTGGCGTTATTCATCTTTTTCCAATAAAAAAGTATCCTTGCTTAAGCAAAAAAGTTTCTGGCCGGAGCCAAAATGTTTCTTGCTCGGTTCAAAAATAATCTCACTTCATTCAAAATTAGTTCCACTTCAGCTGATATGTTTTTCGCTTAAGCCAAAAACTTTTCCATTCCGCTCAAAATCTGCTTCGCTTTACCCGAAAACAATATATATTGGGCTGGATAGTTATGACTTAAGCAACATCCATTTTGGCTCAAGCCGGATTTATTCTCACTTTAGGCATATTCATTTTGACTCAAGCTAGATTTATCCATGCCTGAGTAAAAAAGTTTTTGACTTAAGCGAATATATTTTTCAACAAAGCAAAGATCTTTTTGGCTCAGGCAATATCCAATAGTATGCTGAAAAAAGTTTTTTGCTCCGGAGGAAAAAAGTTCCTTTCCTCTTAGTTATTTTAATAAGTAGTAGGAATTAAATAATGTTGTATAAGTAAATCTAGGAATGGAAAAAGATTAGAACGCGGATAAACGCTGATATAGCGGATTTTTATACGGATTTTAATTCCGACAAGTCGGAATGATTTTCAATAGGTTCTGTTTTTATCTGTCATGCTTGCATGACTAAAATCAGTTTTAGATCCGTTTAATTATCATCCGTTTTTATCCGCTCAATCCGTAAAATCAGCGTTCC
>WSSedL1CaDRAFT_10001082_pt1 | contig 17019 bp, 14 predicted proteins | sample WetSurSL1Cattail_FD_9464 | JGI IMG/M metagenome (IMG submission 9464)
CCGGTGCCGGCGCCAGTGGGCTATCAAACCACTATACCGGTTGGACAGGGGAGCTGTTATGGGATCTATTACAAATCGAAGAATCTGGCTGAGACCAAAAAGTTGCTGAAATTTTTAACCGAAGAGAGTGTTTATAATTCCTTTTCGAAATATTCGGTAGCGCTTTCGCCATCCAAGAAGATTAAAACGGATACACCAGCCGCCATCACCGATAAGATGGCTCCGGCCATGGAAAAGGCGTCTTACCAATTTACCAATCAAACATGGGCGCCGGGAATTCAAGACGCCTGGCAGAAAAATTTTCAGGCTTTGTTAAGTAAAACCGTTTCCATTGATGCGGTGATCAAAGAAATGGATGAAGTCGCAGTTAAGTGTGTCCAACGTTTTAAAGAATCCAAGTAGTTATTGAGCGAGTGTCATAGATAGAGAGTAAGATTGCTTGCTCTCTATTTTATTAAAATTCAGAAAGCGGGCTTGATATGCACGACAAAAATATCCGGGAACGTCTGATTAACTTCACATTTTACGCACCCGCATTATTTTTCTATACGCTGGTTATCATTGTTACATCATTGTTAGCATTCTATTATAGCTTTACCAATTGGGACGGTTTTTCCAGGGAACTTAAGTTGATAGGATTTCAAAATTATTGGGAACTCTTTCACGATCCTTATTTTTATAATGCCTTACGCAATACTTTTCTATTTGCGATCGTCTTTACTGTGGCTCAAAATGTCATCGGGCTGCTTTTGGCGGCATTTTATCATAAATCCAATAAAATTAATAATATTGCCAAGTTCCTGGTTTTTTTGCCGGTGATTCTTAGTCCGATTGTGGTAGGTTTTATATGGAATTATATCTATTCGCCGATTTATGGAATTGTGGGCTTATTAGCTAACTATCTGCCGGTAAAAATCGGACTCGGCAGCCTGACTAACCCGAAAATTGCGATTTGGCTGGTAGCATTAGCCCAGATATGGCAAATGGTGGGCTTTGCCATGATCATTTATGCGGCGGGACTTAAAGACATACCGGAGGATATTTATGAATCAGCGGCCATCGACGGGGCTGGAAAGATACAGGCCTTTTGGTATCTTACCCTGCCTTTATTAGCTCCGGCAACTACGATTTTGGTGGTGTTTGATATGATTACTAGTCTGAAAGTATTTGACTTAATCTATATTATGACCAACGGTGGACCGGGATACGCTACCGAAACCTTTTCCCTCATGATCTTTCGGGAAGCTTTTAAAAATAATACCATGGGGTACGCCACTACCGTCGGAGTCGCACTGTTTATTATTGTGCTTTTAGTTTCACTGGTTCAAATCGGATTCCTACGGAAACGGGAGGTTCAATACTAAATGTCTGAACTAAAGGGTAACGGTTTTAATTTGAAACGATTGGGGAGTTTGCTTCTTACGCTGCTCTTTTTGACCTGTTTTGTCTTTCCGTTATATGTACTTTTGGCAACCTCCTTTAAAACCTCCAAAGAATTCATGCTGTCACCATATGGCTTCCCCAGACAGTTATTTTTGGATAATTTTTTTAAAGCGATTACGCAGTCCAATTTCTTTACATTGTTCAAAAACAGTACTGTTATTCTGGTTGTTTCGATGCTTTTTTTGATCGTTTTCAGTTCGATGGCTGCTTATCCCATCCAACGCAATAACAGTAGTAGATTTTATAAAAATCTTTATCTTTTCTTTGTTATGGGCTTGATGTTTCCAACGTTACTGATATTGCTACCTCTATATAAGCTTCTCGGTTTTGTCCATCTCATCAATACCAGCGTAGGAATTATCTTATGTTATATCGGAGGTAACATTCCTTTTCTGGTATTTTATAATGTGGGCTTCATGCAAACGATACCGAAAGAATTGGATGAAGCGGCGCTAATCGACGGAGCTTCAAAATATGTAGTTTTTTGGAAAATAATCTTCCCGTTGTTAAGGAACTCTCTATTAACGGTAATCGTAATTCAAGTGGTTTGGATCTGGAATGATTTTCTTACCCCAATGGTATTTTTGCAGAATTATGACAGTATGACGGTAATGGTTGGCATGAGCAACTTTATCGGCGAGCGAAGCACGGATTGGCCTTTAATTTTTGCCTTTATGACCGTTTCGGTTCTGCCGGTTATCAGCTTGTATATTGCCTTTCAGAAATACATTCAAAAAGGTTTGGTTACAGGTGCGATTAAAGGATAAAATTTTCAGGATGACAAAGGAGCGGATCGTCAAATGAACCAGCCAAACACACAAAAAATTCCAGTGATTTTGGATACTGATGTTGGAAGCGACATTGACGATATGTGGGCAATTGCCATGATGTTGGGTAGTCCCGAGCTTGATGTAAAACTTATTTTAACGGATCATGGCAACACGGAATATCGCGCCAAAATCGTGGCTAAGTTTCTGGAGGCAAGCGGTAGGACTGACATTCCGGTAGGAGTGGGAATCAAATCATCAGCCCAAATCGAGGCTCAGGGGAGATGGGTGGAAGGATATAATCTTGACAGCTATCCGGGTAAGGTTTATCGCGATGGGGTCGGAGCAATGATTAGTATGATTATGAATTCGTCTGTACCGATAACGCTGATCTCCATCGCTCCAGTCCCAAATCTGGCCGAAGCTTTGGCAAGAGAGCCAGCCATTGCCCATAAAACGCGGTTTGTGGGAATGCAGGGCAGCGTGCGCAAAGGATATTTGGGTTCTGCTAAAATAAGCGCGGAGTATAATGTCTGGGTTAATCCACAAGCATGTCAGAGGGTGTTTTCAGCGCCTTGGGAAATGGTAATTACCCCCGTCGATACCTGCGGTTTAGTTAAACTCAGCGGCGCCAAATACCGCCAAGTACAGCAAAGTCAAACCAAGACCATACAAGCTTTGATGGAAAACTACCGGATATGGGATGAGGAGTATAAAGGGGAAAAGCATTCCGCGGGATATGGGACTGAAAGTACTATATTGTATGATACGGTAGCCATTTATCTGGTGTATAGTGAGAAATTGTTACATATGGAGGAACTGGGCATACGGGTTACTGATGACGGATTCACAATGATTGATGATACTGCCAAACCGATCAGATGCGCCACGGGATGGAAAGATTTGACGGCTTTTGAGGATCTTCTGGTTCACAGGCTGATCGGTTGAAATGAATTTTCAACCGATACCCTTCTCTTACCAGGATTATATTGAATGTGACGGATTTGCCACTATCGCTGTTTGCGGGATTCTAGGTTTATTGGATTTTGTTTTAAACTTCGGTATTAATAACCATCACCAAACCCTTGTCCGATTACCTCAATACTCGGAGTGACATAGATAAAGCTGCTATCATTCAAAGACTTGGCATATTCCTTCAACTTCACAAGATCGGAATCGGAAATCACCGTTTTTAACATGGTCTTTTCAGAAGAACTGTAAGTCCCGATACAGGGTATAAACGTTACCCCTCGATTTAATTCTTTGTGAATAAACTCCCGTAGCGCCTGATAACTCTCGGAAATAATGGTTACACTGTAATTCCGGCTGGTTCCTAAAATCACATAATCAGTTACTTTGCTGGATATATAAATACTGATCAAGGAATAGATGATATAGGTTATGTTTCCATAGATAATTGAAGAAAAAACGATTAGCGAATTCAGAATCATAAAGAAATTCCCGATACTCAGGCCGTTTTTTTCCTTCAAATAAAGGGCTACAATCGCCTCAGGCCCATTGGCCAACCCTTGCCGTAAAATGATCCCCGTAGACAGTCCCGTTAATACTCCGGCGACGACCGTGGCAATGACCGAATCCGTCTTGAAAGCCGGCAGGTATTTTTGAAAGATCCCGATTAACGCCGTAAACAAAAAGAAACAGAAACTGGCGTAAAAAACTTGCTTGCGGTCATACTTGATGACCGCCCAGATAATGATCGGCGCAGCCATGACCAATAAAAGCAATTGAATATTCCATCCGCCGATATGGTTAATAACGGTTGCCAGCCCTCCGAGTCCCGTGGCTGTCAGACTGTTAGGAATAAGGACCCGGCTAAAGGCGTACGTTCCTATGGCAGTACCGGTCACCATGGATAAAAAAAATTTAAATTCCTTTAATAGCTTATTCTTAAGCGTCAAATGCATACCTTCCTTTTTAAATTGATATTTACATAATACTTCTGAAAAGCCTTTTTTTATGTTAGGGATAGATTAATATTGAATGAAAAATAGAAGATCAATGTTTGAACCTTGAAGTCGGGACCAAAAAGATCATCAGATAGCAAATTTCATCATCCGAAATGCGAATTTGATAATGTTTTTCGAACAGGCGGCATTCTTGTTGAACCATATGATAAAGTTCGCTGTTTTTTTTGATATAAGGTTCCTTTTCTTTAAATTCATTATTACTCTTCCCGTCCTTCAGCCTATCAAGCATACATCCGATATGCATGGCTAAACCGATTAAAACACTGTTCTCCATATTTAGGTCGATACGTTCTTCTATATGCTCGATAAAAGTCCGAATAACTTTCAGAGACAATTGGCCGTCAATATTTTTAAGATGATTATCAAACGTATCGCCAATCTCAAGAAAAGTATTTTCAATATCGATAAGTTTTTGGATATCTTTTAGCGCAGTTTGACTTATAACTTGATCAATGCCAAATTGGGGAATATTGGTATCGATTCGAAATGGACTTACGAAACAGATTATTCGGTATTGTTCCATTAATTTTTTTAGTTTGATGTTGATATTTTCGCTATCGGCCAAACTGATCGGAATGATTTCAATGGGGCTTTTATTTAAATCTAAATGTTGCTTTAAAACATTTTCAATAAGTTTGGCTCCCCCTTCTCCGGTGGTACACATGGCTACGATCGCCAAAAGTTGATTCCCTTTTGGAGCGGGCGGCAACGGATGCTCGCTGCCGGATAGCTCATTGACTAGCAAGGTATCCCTGTATACTTCCTCCAGAGAATATCCCATGACAGCCTTTCGAGTGGCCTCAATGACGTGCAAAGTGCTGACTAGAGATACGGTTTTGGTCCGTATACCCAATTCTTTTTCGATTTCTTCACCAAAATTAGTAAGCGATCCCATATCAACCAAAAAAAGAATATCGGAATGAGTCGCTGATCCTCTCAGGTAACTTTTTAACTTGAAGATCACTTGTTGCGGTTTTTCATCGAGAGGGGCATTGATTCCGTAGGCGTGATTGACTCCAAGCAAAAGGTTGGCTGTTTCCGCCATTGAGGTTGCGGCGGATGAGCCGTGAGTTATAACGACGATCTCGACATTACTGCGCGGCTTATTGATATTGCCTTCATAGTATACGAAAAACATCGCTAAAAAGCCAGCCTCATCAAGAGGCAGATTGACATCAAGAAAATGGTTGATTATTTTTAGACATTCGACCGCAGTTGTGAATTCTTCACTGAATTCGGTACGAATCTTATTTAATTGGGGATTGATGATTTTTTTACCCCGTTTGATGCGTTCGAACGATTTGGAGATATGGACCGCTATCCCGGTATGGACCATTTTAGAGAAAGATTTTTTTAGCCTGGATTCACTATATTGGATAATCTCCTCAACAACTTGAGCAATTTCTGCGCTGATGAAACTTTCCAAATTCGGGAAATCTGTATTTTGCTCAACATTGTGCAGGAAAATAGAAAAATACTCCTGGATATCTCTTTCCATTTCTTGTTCCAGGACTGTGTTGCTGACTCCTTGGTTTTTGAGTTCCTGAACCCGGAGATCGATCATATCGTAAATGTTTTTTCCGTTTTCTTTAAAAAGGATGGCCTCTTCACTGCTGTCAAAGGTGCAATAATGTTTATTGATATCTATCAGTTTATTCCATAATTGACGATGCTCGGTCGCCATATATAATCCTTCGCGAATGTAAGGCGGAAGTTCGGTGCTGTTGATCTGGATGGCGTTTTTTTGATCCGACAGAAAATTGGCGTAAGCATTGGCGCATGCCAGTTGAATATCGGTTTTTAATTGGCCTACATTGTTGGGGCAGGGATAACTCAAAAACGCCTTCATGGAATTGATGGAGATTAATATCGGTTTACCTAGACGGGATGATTCTTCGCGCAGAAATTGACTGCTCAGATTAAATCTTTCATCGATGTTTCTTTCGGCGAGATTCGGCATCCGGATAATCATCGGAATTCTGCGGGTAAAAGTTTTTAGTAAAGCGGAATCGGGGTTTTCGGTCGTCGCAGAGATAATTAGTACTTTGGAAGTCCTTCCGCCGTCAGTTTCGCCCAGTCTTCGATAAGTCCCCGTATCCATAAAAGTAAAGAACAGTTCCTGCCCTTCGGGCGGGAGCCGGTGGACTTCATCCAAAAATAAAATACCGCCGTTGGCTTTTTCGACGAGTCCGCTTTTATCATGATCAGCCCCGGTGTAAGCGCCTTTTTGAACGCCGAACAATTGGCTCAACAGAAGCTGGGGATTGTTGGCGTAATCAGCGCAGTTAAAAACCACCAAAGGTGAATTTTCAGACATTCGTTCGGCTTCAATGGCGTACCGGTGAATAAGCCCGGCGAACATTGATTTTCCGGTGCCGGTTTCTCCTAAAATTAAAATATGCATACCGTTGGGAGGATAGAGTATCGCAGCTTTCGCCTGCTGGATCGCTGAAAAGAGACTGGGATTTTTTTGAGAAAATTTTTCGAAGACAGAGCTTTTTCGGATATCGCCGGCTTTTTTAGCTCGAAAGAGTACCGGCCTTAGACCTTCTTTTACAGCTCTCCCTTGTTCACAAAGCTTACTTAACTCACAGCTTACATTGGGTCTCTTGAGCCCAAGCGCTTTTGCAATATCCTCGGTAGTTACTCCTTTTTCCACACTAAGCTCACTGAGTTTCTCATAGATGATGTCGATTCTTTTCATACGAGCTACCTCCGTTGTATCGGTACAACAAGTTTACTCATTATGAACTAAAAGTTCAAGTGCTGTTGTTTGGATAGCATGTATTTCAAAATTATGTATTTATAGAGCTTTATCAAATTTATTCGGCAATAGTGTATGAAGCGTATGAAATATAGTTGATACACTAAATTTGAAAATGAAAATTTAATCGGAATGTGGGTAGATATGATTGATAACAATAATTTAAAAATGATCTTAAACCACAAAAGAAATATTGGCATGATTTTTGCTTTATAAAGAGATGGGGAGATATTTGATACTCAGTATCATGAAAAAGAAGGAGAGCGATGATAATAGCGAAACGGGAAATAGTCGTTAAAGTGGGACTAAATATTATTTCGGCGGGGATAACGGCGCTTGGAATTGCATTGTTTCTTAAAAGCAAGTTGGGCTCAGACCCAATAACAGTGTGGCTGGATGGCTTACATCACACCTTTAAATTGCCTTACGGTAATGCTTCAATCATATATAATGCCATATTCTTAATCATTGCAATTATTTTTGCCCGCAAACACATTTTTATCGGTACAATTATCGCTTCGTTAGGATGCGGCATTTTTCTAAATTTTTTTGATGCCGTGATTCCGGACTTTATATTGGGGATGCCATTTTTGAGCCGGCTTGGAATTGTTATCATCGGAGAGATTATTTTATGTCTCGGTATGGGATTAACAACTGCCACACGTTTTGGAGTTACCACTGTCGATGCCGTATGTTTCGCCATTGCTGAAAAAAGCGGGATAAAGTACCGCTGGCTGAGAATTTCGGCTGATTTTCTTTATACTCTAATCGGTGTATTAATGGGTGGAATCATCGGGATTGGCACTATTTTATCCATAGTATTAACGGGTAATTTAATGGTGGTCATAATGAAATTTTATAACCGGACCATACTGAAGTATTTCAAAATAGCTAATCCACTAAATGAATTAAAGGGGAAACAAGCACATGACGGTTAAACCGCTTCGTAAAGATATCAAAAGATATCAAATGTTCCCTGATAATTTAAGTAATTTTGCAGCCAAAAATAAAACGAAAGGGGAGTGGACATGAAAAAGTTAGATGTTTTATTGGTTTGTGGTTCTGGGGCGTCAAGCGGATTTATGGCTGCCAATATCCGAAAAGCAGCCGCAGCGAAAGGAGTGGAGATCACCGTTAATGCCAAAAGTGAATCGGAGATTGAGAATTACATTGATGAGATTGATTGCTTGATGGTGGGACCTCATTTAGCATACATTCTGGATGAGGTTGATGATTTGATTGGTGAGCGGGATATAAAGGTTGCCCGGATGAAACCTGAATATTATGCAACCTTAAACGGTGAAATGGCACTCGAACATATTTTGTCATTATTTTAATAGGGGAAGGGATATGAAAAGATGAAAGCTTTAATAAAATGGCTCGAGACCGGTTTTGCGCCTAAAATGAGTAAAGTAAATAATAATGCATGGGTTATCGCACTGAAAGATTCCATTATGCAGACTCTACCGTTTATTTTACTAGGCTCGATATTTTGCTGCTTGGCAATTTTAAATGATTATTTCCCGAAATTACCTTCTTTTTGGGAACCATTTGGGTGGACCATGAGTAAGATTTCTTTATTTGTAGCCTTTTTAATTCCATTTAATTTAATGGAAAAGAAACATCTTCGCAAACAACGCTTGATTGCTGGATTGACCGGTTTGATTTTATTTTTAATGATTATTACTCCGCAGGTCACTGCCGATAAAACGATTGGTTTCGGGCATAAGGCGTTAGGCGCCGGTGGCATGTTCATTGCCATCTTTAGTGGGATTATTACCGGTTTTATCATGACAATTTTTGGAAAGTTTTCTTTCTTTAAGGAAGAATCGGTGGTTCCCGATTTTGTAAGATCGTGGTTTGACTCTTTGCTTCCAATTGGCATTGTTATCTGTTTCGGCTGGATTGTTGTATTGCTGATGAAAGTGGATATTTATAATATGATTTGTTCAATATTTATGCCGATTGCCGGCTTTATGGAGACGCCTTTTGGATTTACCTTAATTCTGTTTCTTACTTGCTTTTTGTATTCCATGGGTATCTCCGGCTGGGTTTTACAACCGATTATCAAACCGATTTACCTGGCAGCGATTACTGCGAATATCTCATTAGCGGCAGCAGGGATTCATGATGTATCAAAATTGCATGTTGTTACTGCAGAAACGGTTTATTCCGCTTATTTGTGGGTTGGTGGTGTTGGATGTACACTTCCTTTGGTTATTATGATGATACGGTCAAAATGTAAATCATTGAATGCTTTGGGTAAAGCCAGTTTGGTTCCGGGAATCTTCAATATTAACGAACCGGCAGTATTTGGTGCTGTTGCCTGGAACCCAATGCTGATGCTTCCTATGTGGCTCCAGGGTATTATCCTTCCGATTATTGTATGGGTTTTCACCAAGGTGATTACCATTGCGCCGATACCTTCGGTTTTATTTGATATGTGGTATTGTCCTTTCCCATTTTCTACCTGGATTACCACCAAGAGTGTTACCGGATTCATTTTGTTGGCTATTATAGTTGTAGTCGCAACTGCAATTTGGTACCCATTTTTTAAAGCCTATGAAAAACAGCAGATTGAAATAGAATCGAAGGAACTTCAAGGCTGATCATTTCTTAGGATCTTTGAAGGGCGATTAAGGCTTTTCTTCAATTGTCATAGCACTTGATTAACCTCATCGCTATGACAATTGAATTCATTTCTTTCAGTCAAAAATTGTAATCATTTTGAGCCATAAAAAAGTTCGTTTTGCTGCAAAACTTGAAAAAGGAAAAGATAACCATGTCGATGAAAAAAGCAACCGGTTTTAAAAAGGATTTTTTGTGGGGCGGAGCTGTAGCAGCCAATCAATGTGAAGGGGCTTGGCAAGAAGACGGTAAGGGCTGGTGCGTGGCTGATATCAATCAATTTCGGGATGATATTGCCCTCAATAAAAAATATAATGAAGAAATGAACACTGAAATTGTTCGGCAAGCCATGGAAGATACCGCCGGTATTTATCCTAAAAGATGGGGAATCGATTTTTACCATACTTTCAAGGAAGATTTGAAACTGCTAAAAGGCCTTGGCATCAATAGCTTCCGGACATCGATTAATTGGGCCCGGATTTTCCCGAATGGCGACGACGTCCAGCCGAATGAAAAAGGTCTCCGGTTTTACGAGGGATTGATCGATGAAATTATTGCCAATGGAATGGAGCCTTTGATTACAATTTCCCATTATGAAATGCCGCTCAATTTGACATTGAAATATAGCGGATGGTATTCTCGGGAAGTCATCGATTTTTTTGTGAGATATTGCAAGGTTCTGTTTGAACGATATCAAGGAAAGGTGAAATATTGGATTATCGTCAATCAAATCAATTTAATCGTTCATGAATCCTTTAACCACTTAGGAATTGCCGAGGATAAGGTGGATAATTTGCTGGAGGCCAAATATCAAGGCGTTCATAATGAAATGATTGCTTGCGCTAGGGCCACAAAAATGGCAAGAGAAATTGACAAGAATGTCCATATCGGCATGATGTTTTCCGATCACATCAGTTATCCGGCAACTTGCAAACCTGAGGATGTACTGGCCAATTATAAAAGAAATCAAATGGAGTTTTTATACGGAGATGTCCTACTCCGTGGATATTATCCGGGCTATGCCTTTAGATTCTATGATGATCATCATATTCACATTGAATTTGGCGAAGGTGATGCAGAGGCATTAAAAAATACTGCTGATTTCATGGCGATATCCTATTATTATACCCGGATTTGTGATGCGGAAAGCGTTAAGAAAAAGAAGACTTCTTACGATAATCCTTATATCAAGTCGAGCGATTGGGGCTGGGGAATTGATCCGATTGGCCTACGAACCAAATTGAATATGTATTGGGATCGATATCAAGTACCTATTGTTATTGCGGAAAACGGATTGGGTTCTTTCGATAAAGTGGAAGCAGATGGAAGCGTTCATGATGATTATCGTATCAAATACTTAAGAGCTCATGTGGAACAGATGAAAGAAGCGGTTCTAGATGGGGTTGATGTGTTCGGTTATTATCCCTGGGGACCGATTGATATCGTTAGTTGTTCGTCGTCGGAAATGAGTAAGAGATATGGTTTTATCCATGTTGACTTGGATAATTACGGAAAGGGCTCCGGAAAAAGAAGCCTCAAGGATAGTTATTATTGGTACCGGAAAGTCGTTGAAAGCAATGGAGAAATTTTAAACCTTGATCCGGCAAGTAAGTGACAATTTTTCTGCAATGGTGCAGAAATTCACCGGATCGGGTTCATTGTTTGAATCCGGCAAGTTAAATTCGACTGAGGTTTTTGGGGTTACTTGCCGGATTCAAGTTAAAATAAGCAAGCACAATTTTACTTTCAGAAAGAGTGACAAGAGATGAATGAGACAAATGTTAAAGAGGAAATGGTCCAGACGGCAATGAATATCATTATCAATGCCGGCGATGCCAGAAACTTGATTAAAGAAGCTTTGGATGCTATCGCAGCGCAGCAATTTGACCTAGCCGAAAAAAAAATGGAGCAGGCCAAGGATTTTATCAGAATAGCTCACCAGTCGCAAACAGAGATGATTCAAAGCGAGGCCAGGGGTGAAAAGATGGAGTATTCCATTTTATTTTCACATGCCCAGGATACTTTAATGACTATTTCCAGTGAATATCATATTGCCAGTCAGATGATCAAGATTTTTTTATCGCTATCTGAACGGATTCGTAATTTGGAAATGAAGGAATAATTAGATTTACCGGGCCCTGTAAACAAAGGGTTTAGAATTGTATTCATGTTGACAATGAAGGTTTTAAGGAGGGCAAATGACCAGTCAAACCGTAAAAGTTACCAATGAAGCGGGAATTCATGCCAGACCGGCTTCTTTATTTCTTAAAACAGCTACTTCCTTTAAATCAAACATTACGGTCACTAAAAATGATAGAAGCGGAAATGCCAAATCACTCTTAGGCATTTTATCGATAGGTATTAGTAAAAACAGTGAGATTATGATAGTTGCGGAAGGCGAAGACGAAAAAGAAGCTGTAGCGGCTTTGGTGAAATTGGTCGAATCTAAATTCGGCGAAGAATAAGAACAGGGAATCAAAGAGCAGAAAGGTAAGAAATCAATGGAAAAAGGAATACCTGCGTCAAAGGGTTATGCGATCGGAACAGCTTTTGTAGTGGGTGTTGACGAATTACCAGTGAATGAAGAAAAGGCGGCCAGTGTAGAAGTGGAGCAAGGACGGCTGCGAATGGCCATCGAAAACACCGGAAAACAATTACATGCATTAGGTGAGAAAACCAGACAGGAAATGGGAGAAGAGCCAGCCGCAATTATCGATGTTCAAATTCAAATGCTGGATGATCCTGAATTTACGGGGAAAGCAGCCGCCAGGATTGAAATGGACCGGATTAGCGCTGCAAAGGCCATCCATGACGTGATGAATCAATATATTGAAATATTATCCGGCCTGGAAGATGAATATCTGCGGGAGAGAGTGGCTGATGTCAAGGATGTCGGCACCCGGCTGCTTCGAAATCTGGCTGGAAAGACCGGTAACCTCTTTGCCGGTTTACCCGATAATGCAGTAGTTGTTGCCCGTGATTTTACCCCTTCCGATACGGCCCAGATGGACAAAATTAAGGTGATTGCTTTTATGACCGATATTGGGGGCCCGACTTCCCACAGTGCCATTATGGCCAGAACTTTAGAAATTCCGGCCGTAGTTGGCCTTAAAAATATATCGGCGATTGTGAAGACCGGAGATATTGTCATTGTTGACGGTATTGAAGGAAATGTCTTGGTTAACCCGGATGAGACGACTTTGGCTTTGTATCAAAGTAAAAGGAACCAATTTGAAACTGAAAAAGCTAAACTTAAAGATTTAGCCCATACTCAGACGATTACCAAAGCCGGTAAACAGATTATTGTAGCGGCCAACATCGGCAAGCCGGCGGATGTTGATAAAGCGATTGAAAATGGCGCAGAAGGAATTGGCCTGTTTAGAAGCGAATTTTTATATATGGATCGCCCCAATATGCCTTCGGAGAATGAACAGTTTGAAGGCTACAAACAGGTAGCGGAGAAAATGGCGGGTAAACCGGTAGTGATTCGAACCTTGGATATCGGTGGCGATAAAAAGTTGTCTTACTTGCCATTGGCTGATGAAATGAATCCTTTTTTAGGATTAAGAGCCATCCGTCTTTGTTTGAATCAAAAAGACCTATTTAAGACGCAGTTGCGGGCGCTGCTTAGAGCATCGATTTATGGTGATATTCAAATTATGTTTCCAATGATCGGTTCGTTAGCGGAGTTTTTAGATGCCAAAGAAGTGACCCGGGAATGCATGGTTGAACTAAAAAAGGAGAAACAGCCTTTTAACGAAAAGATCCAGATAGGAATGATGATCGAAATCCCTTCCGCAGCTATTATAGCAGAAACATTAGCCAAAGAAGCCGATTTTTTCAGCATCGGGACCAATGACTTGATCCAGTATACCCTGGCGGTGGACCGGATGAACCCAAACGTGTCTTATCTATATAACCCGATGCATCCGGCGATTTTGAAGCTCATCAAGATGACGATCGATGCGGCTCACAAGGAAGGCAAATGGTGCGGCATGTGCGGGGAAATGGCCGGGGATGCCAAGGCAATCCCCACGTTGCTTGAGTATGGATTGGATGAGTTTTCAATGAACGCTGGCTCCATCTTGGAGGCTAGAAAAATCATTATGAATAGTTAAATAAAAACAGGAGCACTCGAAGTGGGATACAAATTAATTTGCATCGATATGGACGGCACGCTATTAAACAGCAGCAAACAAATCAGTGAAAAGACAAAAGCCAGTTTGCTGAAAGCCCATGACCGGGGTGTTCACATCGTGTTCAGCACAGGCCGGACTTATGCGGATGCCGAATATTATGCCGATTTGCTCGGTATCCGGGCGCCGATTATTTCGGCTAATGGAGCTTATATCCGGGATAAGGAACACCACACGCTTATTTATCAAAGTCTGCTCAGTGAAAAGCTGTCTTTGAAGATATTGGATGTTTGCAATCGCCATCATGTTGCTCCGAATCTTTATACCCCCGATAGGGAGTATTATGGCAGCATTTTCTTGATCATGATGTGGAAATTATTTTATTTCAAGAACCATATCAAACGCAGCAAAAAAGCCGTCGCCCGTAAATATGTTAGGGGTTACCGGCAGTGGAAAAAGGTCATTACGAAAGAGCGGGACCATACCGTAAAATGTGTCATCATTCATTTCAACCAAGCAAAAATAACTAAAATTCGTGATGAACTGTCGCGAATGACTGAGTTGGAAATTGCCAGCTCGGGGGCAGATAATATCGAACTGAATTGCAAAGGAACATCCAAGGGTAAAGGCGTTGAGCTGGTAGCGCAGTATTATCACCTAAAGAAAGATGAGATCATCGCCATCGGCGATAATGAAAACGACTTGTCCATGATTGAATACGCGGGCTTGGGAGTGGCTATGGGCAATGCCTTGGACATAGTTAAAGCTCGGGCTGATTATATTACGGATACCAATGATAATGACGGGGTGGCCAAGGTCATTGATAAATTCGTGCTAAACGCTTGATAGAGGTGTCTGTGGTAAAATGTGATTCCGGTTTTTTGGGTGGACGTTACGAAAAATTGGCGGATCAATCAAAGAGGCGTCACTATGGAACTGAAAATTACCCAAAGCCCCGTCCAACAACAGAAATTGGTCCTTACTCCGGAAATGCAGCAATCGCTAAAGATTCTGCAAATGCCTTTATTTGAGTTACAACAGGACATTGCCAGAGAATTGGATGAAAATCCGCTATTGGAAGTCTCTCCGGAAGAAGAAAATGAAGAAGGGCAAGAGATATCCGGCGAAAAAGAAGACCTACTCCCAGAACGATTGATTCATGATATTGTCAATCAAAATGAACCTGCGGAGTTTGAAGATTCCCGGGAGCGGATGGACCCTCTGGATTTCGTAAGCGCCAAGGCTACATTGAAAGATTATTTGATGGAACAGCTCCTCTCTCTCCATGAACCACAATCCATCCTGTCCATATGCCGCTACATGATTGAAAATATTGATGAAAAGGGATATTTAGGTTGTCCGGTCGAAGAATTGGCGATGGAGCTGAAAATGCCGTTGGACAGGATAAATTATGCGCTAACACTTGTTCAGGATTTTGAGCCTGTGGGTGTGGCCGCCAGGGATTTGAAAGAGTGCCTGAAAATTCAGTTGCGCAAAAGGCTGGCATTGGATGAGACGATGGACCGGATAGTGGATGAATGTCTGGAACTGGTGGCCGGGAATAAAGTGAGAGAGATCGCCCGAAGACTAAACGTAGAAGTGGAAAAGGCCGGGCAGTATTGTCAGATGATTAAAACGTTGGAGCCCAAACCGGCCCGAGGCTTTTATACCGGCGGCTCTGAAAATTATATTATACCGGAAGCGTATATTGTGAGGAACAACGATCAGCTGTTTATTTTAATGAATGAAAGTATGTTGCCTCAATTAACCGTCAACCGGAACTATGTAGATATTTTGCGAAAGCAAGAAGATCCGGAGGCCTTTCATTATATCAAGACCAAGTTAAACAGCGCGCTTTACTTCATGAAAGGAATCGAACACCGCAAAAAAACGATATTCGGCATTTTGGAAAAAATCATCGAGCTGCAAAGCGAATATTTCCGGAAAGGAGAATCCTATTTGCGTCCGATGACCATCGCTGATATTGCTGCCTCGCTTCATCTTCACGAATCTACAATTAGCAGAGCGATACGGGATAAATATATCTGCACTCCGTTTAAAACAATTCAACTCAAAGATTTGTTTACCGGAGGGATTAGCCAGGCACAAACCGAGGGAAATATATCTTCAAATCTGGTAAAGCTGGAAATTGGAAAGATCATTACTCACGAGGACAAGACGCGGCCTTTATCGGATCAAGATATTTGCGAGGTATTAAAGAACATGAAGTTTGAGATTTCAAGAAGAACGGTTGCTAAATATCGTGAAGAAATGGAAATAGGTTCTTCCGGCAGAAGAAAGATATTTTTATAAATATCGTCTGACCTTTCAAACTGTGACCGACTTTAGGGTTCCCTTGACCTATCCGCCCAAACATGATATTTTATGATTAATTGAATATCTTGTAATTATGACACTCTTCAGGGTTAGGTGTAATTCCTTACCGGCGGTAGGTTGTTTCGCACAAACGTGAAACAATGAGCCCGCGAGCGCAAGCAGATCCGGTCAGATTCCGGAGCCGACAGTACAGTCTGGATGAAAGAAGATTTTTGTACTTTTGTTTTGATCATCCCTGGGAGTATGGACTTCCAGGGATTTTTATTTTTTCGCGCGGGAAACTATTTTTATCGGGTAGTCATTGAAGGATTTCTAGGCGGGTGATTTCGGATGACAAATCACGAAATTTTTATGAAAAGAGCAATCGAGCTTGCCAAATTAGGTTGGGGCAAAACTAACCCCAATCCGTTGGTGGGAGCGGTGATCGTCAAAGATGGGCAAATTATTGGAGAGGGATTTCACGAAGCTTTGGGGCTGGCTCACGCAGAGACTGCCGCCATTCAAAAAGCCCGGCAGGATGTGGGGAACAGTACTCTATATGTTAATTTGGAGCCCTGTTCCCACTACGGCCGGACGCCTCCTTGCGCTAAAAAGATTATTGAGGCCGGATTTGCAGAAGTCGTCATTGCTATGACCGACCCCAATCCTAAAGTAGCGGGCAGCGGAATCGAAATGCTGAAACAGGCGGGAATCAAGGTTACTCTGGGTGTACTGCAGGAAGAAGCCGGAAAACTGAATGAGATATTTAGTAAATATATTACCCGGCAAAAACCGTTTGTTATTTTAAAAGCCGCCGTGACTCTCGATGGAAAGATTGCTACATATTGCGGGGACTCCAAATGGATCTCGGGAGAAAGTTCAAGACGGTATGTGCATCGGATCCGCGAAAGAGTGGCTGCCGTTATGGTGGGTATTAATACGGTTCTGAGGGACGACCCGCTATTAACCGCCCGGTG
>WSSedL1CaDRAFT_10001083_pt1 | contig 17015 bp, 13 predicted proteins | sample WetSurSL1Cattail_FD_9464 | JGI IMG/M metagenome (IMG submission 9464)
AGAAATATTAAAATATTTTGACATAAACAGAACATATGTATTACAATTATATTAGCTGTACTGGTAAATAAAAGTTAGTTGTATTGTTATGTAACAATTTATTAAATATGTTACATAATTAATTTCGGTATTTTTTTCAAATAATTAATAGAAAATCCAAAAAAAATTAGAATTGAACTAAAGAATAGAATTCATCTTTTTGATCCTGATTGATGCCAATATATCGAAGGGTAATGTTGGGGGAACTATGATTGAAGGTATACATTATGAGGCCGATATTATATTCTGACATTTTATAGGTCCAATAACCCCATGTTTTACGTAAACTGTGAGTCCCGAAATTTTCTATATCCACATGCTCTGCAGCCTCTTTTAATACACGGTAAGCTTGGACCCTGCCGATATGCGTGCCCTTTCTGCTTGAGAACAGATAGCTGCTGGCTGCCATTGTATTCGCCTTCATAAAGGTTTCAATCTCTTTACGCAAGGCAATATTGATTTTTATTTTTTTCACCATGCCTGTCTTCTTTTCATTCAATTCAATATAATCATGAAAGGTTCCGTTGTCATTGCAGACATCTTTCAATTTAACGGGCAGTATGTCGCTTATTCTCAAACCGGTATTCAGACCGAATTTTAGAAGCAGGCCATATTTTATGTCTTTCTGGTTCAGAATTGTGTACATCTGATATATCTTGGCCTTATCTCTGATTGGTTCCACTGTCATATGCATACCTACCTTTCTATTTTGTGCTTTTGCGATGACAATTTGTAATTTTAAAACATGGCAAGAATATCGTGTTTTCTGGGTATATCATTGATTCTCTTAAGCAGACGCCTCTACATAATGAAACATAATTAATAAATTGTTACATAACAATACAACTAACTTTTATTTACCAGTACAGCTAATATAATTGTAATACATATGTTCTGTTTATGTCAAAATATTTTAATATTTCTCAGTATGTCCCTGTTATATAAAATTTCGATTGCTTTTACCCCCAATCCCGATTCGATACTACTTGATACAGATTATTGGTGATACCGGGCTGAAGTGAATCTCCATAACACTCCGCAGAAAAGCTGATGGTCGATGGTAACTATTTATTGTGCCTGCCAAGGCGCTGGGGTTCCGACATGGGGAGTAATATAGCTGTGAGCGCAGGACTCCGCCGGAATTATTTATGCAGGCTTTTCAAGGGGGAAGAAAGTGAGAATTTTGCAGACTATCGGCTCAGGAGAAAGCTGGTATCTTCGAAATAATCTCTATAAATTTGATGGAAATTTGCGGATCGAACTGTTTCCCGGAGCACTTCTTTATCTCAAAGATAGCTTCATCTCTGCTAATGCCCTTATGATAAGGTCTGTTATTGGTCATTGCATCAAAGGCATCTATTACGCCCAGTATCCTGCATTCCAGCGGTATTGCCTCTTCCTTTAATGAATCCGGATAGCCGCCGCCGTTCCAATGCTCATGATGGTGCAGTATCAGTGGTGCTATCATTACTAATTCCTTTGAACGGCTTGCAATGTTATAACCGATTTTTACGTGCTGCTTCATTCGTTCATATTCTTTTGCCGTAAGTCGACCGGGTTTGTTCAGAATTTCGTCAGGAATGCCTATCTTCCCAAGGTCATGTACTTTGGATAAAAGGATAAGATTCCTTTTTTGTGTATCGTGCAGATCGAGAGCATTGCTCATCAGCTGGCAAAGCTCTGCAAGCCTCTCGACATGGCCCTGTGAAACGTAATCCCTTTCAGAAAGCGCTGTGAGCAGCATATCTATGACCTTGCTTTTTTCACTGGAGGTTTGGCTTATTTTATAGCGGTACATATCATCATCAGCACGCCTGTAAATATTGTAGATATCATTATGATCCTCTTCACAGGAAGTAGCCACGCCTATGGACATGCTTATGGGGGCTGCCGGATTTTGTTTGTTTACTTCTTCCGTCGTTTTAACGATCTGCTCGGTCTTTTCCTGTGCGGCTTCATAGTCGGTATTCGGAAGGATGATACAGAATTCGTCACCGCCGACTCGCGATATGATTCCATTTGATTTGAAAACTCTTGAAATAATTTCAGCAACTTCTTTTAAAAGTTTATCGCCGATATTATGACCAAAGGTATCATTTGTTATTTTAAGTCCGTCTATATCAATTGCGATGATGCTTAATGGTTTTAACTCCGACATCCTTTCAAACATCCTGAGCATGACCTCTTCAAAATAGGTTCTGTTGAAAACACCGGTCATACTGTCCGTATAGGCCTGCCGTCTTATTGTTTCTTCCGCGTTTTTCATTACGGTCACATCGGAGAATATAATGCCAAGATAGCTCTTTTTGGGGTAGAAGGCTGAAAGCCGGTACCATTTGGAACCGAGGCATATCGGATCATTTGAGTTGCAGAGTTCAGCCGTTGCGGCGATCTCACTGTCTGCTTCACTAGGGCTGAAGTTTAATGTTTTTATTTCAGGGAAAATAGAGAACATATTCGCACCGATCACTTTGCTTTTATCCAGGCCTGTCTTTTCGATGAAAGAATTATTGGCCTCAAGGATGATGCACTTGCTGATTCTGCTATTTACATCAAATTCCAACTTATTGTAGGTAAAACCATCGGACATGTTTGTGAAAAGAGTCTTGTAATTGGTCTCATTCTCCATGGAATCTAACTGCATGCTGTCAAAAAGATTCTTCAGCAATCTACCCACATTGATGAGCAATGTGGCAAGGAAGAACAACATACCGATGTAGCTGAACTTTACCAATCTAAGAGCAGGGAAGTTGTTATAGAAAAGGATGAAAGTATCGAAAATTCCTGTGATTCCCAGAGCCAGAATGCCTGAGATAAATAGTAAGGTACTTAGCTTATTTCGATTTGCCGATGTAATAACGGTACAGGCAATCGCTAATATAGTGATGGGGAACATGATATGCAGGAATTTATCAAAATAAAGCGAAGACATAAGCCCTGCAATATCGCAGGTAAATGCCAGAATCGCGAGCAGTGCATGAGCGTAGCACAATGCCCGCAGCAATTGTTTCAGTACTTCTGACTTGACGGTGAATGTATTATCTATATAGATGATCAGCCACACCGGCATAAGAAAAATAAAGAAGTTGGCGGCATACGTCATTGAAACCGGTGTAAAGGTAAAAAGCTGCAGAATCTTGCTTTCGGTAATATACCAGCCGCCCATGAATATCGAGCTTAATCCCAGAAATCCAAGGAAGCGCCATTCATGGGAGCCAGCCAGCTGCAGAAGTATAAGCCCGAGCCCGATCAATATGAAGAGACTGCCGAATATTACGCTGGCAGAGGTTTCTTTGACAATGTTGAGTAAGTGGCTGCTTCTTTCACCTAAATCAGTTTCTATAAAGTAGCCTGTATATTGCGGGAAAGGTGTCCGAAGCCGAAAACTCACTACTTTGCCTGCAAAGTCAGCCGGTAATTCTGCAAGGTGCCAGATGCTGCCGGGCGTTCTCACCTTTTCATCAGGATTGAAAGAGCCATAACTATATATTAATTTCCCATCCAGATATAATTCAACAGCCTGTTGAGGCGCTCTGAACCTGAGCGTGGGCTGTTTCCAGTTTCCTGCGGGAAGAACTGACCGGATCCATATTGAATTGTAACCGCCGGGATTTTTCGGTCTGCCGGGGAACTGGAAGCTGTTCCAGCTGTCAGTCAATAAATTTTTATCAAGCCAGATAAACTTTCCATTATTGTCCAGTGGTGAATCGCCCCAGTGGTACTGCCATCCGGAATTGAGCTCAATTGGTTCTGATAAGTCTTTTGCATTGCTGGCCGGAGCTGTATTGATATCCAGCTTTGTTATGAACATACCAAAATATATACAATAGGAGATCAATAGAAGCGATATTATTGCATAAATAACTCTGTGACTCTTATGTATGTGTATCATTAATGGCCCCCGTATATTGCGCTCTCTCTCTGGAATAGCTCAAGTACAGCTTGCCTACGGCACTAACAAATTAATAATACCAGTAATTCACAAAAAAATAAAGCATATATGTCAAAACGAAAAATACAGATTAACAGTTGGATTTTCATGATTTTCGATTGGAGTGCGGATGTGCGCAGATCTTTTGTAAACGGAGCCATAATCCTGATGGTTGCAGGCCTGGTTGCCAGGCTTTTTGGATTTGCATACAGGATATACCTGTCAAATCTGATAGGTGCCGAAGGCATGGGCTTGTTCCAGTTGGTAATACCTGTTTATACTACTGTTGTGCTTACAATTACTGCCGGGATATCGATAGCGGTCTCAAAAATGGTAGCAGAGCAGCAAGCCAGGAACCACCCTGTTAACGCAGGCAGAATTACCGCATGTGCGCTTGTGATGGTACTTGCTGCGGGGATATTTGCTTCATTGCTTATATTATTGAATAGGTTTATGATCAGCAGCAGGATCCTGGGTGATTCAAGGACCCAAACCGCGCTGCTGTTACTAGTGCCGTGCCTGCCGCTGACTGTCGCGGCATCTGCTTTGAAGGGCTACTTTTACGGGATTCAGCAAGTGGTGCCGACTGCATTTTCACAGATTGTAGAACAGGTTGTAAAAATGGGCTTCATACTTTTCATGACCTCAAGCATCCTGTCCAGGGGGCCGGAGATTGCCTGCGCCTATGCGACTTTAGCGGCAGCCGTGGGGGAGATCGCAAATTTGCTTGTCCTCGCTGCAGTTTATATCATGAAAGGGAAAGGTTCCTCTTCCCGTAAAGCGGCTGGCAGACCCATGCGTAAGCGGGTCATAGTCATTGAGCTTTTAAAGGAATCTCTGCCGGTTTCGGCCAACAGGCTGGTTGTCTCAATTCTTTCAGCAGCCGAATACATACTGATCCCTGCAATGCTTGTGGCAGGCGGACTGCAATACAAAAGCAGCATGGAACTGTTTGGAAGGCTCGCCGGTATGGCGCTGCCTCTGATTATGTTTCCGTCTCTGGTTACCAATTCTCTGGCAACCACACTGGTGCCTGCAATATCAGAGTCTGTTTCGCTGAAGAATCACAAGGCTGTCAACTATAGGATATCGAAGTCAATACAGGTAACGTTCATCCTTGGAATGATATTTACCGCTATATTCATCAGCTACCCGAATGAGATCGGTGCCCTTGTTTACAGGCGAGAGAAAATAGGAGACCTGTTATATCTGCTTTCCTTTTCCTGTGTATTTATTTACCTGCAGCAGACGCTGACAGGTGTACTGAACGGACTGGGCAGGCAGGGCATCCTGCTCAGAAACACAGTAATCGGATCTTTGCTGAGGATAGGCGCAGTATACTTCCTGATACCATCCTTTGGGATCAGGTTCTATATATTAGGGCTTTGTGCGAGCTTTATGCTTACTTCCATTTTGAATTTACAGGCAATCAATAAAATTACCGGTCTGCTGCCGGATTTGAGGGAGTGGCTGCTCAAACCCGGTCTGGTCGGTGTTATCATGGTACTTGCCGGAAGATATGTGCTGCATTTTTTCGAAATTTTTGGAGGGGACTCTAAATTGACTCTATTAATAACATTAGCCGCAAATGTGGCAATTGCAATATTTTTAATGCTTCTGGCCGGAGTTTTGAAGGTGGATGAGCTGATTAAGATGGCCGGTTTGAAGAAATAGCGAAATACAGAGAAATATTGAGATCTGGAGAAATAAATTCAAATAATCGTGTTTATAGGTCCTTGAAGGTCAAAGATAGTCAAAATCAAATTTTGATTATCTTGCATATAATATGATATAAAATATATATAAGGTCAAAGATAGTCAAAGACAAAAAATATTTATGGAGGTGTTTTATATGTTCGGACTAGTACCATTCAGCAGAAGGTCCAATGATATTGTAACAAGGAATGACCCGTTTGATTTTGAAAGCATTTTTGACAACTTTTTCAGCGACTCATTCGCTCCCGCGTTTTTTCCAGCCAGCCGCTCGATGAAGGCAGACATTCGTGAGACAGAAAAGGAATACATTATCGAAGCCGATATGCCGGGTGTCAAAAAGGAAGACATCAGGCTTGAACTAAGGGATGGCATACTGACTGTCGGTGTGGAACATGATGAGAATGTTGACGAAAAAAGAGACAACTATATCAGGAAAGAAAGAAGATATGGCTCGTATTGCAGGAGTTTCAGCGTGGATGCTGTGAATCAGGAGAATGTCACCGCAAAATACAATGACGGTGTACTTACCGTGAACCTTCCGAAGTCTGAGGAGCAGAAACCAAAGTCACACAGGATCGACATCCAGTAAAACAAGACACGGTAAAACAAGACGCAGTAAATCAGGACACGGTAAATCAAAGCACGGTAAAGCAAAGCACGGTAAAGCAAGACGCAGTAAATCAAGACACGGTAAATAAAAACACGGTAAATCAAAATACGGGTGTATTGGAACTTGGATAAATAGTGCTTGAAAGCCGGCCGATCAGAGAACACAGCTTCTCCAGGCCGGCTTCAATTTTGTCTGTTTGTACGGCTGCAAAGCTCAGCCGCAGATTATTTGCCGCATCCGGTGTGTTTCCTGTATGGAAAATGGTACCCGGTGCAAATGCGATATCGCTGGCGGCAGCCATGTGAAGCAGATTGGTGACATGGAATCCCGCCGGAAGCGAAATCCATATGTTCAGTCCTCCGCCGGGCTTAATGCAACTGCAAGTACTTGGAAGATACTTGTCAAGGGCATCTGTCATTTTTTCATATCTGGTTTTATATATTTTGTACATGAAATCGAAGTGGCTGTTCCAGTAGCCCTTTCGGATATAAAGGTCAAATGCTCTCTGGACCAGTCCGGATGTCGAAATGTCGGTAGTATGTTTTGCAGTGAGCAGATCCTGGGACAGCTGTGGGGGCACGACCATGAAGCCGAGCCGGAGACCTGGCATGAACAGTTTCGAGAAGCTCTTTATCAGTATGACCCTGCCTCTGGCGTCCAGTGCTTTTAGCGGGAGATAGCCCTGGTGATCAAAATCGAGGTCGCTGACATAGTCATCTTCCACGATAAAAAAATCATACCTGTCTGCAAGACCCAGAAGCGCCTTTCTTTTTTCATTCGTATAGGAGTAGCTTGTCGGATTTTGAAACGATGGGATGGTATACATGAATTTAGGCCTGTATTTTTTTACTGTGTACTCCAGCAGGTTCATGTCAGGGCCGCCCGGCTGCATGGCCACATCGACCAGTTGAGCGTTCCGTGACTTGAAAACAGCCACAGCGCCTGTATACGTGGGACTTTCTGTCATGATGCAGTCACCCGGATGTATTAGGGCTTTGGCAATGATATCAATACCCTGCTGAGCGCCAGATATGATGTTGATATCCTCTACTGAAAAATCCAGTCTGTCTTTTGCAATCAGTCCGGTGATGGATTCCCTCAATGGAAGGAATCCCTGGCTTTCATGGTAACTGAAGGCGTTGCCCTTGTCCCTGTCAAGGACTTCATTGAGAACAATTTTGAAATTATCCACCGGAAACAAATCGGATGTCGGGGTAGCGCTGGCAAAGTTGATGGTGTTCTCATTAATTAATATCTGATCATTTTGCATAAAGGAGTTTTCCGCCTGGGGATACAGTTCATCCTGAAGAAGCGGATTTTCAGCCTTTGCAGGCAACCGCTGAAGTAAGCCTGCTACGTAGGTGCCGCTGCCGGATCTTGAGTTGGCGAATCCGTTTTCTTCAAGATGCCGGAAGGCCGTTACCACTGTGACCTGATTAACGCCAAGCAGGCGCGCAAATTCGCGGATCGATGGCAAGCGGGTATCATGCAGCAGCCTGCCGTTTTCTATCATTTCACGGAGGATTTCAAACAGCTGCTGATAAAGAGGAGCTGCACTATTTCTATCAAGACATATCTCTTTAAATATTTCCAGCATCTCATCACCTCTTCGTCAATATGTTCTGCGTCACTTTAATCAGCAATCCCAATTAATTGACATAACGTGAGTCTAATAAATAAAACTGTATCGATACGATTTTATCATAATCATTTGTAGAATTAAAGGGTGTGGGGACATTTGAATTTCTGATATAATAGGGGTATTATATTTTTGGAGGTTGGTTATTTTGATGAATGTGCTGTATCTGCTGAACCATGCAGGCAAGGCGGGTACTGAAAGATACGTGCAGTCTCTTGTTGAGAAACTGGACGGGACGAAGATAAAGGCTTATTTTGCATACAATGAAGATGGCCTGCTGCTGGAAAGGCTTAAGGAACTTGGCGTCGGGACATACAGGGTGGAGATGCGAAATCCTTATGACCTGAAAGCGGCGAAAGAGCTTGCTGCGTTATGCCGTAAACTCAGGATCGATCTGATCCATACGCATTATCTGAGAGAAAACTATATTGCGATGCTGGCACAGCTTTTCGGTTCGAAAGCAAAGGTTGCCTACACGAACCATTTTATTGCGAGGAACAATCTTGTCACCAGACTCTCGAACAGATTGATGAATCCGCTGGAATCAGGCGTAATTGCCGTATGCAACAGGGGCAGGGAAATGATGATTTCCAACGGTGTTGCCGCTTCAAAAATCAGCGTGCTGTTCAACGCTGTCGACCCGGAACTCTGGGGAAAGCCGGAACCGTCCACTTTACGGGAGGAACTTGCCCTCTCCGCAGATACATTCGTCATTCTCTGTGCTTCCAGATTTGCGCATGATAAAGGGCACAGCTATCTTGTCAGGACGATGGCCAGGCTGAAGGAACTGAGCGGGCGAGAATTCAAGTGCGTATTGGCAGGGGACGGACCGCTGCTGGAGGAAATAAAACAATTGACTTCGGAAATGGGATTGGAACAGGATATTGTATTCTTAGGCTTCCGCAAGGACATCAAGAATCTTTTTAATGGAAGCGACCTATACTTCAATTCATCGGAGCATGAAGCTTCAAGCTTCCTTATACTTGAGGCGCTTGCGAGCGGGCTGCCGGTGGCGGCTACCGATATGGGCGGGAATAATGATATCATAAATGAAAGAACCGGCTGTGGTGTGCTGGTAAAATATGAAGACGCGGACGGCACGGCGAAGGAAATAAAACGGATCATGGAGAACGGGGATCTTCAGACCGAGCTGAGGCAGAATGCCATGAAAGCGGTACAGGAGAATTTCAATCTTGTAAAAATGGCGAATCAAACATATAATTTGTATGAGGAATTCATACATAAGTCATAAACAGTTATAAAACAAGATAAATGCAAAGGAGATTATTACAATGCTGTTTGATAAAAAGGGGAAACTTTTCGGCAAGGTCAGCATAGTAGACATACTGATAGTTGTGATTATCATAGCCGTAGTCGGCGGATTATATTACAAGTTCGGGAATTCCGGCACTGTTACAGCTTTTACAAAGACGGAAAAGGTGCAGGTAAGTTTTTATAGTGAATCCATTCCCAAATATATCGTTGATAGTATCAAGGTTGGCGATGTCGCAAAAGATAGAGTTCAAACCATCGTTATCGGTAAAGTGATTGATGTGAAAGTCGGGCCTGATCTGCAATGTGAACCTAATTCCGAAGGAAAGGTCGTACTGAGTTCCAGACCGGATTATTGCTCTGTGACTGTAATTGTTGAGGGCCAGGGAATTTTCGCCTCTTCAGGTGTAACGTTCGGCGGTGTTGAATACTTTGTCAACAAGCCGGCAACAGAAATGAGATTTGGCAATTCGTTCTTCTATGCAAAGATCTCGGATATTAAGAAAGCAAAGGAGTAATGCAAATTGCTTCAGGAAAGCTTGATATACAAGTTTATATATAATATCTACAGCTATTTGGGCAAAATTTGGCCTGACAGTTATATTGCGCTGATTTTCAGGAAAGTTGGCAGCTTTTTCAAAGCAATATTTTCCGGCAGCCACATTTTGGACTTTGTTGCCAGGGAAGGCATAATTAACCGGAATTATGAAGGAAGCCTGCTCTTCAGGCTTGTCGACGGTTTGCTGAACCTGCCGCAGCGTTTGCTGCATCCTGTATACAAAAAGGCTGAGACAGTTTTTAGGGAAAGTTTTTTATTCAGGGTACTGCTCTTGATTTTGGACAAGCTGCACCTGCTTTTAGCCGGTTTTATTTTCATTGCACTGATCATACCACACGATTATTGGAATAACCGTTACAGTACGGCAGTCATGGCGGCTATACTGTTTTTGTATTTTGTAAAAACGATCGTCGAGGGCAGAACCGGTTTCCAAACCGGAGCCTTCAATGTGTTTCTGGTTCTGTTCTTGGTCAGTGTTACACTTGCGGAAGTGTTTTCAATCATGCCGGGCAGCAGCCTCAGATTTCTTGCCTTCTATCTGACCTGCTTCATGCTGGTACTGCTTTTGATTGCAACGATCCGGACAAAAAAGGATATGAGTGAGGCACTTGCCGTCATATTCGCCGGGATGACAGCAGCCAGTCTGTATGGCGTTTATCAGCAGATCATACACGTTCCTGTCAATCCTGCATGGGTGGACACCTCTGTCAATCAGGGATCCATGACCAGGGTGTACTCTTTTTTTGAAAACCCGAACAATTTCGCAGAAATAATACTTCTGTTTCTGCCGTTATACTTCGCAGCGCTCTTCAATACGAAAAATGCATTGATGAGACTTGTTTATCTGGCACTTGCCTGTCCACTTTTCCTTTCACTGGTTTTTACACAGACAAGGATCGCCTGGATCGCCTTTGTTATTACTGGTTTCGTATATTTGTTTTTTAAAGAGAAGAGGCTGATACCGGTCTTTATATTACTAGGTGTGGTTTCCATTCCGTTTCTGCCGCAGTCCGTTATTATGCGTTTAAGAACTATCACCAACGTGCTGGATTCTTCCATTACGACCAGGCTTCAGGTCTGGCAGACAGTCCTTCCCATTCTGAAGGATTACTGGTTTACCGGCCTGGGCCTTGGCAATGAGACACTGCTGCGGGTATCAAAGAACTACTACATCTTTGTAGCAAAGGGTTCTATTCCTTCACACAGTCATAATTTATATCTGCAACTTTGGATAGAAACAGGACTGCCGGGGATCCTCACATTCTTTGCTTTTTTGGGCACGATTGTTAAAAAAAGCATAAGGTCATTATATAAAAACAAAAGGAATGTCTTTGTCAACAATATCCTGATAGCCGGTCTTTCAGCGCTTATGGGGACCCTTGCCATCGGGATGGCTGAGCATGTCTGGTTTTATCCAAGGGTCATGCTGTTCTTCTGGGCTGTCATTGGCATCATGCTTGCGGCTTTGAACATTGGAGCCAATGAACTTGAGCAGACTTCGGACGGCAGTGTGGATGTACAGGCAGAATCCAATGAGGAAGAAGAGGATGTGGCAGTATGATGGAGAATATTTGTGAGGGCAGACTGTGTACGGGGTGCTCGGCATGTTCACAGATTTGTCCTCAGAGTGCCGTAACAATGATTGAAAATAAGGAAGGCTTCCTTTATCCGCAGATAAATGGGAGCCTTTGCAATGATTGCGGTTTGTGTGCCGGAACTTGCCCCATCAATGCGGTGTGTAAAGATCAGGGAGATCAAAAGACAACTTCAAATGGGGATGCAGTAGAACAAAGGTTTTGTACAGAGTTGGAAACGGATTCATCAGCTCGACAGTGCCGGCAGCCGGATTTTCAGTCAGATGACCGGCACAAGGTATATGCCTGTTTTTCCATGGATGAGGATATTAGGTCCAAAAGCTCTTCGGGCGGTGTTTTTACACAACTGGCCCTGAAGGTTCTTGCAGAGAACGGTGTTGTATTCGGTGCAGGGTTTGATGAGGCGTTCAAGGTGCAGCACAAATATATTGAAGATAAAGACGAACTGGACGGTTTAAGGCGCTCCAAGTATGTACAGAGCGATACGGCCGGCACTTTCCGGGAAGCAAAGATTTTTCTCAAGGAAGGGAGAAAGGTCCTGTACTGTGGTACACCTTGCCAGATCGCAGGGCTGAAATCATTTCTGAACAGGGAATACGATAGCCTTCTGACATGTGACTTGGCCTGCCATGGCGTGCCGTCACCCAAGGTGTGGCAAATGTTTCTTGACTTCCTGAGAGATCAATATAAAAGCGATATCAAATCGGTTTCCTTCCGGGACAAATCCACCGGCTGGAATAACAGCAGCATGAAGATCGACTTTGAAAACGGCAGCCGGTATATGGAAAGAGTAAAAAGAGAAATGTTTTTCATTGGTTTCGGCAAAAGCATATTCAACAGGACTTCCTGTTATGACTGCAAATTCAGGATCGATCGTACGAAAGCCGATATTACGCTGGCTGATTTCTGGGGGATCGACAGGCAAAGTGACAAGGACTATATGGACAATAAAGGCATTTCTCTGATCATTACACACACTGAAGCAGGTGAAAATGCCATGTCTCAGATTAGTGGGGATATCAGCATGAAACAGCGTATGCTCGATGAGGCGGTGAAATACAACCCGAGACTTGTATCTTCCGTTCCGGAACCGGCAGGCCGCAGGATCTTTTTTGAAGAGCTTGGCTCTGGTCATAGTTTTGACATGCTGCGTAGAAAGTATATGGACAACTTTAGCCTGAAATATAAAGCTAAAATTCTGGTGAAACAATTGCTTGGAAAGGCATGATCCTGCCGGGATATCTGAAGATGTTTGAAGATGTCCTGATTGAGAGGCTGTTTAGTCTCAATTCCTTAATGAATTGTGCCATACCGCTGAAAGCCGCAAGGATTCAGGATTTAGGATTTAGGGATTTAGGATTTAGGATTCAGAATGCAGAATGCAGAATCTGGATTTTATCCCCTCAGTATTGATATGACTTGATTTAAGAACAAAAGCTTGCTAAAAAAACAAACTATTTGAAGATAATTATGTATGTGCAACGAATCCGGCTATGCAATTGAATTTGAGCACCTGGAGGCATGATACCCGGAGATTTATTCATCTGCTCTTCACGAAAGGGAACTATGAGAACAAAGCTTTCTCTTTACAATACAATAAGTGCAATTGTTCTGCAGATCATAAACATGATCGTAAATCTGGTACTGCCACAGGTCATGATCAGGGTATACGGCTCTGCAATAAATGGGCTTGTCACCTCCATCAGACAGATCATCTCTTATTTCAATCTTGTCGAGGCCGGGCTCTCAGGAGCGGCTGTTTATGCGCTCTACAAGCCGCTGGCGGACAAGGATGAAGATGATATAAACGGCATCCTGTCAGCTTCCAACCGTTTCTACAATATTTCGGGCTTCATTTTCTCGGCGCTTGTGCTGGTCACAGCGTTCATCTACCCGATGTTTACTTCCGGTCAGGGGATAAGCGGCATTACAATTGCTGCACTTGTAGTCATCATAGGTGCTTCCGGTTCCCTGGAATTCTTTGCAGTAGGCAAATACAAGGTGCTTTACACCGCCGACCAGAAAAGCTATATCATATCGCTAATCAATGCGGTTGCGGTTGTAATCAATGCGGTCATCATTCTTATACTGGCAATTCTTCGTATTGATATCGTCATCGTCCAGTTAATTGCGCTTATAAGCTTTATTGCACGTTCCGTTCTCTATGTCGTGTACGGGAGACTGAAATATTCACAGATCAATTTCAAAGTGCCGCCCAGGAACGAGGCGCTGGACAAGCGATGGGACGCTCTGTTCCTGCAGATTCTCGGAGTTGCGTCTACTGCGACGCCGGTTGTCGTGACCTCGCTGGTATTAGGGTTCAAGGAAGCCAGTGTATTCACTGTTTACAATATGGTCTTTGCAAGCGTTCTGGCACTGCTTACGACATTCAGCGGCGGTTTGAGCGCAATGTTTGGTGAATTGCTCGCCAGGAGTGAACTCGGTATACTCCAGAAGGCTTACCAGCAGTATGAATACCTGTATTATGGCCTTCTAGCCTGGGGGTACGCCTGCGCCGCCATATTGATCATGCCTTTCATGGAGATCTATACGCGGAAATTCACGGATGCGGTTTACATCAGGCCTGGTATAGCGGCGCTGTTTGTGGCAGTCGGTGTGCTTTCAAACATAAAGACTCCTCAGGGAATGCTGGTAATTTCTGCCGGACTGTATAAAGAAACAAAGATACAATCGCTGATACAGGCGGTCATCATTGTTGTTCTTTCTGCAGTGCTTGCACCATTTCTGGGAATCGCGGGTGTGCTGATCGGTGCGGTCCTTTCACATCTTTACAGGGATATCGACCTTTTATTCTATATACCTAAAACGGTAACGAAGCTGAAAGCCACCATGTCGGTAAGGCGTGTTCTGAGACTGACGCTTCTGTTTTCAGCGGCAGTTTTTCCGGTCGTAACCTTTATTGACATAAAACCGGGGAATCTGTTTCATTGGGCTTTGTACGCAATTCCGACAGCAATATGGGCGTTTATTATTATCGCAGGCGGCAATATTATTATTGAAAGAAAGATGGCTGCGGAAGTTTACATAAGGATCAAAAGTCTGTATAGGAAGAAGTTGGAGGGAGGAAAGCACGAATCATGAAAGCAGGATTATTAACGTTCCACCAGGCCCATCATTATGGTGCTCAGCTTCAGGCGTATGCGCTCATGAGGGCGGTTATCAATACAGGGACAGATTGTGAAATCATCAATTATGTCAGAGAGGATACCACAGAAGGGAACCAGCTTTTCAAAAAAGGTTTTTCCGCAAGGGCTCTTCTCTCAAATGCAAATACTATTTTAAATTATGGCAAGCTAAAAAAAAGATATCAAAGGTTTGAAGACTTTGTAAACCGCGACATGAAGCTTTCTCCAAAATTTTATGGAACCTATGGGGCTCTTAAGGATGATTCACCCGAATATGATGTTTATGTATGCGGAAGCGACCAAATCTGGAATCCGCTGATTTATAAGGAAAAGACATTCGACCCGGCCTTCTTTGCCGATTTTGCACACGACGGAAAGCGGGTCGCCTATGCGCCAAGCTTCGGAATAAACGAGATCCCTGCGGATAAGCGGGAGGAGCTTAAAAAATATCTGAAAAGCTTTGAATGCCTGTCCGTCAGAGAAAAACAGGGTGAAAAAATCATTCGGGACATATCGGGTAAGGATAGTTTGACCGTGCTGGACCCCACTCTGCTGCTAACGGGCGTGGAATGGGGCGCGCAAGCTGCCGGTCCGGCATTTGGCGAGCCGTATATCCTGTGCTATTTCATTTCCGATGCAAGGAAATATTCGGAGTTCGTCGGGGTCCTTTCACAAAAATATAAGCTGCCGGTGGTTTCGCTCTGCGGATCCAGAAGGGTTGTGGCACAGACAAGACATACGGTGCTGGACGCAGGGCCCAGGGAGTTCCTCGGACTGTTCCAAAATGCCTCCATGGTCTGTACGGATTCTTTCCATGGAACAGTGTTTTCCATTAACTTCAATAAACAGTTCTTCTGCTTCGAATCCGCGCAGAAGGCAGAAAAAACAGTCAATTCAAGACTTTATAACATATTGGAAAAGCTTGGTCTCGTATCCAGAATATTTTCACACAATATGGAACGAAACGATTTCATAAAACAAGCTGTCAGTGAAGCCAACGACATTGACTATACAGAGGTTGAACGCCTTCTCAGCGGGGAACGTGAATTATCCTGCAGATACCTGAAAGATTCTTTGCAATAGAACCTTTACAGGTGTAATAATTTTTTTCATTGTATATGTAATTCAAAAAAACTATAATTGTTTATAGGCAATGCAGAATATTTTAGCAACTTAACTACAGAGTGTGTAATTTGTTTCTTCTGGAATGAGGCTGACAGTATGAGTTTATTACCCTGGAAATCGAACCGGAAGGTGAATTTCGATATAAAGACCCTGAGGAAAAACGATATTTCTCTTCTGATTCTGGATGAGCGTTTTAACAAGCTTTTTACAAACACGCCGAAGACACCTGTCATTGAGCGATGTGAGTATAAGCTGAAGGAACTTCTCAAGGAAGAATCCCGCCTTTTGACAGAGCAGAAGGAAATCGCCGTTTCGAAAAAAAAGCATATGGACAGGATCATGAAGCTGACCACAGCTGTTTTCGAGCAGAACGATGAAAATGCCAAGAAGGAAATGCAGCTGTCAGAAAGCGAAATTAAAAGGATAAATGACAGATCGATAAAGATCGGAGAACAATTGGAAGGTATGCCTGAGAGGATAAAACAGGCAAATCTGGAACTGCTGGAGAAGACGGTCAGCACTGTTTATTATAAAATCGGATCAAGTAAAAAAAGGGTCGAGGAGCTTGAAAAGCTTATTGAAGAGGCAAAAATAAAACTGAATGAATACATAGATGAAAAGGAGTCGCTGTCACAGGATGATACAGACATCTATTCCTATTTCCATGACCTGCTGGGCGGGGAGGAAATTGAAAAGCTTGATAAGGGATTTTTCGGAAAGTAAAGTGATGAAAATATGAAACTTGCAACACCGGAACAAATGAAAGCGATTGATGCGAGTGCCATAACGGAATACGGTATTCCGGGCATCGTGCTGATGGAAAACGCTGCTTCGGCTGTCGCAACGGAAGCACTTTCCATGCTGGGTGGACGAAAAGATGCGGTTGTTCTTTTAATTGCGGGAAGCGGCAACAATGGCGGAGATGCTTTTGCCGCAGCCAGGCGGCTTCATGGCAGGGGTGTATTAACCAGGGTTTATCTGCTTGGTAAAAAAGCTGCCGTAGCAGGAGATGCCCGAATCAATCTCGACATACTGGAGAAAACGGGAATAAGGGTCATTGAAGTATCAGATGCTGCGGTGCCGGAATCGCTCCGCGCAGATATGGAAAAGGCACAGCTCATTATAGATGGAATTTTCGGTACGGGTCTTTCGAGGGATGTAGACGGTCTTGCCGGTAAAGTGATTGAGCTGGTGAATATGTCCGGAAAACCGGTACTTTCCATTGACATACCGTCGGGGATAGATGGCAGGAATGGCTTTGTAAGAGGAAGCTGTATCCATGCAGCAGCTACTGTAACCTTTTGCCTTCCCAAGACCGGCCTTGTGCTTCATCCGGGATGTGAGCATACAGGCAGGCTTGTGACCGCAGACATCTCCATCCCG
>WSSedL1CaDRAFT_10001084_pt1 | contig 17007 bp, 7 predicted proteins | sample WetSurSL1Cattail_FD_9464 | JGI IMG/M metagenome (IMG submission 9464)
TTCCTGGTAAAGCTTGACCCTGAAAGTCCAAACCTTTCCACCGGCGGGAAAGACCAGACCATGGTGACAATTGAAGCCAGTCCAAGATATCTGATGACGCCGATGGACGGGAGCGCTCAAATGCTGTCCATGGCAGAGCCGCTTCTGAATTCTGCGGGCATGACTACCGAAGAATACAATGGCAAAACGTACCATGTCAAAACACTAACAGCAGACGATATTGCCGGAGGTGATTATAAGGTTGAAAACGGCAAGGCACATATGCGACTTAGCAGCGGGTTAAAGACACTGAACTTTAATCAGGAGTTATCTCTGGCTGAATTTATTCAATTTCAATGGAGTTCTGTAATTGACAGTACGATCAGTTCATTCACATCTTTTATGAGTATTGGTCCGGCAGGTAGCAGTTATTTATTAAAAAAAAGCGGAAAATTTGGAGCGACCAATACTACATATACTTTAAGTGACAAGGATAGAAATAAAAGCAATATATACTTTGGTGTTCAAGGGGTGTCGCTGAGTGGGAAGGGTGCTGATTTGAGTCTGGGAGATGTAAAGCTTTACTATAGCACCTATAATATTATGCTGAAAGACCTCTCCGACGGAGGAAACCCGGATGCAGACATTATGCCCCAAATATGGACGACGCCGACCACAAGCGAGCCTGCTGTAAAAACAGCTCTTCATATAGGTGCACTTGCTTTTGTGAACGATTCTGGTACTTCAACGAAAACTTATGCTGTGAATGAGATTGTATCACTGGTTCCCAAATTCACCAACAGCAAGCTTGATTCATCAAAAGTTTATCTTTGGGGTTACAAAATTGAGCGATTGGGCGGACATCCGGAAAAACCATATTATTACGTAACAGGCGACCAACTGGATATAAGCAAACTTCGTGCGGGCACGTTAAAAGATAAAGACGGAGCAGTAATTCCTTTGAGCCAGGTTTTAATGAAGAATGATACCATTGTCCTTCTGCCGGTATTTAAAGCCAGAAATGCTTATGTGCAGATCAATTTCAACACTCAGAAGGGAGGCATGGCTAAAAATAGCTTCTCGAACGGACAAACAATAAAAATAGGCATGCTTGATACGGTAAAATTCAATGCATTCGCCTACGCCAATTATGCTGTTTCAGGATATGCCAGCGGGCATACAAACAATGTTTATTATCATATTCTTAAAGCAACTGCAAATAAGAAGAGTGTAATGTATGTTTATACATACGATAGCGCTGCAATTCCCACAAATGACCGTGAACGCGAGCTAAATGAGAAGGACGTTGCCTATGGAAATGAGATTATAAATGATAGCAAAAATTCATCTCAATTTACGCCCATAGACAGTATAAACATCAATTCGGGTATACCCAACGAACTGGAATTAACACCGCAGAAAACTTATTCAAGGCTGACGGTCCAATACGGTATTCCTGTGCTAACAGTAAAGGCGGACCCGGCCAAGTCGGGAGAGGGCAGTGACAATGAAAGAGGCAGTGTCGCATATTTCCCAAAGGAAGGCACAGCACAGACAGGAAACAGCAGTTCGCCAATGGCTGTTTCTCCCATTGAGCGAAATAGCACCTATACAATCAGCGGAATACCTGAGAAAGGATACCGCGTACTCTGGAAGGATTGGTCGGGCGATACAAATGGGGATGGGCAAATTGACGATAAGGAATACAGCAGCATAAGTGAATATGATAGCCTGTTTGATAGGAATGTTGTTTACGGTGACTTCTACACCTATGCTGCAAACTATGATAACCCGCTTATTTATTATACCTTCGAGCCTCAGACGACCGGGAGCAGTATCGGATCTGTCTGGGGTGAAGTCTACCTGAAGGGAAGGAGTATTTTAGGCGACATGGACGAGCAGGATACGTCTGACAGCGGAAAAGCTCTTTCCGATATCGATGTATTTGTAAATGGTCATAGTGTTTGGACGGATAAAGACGGTAAATTTAAAATTGAAAGCAGTGATTTCGCAAGTAATGAATATCACAGCCTCATTATAAACTATAAGGGTATCAACTATACAGGGCATGTTCAGACAAACTGTTTCCATCATATTACAATTGAAGAATACGACACGTTTGTCCCATACAACTTCACTGCCCATGATTCCGATGGCACTGCAGTCAACTTCGGATGCTTCGAAAACAGGGATAAAAATTACACCTTCAGATTTGAAGTGAACTCTACAAAGCCGGGTGTTTATGCGCAGAAGGCGATTGTCCGCATTTATTCCAAGGAAGGTGTGCAAAGAGGCAGTAACCTTGAGGTGATTCCACAGAATGGGGTGTACTCCTTTGACTTCAACCCCGCCACACAGGGTGTTATAGCCGGGGACAGCATGACAGTGCAGCTTGTCGACCAGTATGGCATCTCCTATCTGGAGCATGATGCGGGCTTTACTTTTCTAAAATACCTGGATACCTTTTCTCTTCTATCCTCCTTCAAATCGCCATTAAAGCCTGCTGTTGATATGCTGGGTAAAATTGATACGGCATTTGACCTTGGTCTTGCAGGCAAAGCAGATAAATATATGGACAAAAGCAGTGCAGATGATTGGTATATACGCTTTGGCTTCAGCAAGGAATGGGAAAAAAGTCTTTCCGACGGCAGCAAGGTTGAGGATGATTCCGGGGATAAGGCTGAAGATAAACTGAAAGATACTGCAAGCGAAGATGCCGACAACGAAGATAAAGTGGAAGAAACGGCGGATGAAGCTATTGACGGGAGCAATGGGGAAAAGAAGAGCGCAAGCATGACAACAGATATGAAGCTTGGCATTTCAACCGCTCTTTATCTTCATATGACGATCAACAGGGACCATCAATCTGATCAATATGGGCAGGCTTACTTCAAGGAAATGATTATGTCAGTAACCCTTACAGGAGGGTATCATAAGAAGATTGAGAGAATGACCCCTATCGGTGTTACTGTATTTGTGGATTTCGGGTTGGACCTTGACAGCTCTATTACGGGAATAATGGTCATCGAACAGTATGACAATAAGAAATTTTATTTTGATGATAAAGGGCAGATAGATTTTTCAAGTGCCGACAGTGATGACCCGAACAGGGATTTTACTATATACGGCAAGCTTATTGTCAAACCAAACTTTTCGATAACGGCCGGTGGAGAAATAGGCGGCGCGACATTGTCAGTTACCGGTTCGGCTAAATTTGACCTTAATTTCACAACTTCCGGGTCAGGCAACGGAAAGGTCACATTTGATGCTACAACTACCCTTGATATACCAATATTATTTCATTATGAATGGGAAATTGCCCAAAAATCGTGGAATTTGTTCAACTATGGGTTAACCTCGGACAGCCTCCTGGGCGATACCTCCTACCTCTACGAAGGCGCCGAAGATTATCAGATCATGTCAAGGGATTATTTAAATAACCGCAGAGGGTGGCAGGAGGGTAAAACGGGTCTTCTGTCAGGAGCAAAGACAACCGGTGCAGGTATCCTCAATGAGCAGGTTTTGCAAACCGGAGTGTATCCATATCCGTATACGCTTCTTGCTACAATTGGAGAAAACCAACAGTTGCTGGTCTTCCTGGATGATGATGTAAATCAGGATGAAAGAAACAGGACCCAATTATTTTATTCAATCTATAACGGAACCTCCTGGAGCACACCACAGAAGGTTGACGGAGATGATACGCCGGATGGACTCCCCTGCCTGTACGATATGGGCGATAAAGTGCTTGTTGCCTGGTCCAGCTCGGTTTCGCCCGTTCACAGTGAAGATACAGTCATGGAAGCAATGAATAACCGCGACATCAAGGCAAGGTTTTTTGACAAGACAGGCAAAACCTTTGGGGAAGTACAGGAGGTAACCCACGAAACAAAGGAAGACACCTATTCGGATTCGGAACCGTACATTGCCTATAATAAGGATGATGCAGGCAAGGAAAATCTGATGATCGTCTACAAGAAAAACGAATACGGGGCAACGGGGAGTTCTGAGGACAAGGATGCGGTTGTAGGCGATATCATCAATCCTTCTTATTCCACGCTGGCTTACCGCTTCTATGACTTTGACAGCAATACCTGGGATGTGGGCGGGGATAAGCTGGATGGCTATTACGGCCAGGGATTTATTGATGTGACCGACTATGTGGGGGTTGATGAAAGCAATATCCTGATAACGGGAGATGACCTTTGGGATGGTTATTGGTCCGGGGTACCGAGCACAAGCGAGGTAGCTTTGAAGTACCTGCCCGGCAACGACCCGCTTATTGTAGACAGTAACGCGGTCGGATACAAGGATTATGCAATCCTTGCCTATGTCCTGGATATGGATGGAAACATCGGGACAACAGATGACAGGGAGATGTTCATCCAGCTGTACAGCTTTAAAGATAAAGTATTCTACACACCCATCCGTTGTACCGACGACATCACAGGACAATATGATCTGGAGTTTTCACAGGCAAATGATACCCTCTATTTATACTATATATCCGATGGCGACATCATGGCCATGGACATCGGGCATCTTTTGAAGAATGGCTTGCTGGAATATGATATTGACGGTAAACCGGAGTTTGTACTGAATAAATCAAAAGACGCGTACAGTAAACCCCAAACGGTGGTTCGCCACAGATATGACACCAGTACCGACGCACTTGGCAATGAAACAAGAGAAAACGAGATGCCTGTAGATGAATTTATGGTTAAGGCGGATGAAGCGAATACATATATCATGTGGGGTGAAAACGACATAACCTGCAAAGATGGAGTTGAACCTGACTCGGATGCGGCGGCCCTCCCTGAAAACCAATACCGTGAGCATCATATCTATGCGGCACGGCAGACCATCGGCAATGTTACGTCGACACAGCTTTATGAGCAGGACGGCGTTACCCCGCTGACATATCCTGCAGTCGATGACGACGGAGATGCAATTGATTATGCGCATTTCAGGGATATCAACAATGAAGTCGGCAAGGCAAATGCGGGCGACCCGGTTGTTCTTATTGGACGCCCGACTGAGTGGTCGGATCCGGTAAAGCTTACAGAAGGTGAAGGTGCAAACTACAATGACCTGGATTTTGAAATCCTGCCGGATGGAAACTTGAGAGCTGTCTTTGTAAAAGGATTTTCGGAGGTTACGGATGTGGCGGGAACGCTAATGTCTGTGGAAAACGTCAACCACCGCAGCCTTATGACCGCAGATTTTGATGTGAGCGTAAAGAAAGCGGAAGTTGAGCTCGAACAGGTTTCAATGCCGAAGCCAAAAGAAACCGTACCTGTCGAATTCAATATACACAATCTGAGCTTAAGTGCATTGGATGATGTTACTGCAGAGGTTTACCAGATATCCGGCGGTGTGTCTGTAAAGGTGGCCGAAGAAGCGCTTCGCTTAAGAGGCGGCGAAACAATCGATATGCCGCTGCTGTGGCAGGCGCCCGAAAACCTTGAAAATACGAAGCTTCAGGTGGTGGTCAGGAGTGGCGGCGAAACGCTGTGCAGTACAGAGCAGAGCATGATTGCCGGGAGCATTGTTGATGTCAGGGATGCATGGACTGAATATAAAGGCAGGAACAGGGTGAAAATATCGGGAACGGCAGTGAACAACGGCAATGTCGGCACGACCGCTGCGGAGATTCTGGCAGAGGTTTCAGGAAAAACGATTGGCTCCATTAACGTTGGCAGCCTGGATGTGGATGAGACGAGAAGGTTTGAATTCTATGCCGATATACAGCCCGGAATGTTTGAAAATACCATACAGGAGGATGGCTCCGTAAACGCAGTGATGGAAGTGGCGGTACATTCACCGGACGGAACCGGTATGGCGCTTACTTGTGATCGCTATGCCAGCGCACAGGACATCAATACAATAAACAATATCAAAAGTTTTGGGCTTAAGAACGGCAGTACTGCAATTCAAGGCAGTGTAACTCTGAAAAAGGGCGGCACAATGAATATTAAGCCCTATCTGACCTACACGGACGATACTTTGCCAAAACCCCGGCTTGTCTATGCTTCAAGCAACGTAGAAGTAGCGGATTTCAGCGGGGGTTCACTGATCGGAAAGAAGGACGGTACGGCTACAATCACAGCCTATGTTGTTCCTCAGAAAAGTGAACTCATTTTATCACAAAGTACATTTGAAAAAGTCGATAATCTGGAAACGTTACCTGAAGCGGCAGTAAAAATGAAGAGCTTTGTTGTGAATGTCGGCAAAAAATCCGGTGGCGAAACAAACAGTTCTATTGGATTAAATCCGACAGTACCAAATACCGAAGCAACTGCAGCGGGCAATACCATAACCAATAACAACACCATAACCATAACGACAATGGTTAAAACGACTGCAGACACCTCAGGCAAGGCGACAGCAGCTGTAACTGCGGCACAGATAAATGAGGCTGCCGGCAGGGCGGCGGAAGAATCGGCAAAGCAGGGACAGACTGCTGCCATTAATATTAAGGTAGAAGCGCCTGCAAATGCCAAAACAGTTGAAACCAACATTCCAACCGCAGCTGTAAATAAGATCGTAAATAGCGGAATCGAAGCGCTGTCGATATCGTCTCCTATAGCAAACATCACTTTCAGCAATACGGCACTCACCTCAATACTCACTCAAGCTGGAGATAATATGAGATTTACGGCCTCCGTGGTGGATACTTCCGCTCTTCCAGCCGAAGTGCAGCGGACCGTGGGTGAAAGGCCGGTATTTGATTTCAGCGTAACCAGCGGAGACAAGACCATATCGAGATTTGGCCGACAGGTAACCGTATCGGTGCCGTATACCCCCAAAGCCGGTGAAGACAGGAATGCAATTGTCATCTATTATATCAATGACGAAGGCAAACTGGAGATTGTCAGCAACTGCGCATATGATGCCGAAACCGGTATGGTTACCTTCAAAACCGATCATTTCTCCAAATATGCAATAGGATATAATAAAGTGAGCTTCAAGGATGTTGCTGTAAAGTCCTGGTATAGTAATGCGGTTGGCTTTATAGCCGCAAGGGGTATTACCACAGGCACGGGCGACGGCAGGTACAGCCCTGAAGAAGGTTTGACCAGAGGTCAGTTCCTCGTCATGGCCATGAAAGCTTATGGCATGGCACCCGACGGGAACCCGGCAGACAACTTCACTGATGCAGGCAGTACCTATTATACAGGCTACCTGGCTGCGGCAAAGCGTCTGGGTATCTCTGCTGGTGCAGGTGATAACAGGTATGCGCCGGACAAGGAAATCACCAGGCAGGAGATGTTCACCCTTTTATATAACGTCTTAAAGCTCCGTGGCGAACTGCCAAGGGGTGCATCAGGTAAATCACTGACAACTTTCCATGATTCTGACCAGATCGCATCCTGGGCGAAGGAGGCCATAAAGCTGCTTACCATCACTGGAACCGTAAGTGGCAGCAACGGCAGGCTCAGTCCAAAAGATACGACTACCAGGGCGCAGATGGCTCAGGTGCTGTATAACTTATTGAGAAAATTGGGCGCGGACGCGCAATACGCGCCCCCTGCAGAATAACTGTGCCTGGCGCACCTTTTCTAATAGGTGAAACTTCTGAATAGTAACTATAAACTGGGATGGATATGAATGCAAAGTCTCAGAACCCTTGACAGGCATCCCGAACTTGATAGCAGAGTGAAGGATTTTCAAGGCCTGCAGCAAATACTTCTATAGGTGAAATATTACAGAAAGCCGAAAGAATGATTATAATTATTCTTTCGGCTTGACTGGAAGAAGATAGATGATTTATAATAAAGTTACTTATGAAATATATATTATGGCGAAAGGAGTTGTTTTGATGTTGGTATTAATTAGTGCGTATGAGGTGGCTGCAGTATAATTGAATATTTGCCGCAAAATGGTTTCAAATTCAAGCAGGCTTGATTCAAGCTTGGTTTGTGTTCATTTTTCGGCGCAACATTAGGATTAACCTTTAGCCCAAAAACATATTTACGGGAATTCAGGCATGGTATGGTTATCGTGCTTTTTTTATGCCCGTATCAACTCCACGAAGGTTCACTTCCTCGTGGAGTTTTTGTTTTTCGGAACAATCAACTATTATTATGGAGGCTTATAACAATGAAATATATAAATGGTAAGGACATTTTGCCACAATCCCTTTTAGAACAGCTGCAGAGTTATGTACAGGGTGAGCTGCTCTATATACCAAGGCAGGAAAACAGCAGGGCAGGTTGGGGTGCTGTTAACGGTACAAGGCTTATGATCAGATCGCGCAATACGGAAATCTGCCGTATGTATGAGGATGGGGCTACAGTACAGGGATTGATGTCCCAGTATCACCTGTCAGAGGACAGTATCAGGAAAGTATTGAACAGCAGAAGCGTACTTCTGTTGGCAGAATAGGACAGGCAGGCACTGAGGGTAATATAAGTTAAGAACTGATGAACCTTTGCTGCATCAGGCCAAATACCGGCAAGGGTGATCAATGAGCAAAAAGGCTAATATAAACTGGTTTCGGAATCTGTATTATGCCTTTTTTGCATAGGGGGTTGTACAACTCTCTCTATTCCTTTATATTTGAAGTATTAATAAAAAAAAGGATGATGCGTGTTGGACGACAATGCAGGTTCGTATTACATATTGAATGGTAATGTGGCAGAAGCTTCCGTGGCTGTTGAAGCTGACTTATCTTCAGGCAGATCGGCTTATGAAGTAATCAGGGTAATAAGGGGGATCCCTCTTTTTTATCAGGATCATTATGATAGACTGGCAAGTACATTTATGACTATAGGAAAGCCTCTGGCTGCAGATACCAACAGACTGAAGGAATATTTGAAAAAGCTGCTGGAAATGAACAAAAGCGATTTCTGTAATATAAAGGTAATTGTTTTTGAGAAAGATGGGTATCAGAATGTTCTTTCCTATATCAGTAAAAGTTATTACCCTTCCGAAGCAGAAGCTGACACAGGTGTCCGAACGGGAATTTTCAGACTGGAAAGAAGCAATCCGAATGCAAAGCTGCTGAACCGGGTGTACAAGGATGCTGTTAGCGCACAAATCAAAGAAGGCGGATATTTTGAGGTCTTACTGGTCGACAGCCATGAAAGAATTACCGAAGGGAGCAGATCCAATGTATTCTTTGTCAGGAAGGACCGGATTTTAACTGCGCCCGGAGAACATGTATTAAAAGGAATTACCCGGAAGTATGTGCTTGAAGCCTGTAGGAATGCCGGTTACGAAACAGTGGAGGAATTTATTGAGACAGAAGGACTCTCCAATGTTGATGGAGCTTTTCTTTCGGGAACTTCCATTAAAGTACTGCCGATTGCCTCTATTGACGAGATAGCGGTGCATTCTTCCGTCAACCCTGTTGTTACTGCAGTCCGCAGGGAATACGATTTATTACTGGAGAAATATATTGAAGCAAATGCTAAAATATGGTAATATAATTCTGCTGCAAGGAATGATTTAATAATGCCTTGCAGCAGGTGATGCGGTGGAACAGAAAAAGTATGCCAGAAAGTATCTTCGTTTAAACCCGGATCATCCGATGTTTGGAACTGCAAGTATTGTGCAGGTAGGAGCAAAAAGGGTATATACGGGTTCTGCAAGAGTAAGAATACTTAATATAAGCCCAGGTGGTTTACGATTCGTATCTTCGTTGCGTTTGCCTGTTGATGACCGGGTTGTTCTCGAAATATGTTTTGAAATCGATGATCTGGACTATTGTCTGAAGGGTTGTGTTGCGCACTCCATCGGCACGGAAGTCAGCGAATTTGAGTACGGCTTCCGTTTCCGCGAGCCGGATCAGAATCTTCGTGAGGCGTTGAAGAAACTGTTTAACAGGATGTATGTCATGTCAAACCGACATATTGTAATTTTTAGACTGAAATAAATCGTGTACATAATAAACTACATAATAAACTGAATGTTAGCACTCTCGTCATGTGAGTGCTAAATTTATCTTGACAATAAAAGTACAGGAGTTGTAATATAAATATTGACATGGAATTTACTAAAAACTTACCAGGAGGGTTTATTATGCCAAGAGAGAATGGAAATATTTCAATACACACCGAAAACATATTACCAATTATAAAAAAATGGCTGTATTCTGAAAAAGACATTTTTATCAGGGAGCTTGTTTCAAATTCCAACGATGCGAGCATTAAGATGAAAAAGCTTGTATCAATTGGTGAAACCAGCCTTCACGAAAATGAAAAGTTATTTATCAAGGTTATAATCAACAAGAATGAGCGTACGATCAAAGTCGTGGACAATGGTATCGGCATGACTGAAGAGGAAGTTAAAAAATATATCAATCAGATCGCATTTTCCGGTGCGGTTGATTTTCTGGAGAAATACAAGGATAAAACAGACGACAGCAACCAAATCATCGGCCATTTCGGACTGGGCTTCTATTCAGCCTTCATGGTGTCGGACAAGGTCAGTATAGATACGCTTTCATGGCAAAGCGGCGCCAGCGCGGTCAGATGGACAAGCTCCGGCGGGACGGAATTTGAAATGGACGATTCCGACCGCAGTGAAAGGGGTACAACTGTTACATTGTACCTTGCAGACGATTCTCAGGAATTCCTTGAATATCATAAAATGAGAGAAGTGTTGGAGAAATACTGCTCTTTCCTGCCCTTTGAAATATTCCTTGAAGATGCTGCCGCTAAAAAGGCGGACAGTGCTAAAAAAGAGGACAAGGGGGATATTTCCAAGAAAAAGAAGATAAAGGATGCTGTTGATGCCGCTGCAAAAGAGATCCAAGAAGGGGCAGAGGATGACTCCGATATTGAAGAGGATGAGAGTGAAGAACTGAAAAAACCGCTGAACGACACACATCCGTTATGGCTGAAAGCGCCAAAGGACTGTACGGATGAGGAGTACAAGGAATTTTACAAAAAGGTGTTTCATGACTTTAATGACCCATTATTCTGGATTCATCTGAATATGGATTATCCTTTCAACTTGAAAGGTATTTTGTATTTCCCGAAACTCAAGCATGAATTTGAGACAATTGAGGGGCAGATCAAGCTTTATTACAACCAGGTCTTTGTTGCAGACAACATAAAAGAAGTCATTCCGGAGTTTCTCATGCTCCTCAAGGGAGTCATCGACTGTCCTGATCTTCCGTTGAACGTATCCAGAAGCTTTTTGCAGAATGATGGCTATGTTGCCAAAATATCGACACATATAACCAAGAAGGTTGCAGACAAGCTTACTTCAATATTTGAAAATAACAGGGAAGACTACAATAAATATTGGGACGATATCAACCCATTTGTTAAGTACGGTTGTATTCGTGAAGAAAAGTTCTTTGACAGGGTAAAGGATATTGTCATTTTCAAAACGACCCGCGGCGATTATGTGACTCTAAAGGATTATCTGGAGAGAAACGTTACCAAGAATAAGGACAAGGTATTCTATGCAACCGACGAAAAGCAGCAGGCCCAGTATATCCACATGTTCAATGAACATGATATGGAGGCCGTGATACTGAATACCATGATCGACAATCATTTCGTGCAGTTCCTTGAGATGAAGGAAAACAATATAAAATTCAGCCGTATTGACTCAGATCTTTCAGAAAGTATGAAGGAGGAGGGGAAAGGTGCGGATAATACTGAACTGACAAAGGAACTTGAAGGGATATTCAGGGGAGCTGTTGGAAATGACAAGCTGAAAGTCCAGGTGGAAGCATTGAAGAGCGCTGCTATTCCCGGAATGATATTCCTGTCGGAATATTCACGCAGGATGCAGGAAATGAGCAGGATGTATGGTATGGGCGGAGCGGATATGAGCGGGATGTTCCCGGATGAGCAGACGCTTGTACTTAACAGTAATAACACGCTGATAAAAGCGATTGTCAAGCTTGCCGGCAACGAAGCCAGGAAGGATGATTCCTTGCTGATCTGTCAGCAGGTATATGACCTGGCAATGATGAGCCACAAGCAGCTAGATCCGGAGGCAATGACGAAATTTATCGAAAGAAGCAATATATTGCTTGGAAAACTGGCTGATATTGCAGGGTAAGGAAGTCATCAATCAGCACGCACGCATCGGGTAAAAGCATAGTGCCAGAAAGAAAAACCGGAGGGCATATCAAAATTTGATCAGCCATCCGGTTTTGTGTATTTGAAGAGATTTTGATTTCTGGATTTACTTGTCGGTATCGTTCTCGCGGATCTCAACTCTTCTGATTTTGCCGCTGATCGTCTTCGGAAGCTCAGGGACGAATTCGATGATCCTGGGATACTTATAGGGGGCGGTAACCTTTTTGACATGCTCCTGAAGCTCTTTGACAAGGCTGTCACTGGCAACGTAATTCTTTGCAAGGACAACGGTAGCTTTTACGATCTGACCTCTGTCGGGATCGGGGACAGCCGTGATAGCGCATTCCAATACTGCCGGATGCTCCACGAGTGCGCTTTCGACTTCGAAGGGCCCGATTCTGTAGCCTGAACTCTTAATGAGATCGTCTGCTCTTCCGACAAACCAGTAATATCCGTCCTCATCCTTCCAGGCCATATCGCCGGTATAATAAATACCGTCATGCCAGACCTTGTTCGTCAGATCACTGTCTCTGTAGTAACCGTCAAACATACCAAAGGGTTTGTGATGGTCGGTTCGCACGATAAGCTGCCCTTCTGCTCCAATGTCACAGGAGTTGCCGCTATCATCCAGAAGGTCTATATCATATCCTGGTGCGGGTTTGCCCATGGATCCCGGCTTTGGCTCCATCCATGGATATGTGGCAACCGTGACGGTTAATTCTGTCTGGCCATAACCCTCCATCAGCTTCATTCCCGTTGCAGTCAGGAACTGGTTGTAAACTTCCGGATTCAAGGGCTCACCGGCGATGGAACAATGCTTGAGATTGCTCAGGTCAAATTTTGTCAGATCCTCTTTGATGAAGAACCGATAGATGGTCGGTGGTGCACAGAAGGAGGTTACTTTATGTTTGACAATTACATCCAGAAGATTTTTGGGTACGAATTTATCATAATCATATACAAATACGGCGGCGCCGCTGATCCACTGCCCATATATTTTACCCCACATTGCCTTTGCCCAGCCTGTATCGGCGACTGTCAGATGAAGTCCTCCATCTGAGACATGCTGCCAGTACTTCGCGGTAAGAATATGACCAAGAGGATACGTGAAATTGTGCTGGACCATCTTTGGCATCCCGGTCGTTCCCGAGGTGAAATACAGCAGAAGGATATCGCTGTTTACGGCAGCATCCGTACCAGTCGGCCTGACAAACTTATCTGAGACTTTTTCCAATTCGTCAGTGAAATCAAGCCACCCTGGCCTGCGATCGCCGACAAGGGCTTTCAGCACCAGTGTGGGAGATTTGGGCAGTGCCTGTTCGACATGGCTTATAACGACATCATCGGTCACAGACACAAGCATTTTAATATCAGCTGCATTACATCTGTAAACGATATCTTTGGGAGTGAGCAAATGTGTTGCCGGAATGCAAATAGCCCCAAGCTTATGGAGCCCCAGCAGGCAGAACCAGAATTCATAACGCCTTTTGAGGATGAGCATTACTGGATCGCCTTTTTTGATCCCGAAATTTTTAAAGAAGTTAGCGGCCTTGTCACTGTAATATTTCATTTGTGAAAAGGTGAAGGTATTTTCCGCGCCTTTATCATCACACCAGACCATTGCGATCTTATCGGGTGTTGTGGCTGCTATTTCATCAACTACATCATAAGCAAAATTAAAATTGCCCGGAATGTTTATACTGAAATTCTCATAGAATTCTTCGTATGAATTGAAATCCTGTCTTGGTAAAAATTTATCAAGCATAATAAAACCTCTGATAATTTATTTTTTGGTTTTGTAAATATTCTAAGTAAAATATTGTGCCTTAGATGATGATTGCCAGGAATTTTGCTTTTTTGCCACCCAGGGCTTTCATGCCATGGCTGCAGCCTGAGTCAAAATAAAGGGAATCTCCTTCGTTCAAAATGAGTTGGTGACCATCAATATAAATCATTAAAGTACCTTCAAGCACGAAATTGAACTCCTGTCCCGGGTGTGAGCTGAAGTGGATCGGCGCATCGTCAGCTGCCGGGTCCACACTGACACTGAAAGGTTCAGCCTTTTTATTTACGAAATTATAGGCAAGGCTAAGATATTTATATGGATTTTTCCTGTCAACATTGACTCCTTTATCCTTTTTCACGAGGCAATAAGTATGGAGTTTCGGATCTTCACCAGTCAGAATGGCTGTCAGTTCAACATGGAATTTAGTAGACAATTCATAAAGGAAGCCGACGGGTATATCTATATCACCGCCTTCATATTGCCTGTAAGTCTCTGCAGATACTCCCAGTTCGCCAGCCAGAACTTCGATTGTGAGTCCCGCGATTTCACGCAGATCTTTTATTCGGATGGCAATTTGTTTGATTTGGTCGGACATACTTATCATCCTTTCATTTTGGTACTCATTCTGAATAAATCATAGCATAAAGGCGGTATGAAATAAAGGAAGCTTGAAGCCCGGTTGATTTAGGTCAGTAAAGCGTAAAAATAACTAATGAATATGAGTAGTCGGAGGAGGCGGTTCTCAGATATTGAGAAGAGGGGCGCTTCTCAAATTACCGACAAATTCTTTGGCTGCAGCTGATAGAGGGACGTTTCTCAGCTTTGCAACACCAAGTATTCTTTTCGGTATCGGTTCAGCCAGCTTCAACTCAAAAAGTTCTCCGCTTTTAACCAGTGCATTTGAGCTTTCCCTCAACACATGGGCGATCCCAAGGCCTATTCTGGCGAATTCAACCAGCAGATCCATGCTTTCAAGCTCAATCTCCGGAACGATGTCAATCTCATTCGCAGTGAAATATTCATCCAGATTGCGTCTTGTTGAACTTTCCTTCTGAAGGAGAAGAAGAGGAAGTGACGATAATTCAGTCAATCCGATGAGCTTTGCCTTGAATTCAATAAATTTGGAGGATGCAACAAAAACATCTTCAACTTCTCTGAATTCAAATGTTTCAATATCCGGCTCTTCAACAGGCAGCGTGACAATACCGAAATCAACGATCCCCTTCCTTAAGGAAGCGATAATTCCAGGAGATGTACGGTTTATGACCTGTATTTTTATCTTCTGATGTGCTTCTATGAATTGCTGCAAAAAAGGAGTAAGCAGGTACCTGAGTATGGTATCGCCGACGCCTATTTTTATTTCGCCAAGGGTCAGGGATTGCATTTCGAGCATTTTATTTTCTGCAGCCTTCAATAGACTGTAGGCCTGTTCAACGTGACTGAAAAGCATCTCACCGGCATCAGTCAGTTTCACATTTTTTGGCCCTCTTATAAAAAGAGCGCATCCAGTTTTCCCTTCGAGACTTTTTACAGATTGGCTTACGGCAGACTGGGAAATATATAGCGCTCTGGCCGCTGCGGAAAAACTGCCGGACCTGGCTGCAGTATAAAATATTTTGTACAGTTCAAAATTTATATCCATAAGCACCTCTAATGGCAAGTATTAAATATATTAATTATTATTATGGAGTATATCATTGTATAATATGTTTGTGAAGCATTATGAACTTAAACATGTCAAATACTTAATCTTAATATTATAAGCGAAAGCTGGAATAGAGGTTTCATATGTTGGAAGTGAATCAGAGAAACAGGGTCAGACGCATATTTGCGCAGAAGAAAAAAGGCTATGATATTGAGGCGCAGGGCTTGTATAAGGATTTAAGAAGCAATCTTGGAATTGCCGGCTTGCAGGATGTCCGGATCATTAATCGATATGACATTACTGATATTACCGATGCTGAATATGAGGCTTCCCGATTTGTAATTTTTGCTGAACCGCCTGTAGACCAGCTTTTTGAAGAGAATGTAGAATTTACATCTGATGAAAGAGCATTTGCGGTGGAATATCTTCCGGGTCAATATGACCAGCGGGCAGATTCGGCTTCGCAATGCATACAATTTCTTACGCTTGGCGAGAGGCCGCGCTGCAAGGCTGCAAAGCTGATTGTACTGAAAGGGGAAATTTCTGAAGATGATTTTGATAAAGCCAGAAGATATTGCATCAATCCGGTAGACAGTCATGAAGCTGTGATGGGAAAACCGAAAACACTTGATGTTGAACTGGAATATCCCAAAGACGTTTCTCAAATAAGTGGTTTCTGCAAAATGGAAATGCCGCAACTTGTTTCTTTACAGAGCGAACTTGCCATGGCTATGTCTGTTGAAGACCTGGAGTTCTGCCGGAATTATTTTTCCGGTACGGAGCAGAGGGATCCTACGCTGACGGAAATTAAGCTGATTGATACCTATTGGTCTGATCATTGCAGACATACGACGTTTCTGACAAAAATAGGATCGGTTGATTTTGAAGAGGGTTTTTACAGTGGTTTGATGAAATCCGTATATGACAGGTATAGTGAATCAAGGCGATATGTTTATGGAAACAGGGATAAAGATATTTGCCTGATGGATTTGGCGACAATAGCAATGAAAGAGCTGAATAAATCCGGAAAGCTTGGCGATTTGGACATTTCGGATGAAATCAATGCCTGCAGTATTGTTGTAAATGCAAAAATTAATGGCATGGATGAAGAATGGCTTGTCATGTTCAAGAACGAAACGCACAACCATCCTACGGAAATAGAACCATTCGGAGGAGCTGCGACATGCCTTGGCGGCGCCATAAGGGATCCGCTGTCGGGCAGATCCTATGTTTACCAGGCGATGAGGGTAACGGGAAGCGGGGATCCGAGAACTAAAGTGAAAGATACCCTTCCCGGCAAACTGCCGCAAAGAAAGATCACTACCGGAGCCGCTGCGGGCTACAGTTCCTATGGAAATCAGATCGGGCTTGCAACCGGACAGGTAACGGAAATCTACGATGAGGGATATGTTGCAAAGCGGATGGAAATCGGAGCCGTGATCGGTGCAACACCCAAAAAGAATGTCGTGCGGATCAAGCCGGAGGCGGGGGACAGCATCATTCTTCTTGGCGGCAGGACCGGACGTGATGGCTGCGGCGGAGCGACCGGT
>WSSedL1CaDRAFT_10001085_pt1 | contig 17000 bp, 13 predicted proteins | sample WetSurSL1Cattail_FD_9464 | JGI IMG/M metagenome (IMG submission 9464)
ATGCATATCTTGGAGCCACCGTAAATGGCGGGATAAAAGAGGAAATACTTGTCTTGAATGAGAAAACCTTATGGACGGGCGGTCCATCTAAAAACAGGCCGGATTACAGAGGCGGTAATCGGAACGAGAACTCATATCAATATAATAAGGAAATCAGACAAGCGCTTTTTAACGGGGAACATGACAAAGCGGCTTCACTCGTACAGAAGCTTACCGGAATTCCCAAGGGTTATGGCGCATATCAATTATTCGGAAATCTCATCTTGAAATATAGTAATATTGAAGAAAGCAAGGTGGTTGATTACAGACGTTGGCTTGATATTGCAAGCTCAGTGGCGGGGGTTGAGTTTGCCTGTGATGGTATCAGATACGAGCGGGAATATTTTGCTAGTTACTCCGCAAATATCATCGCAGTAAAATTAACAGCGAATCAAAGACATGCACTCTCCTTTACCGCATCTCTTTCTAAGACACAGCCGGGTGCAGTGATTAGAGCTATCGGGGATACTATAATCTGTTCGGGAGAGATCGAAGATAATGGACTTGCGTATGAAGGACAGATTAAGCTCAACTTAAAAGGTGGAAGACTTATGTGCAAGGGTGATAGTATTACCGTTAGTGCTGCCGATGAAGTAATCATTTATTTTACAGCGGCTACTGATTACGCCAATCTCTATCCTTCCTATCGAAGCGGTATCAGCCCTCAGAATACGGTAAGTAAATATATGAAAGCTGCATCAGAGAAAGAATATATTGAGTTAAAGACAGAGCATATTACTGACTACAAGAGCCTGTTTGATCGGGCGGAAGTAATGCTCGGCGGGGACTACATCGATTTTCCTACTGATGTTTTACTTCATGAATATAAGAGCCATCTAAGTTGCGCGAATAATAATTCTATAATTAATCATGAGCAATATCATAAGCAGAATCAGAATCAAATGCAGAATTATACGCAGGACAGATATCTGGAGATGTTATATTTTCAGTATGGGCGCTATCTTCTGATATCCTCAAGCCGAATAGGAACGTTACCTGCCAATCTGCAGGGCGTCTGGAACGAATCGAATACACCGCCATGGGCCTGTGACTATCATATCAATGTAAATCTTCAGATGAATTACTGGCCTGCTTATGTAACGAATATAGCAGAGACAGCAAAACCACTTGTGGATTATTTGGAGGGTCTGCGCATACCGGGACGTGTTACTGCAAAAGAGTATTATGGAGTCGTTACGGATGATGAGCATCCGGAGAACGGATGGATAGCGCATACACAGAGTACACCGTTTGGTTTCACCTGTCCGGGCTGGGACTTTTATTGGGGATGGTCCTCGGCAGCCTGTGCTTGGCTGGATCAAAACATTTGGGAGTATTATGAGTTTACCGGGGATAAGGAATACCTAAAAGCTGCAATCTATCCGATTATGAGAGAAAGTGTTAACTTCTATATACAGGAACTTATTTATGACCACAAACAAAAACGCTTGGTATCATCACCCTCTTATTCTCCGGAGCATGGACCGGTTTCTAATGGTAATACCTATGAGCAGTCGTTGATTGAACAGTTATTTAAGGATTACATTGCCGCCTCAAAAGCTCTGGAGGTTGATGTGGAGCTGAGGAGCACAGTGGAGGCATTGATTACGGATCTGAAGCCTTATTGGATCAGTGAAAAGACAGGAGTTCTCAAAGAGTGGTTTGAAGAAGATGAGGAGATCTTTGACAGGAGTCAGGTAGATCCCCACCATCGACACACCTCACATCTGTTGGGACTGTACCCGGGAAAGAGTATTCACTATGAGACACCGGAGCTTTTAGAGGCGGCAAAAGCTTCCCTAAATGCAAGAGGTGATGAGGCTACCGGATGGGGCAGGGCAATCAAAGCACTGATGTGGTCCAGAACCGGAGACGGTGAGAGAGCGCATCAATTGTTCCAGGGACTATTAAAAGATTGCACAAATGATAACCTCTGGGATATGTGTCCGCCCTTTCAGATTGATGGCAATTTTGGCGGAACAGCAACGATTGCGGAAATGTTAATCCAAAGTCATATGGGATATATCAGCGTCCTTCCGGCGATTCCCAAGGTATGGGATAGTGGGAACTTTACTGGTCTTTGTGCCCGTAATGGATTTGTACTTGATGCTGCGTGGAAGAATGGAAAGCTTACGAAATTAATCATCCATTCAAAGAATGGAGAACGATGCAAAATAAAATCAGAGAAAGCGGTAATCACATCAAAGGATGGAATACCGCTTACCTATTGCGTTATGGATGGAATTCTTATCTTTGAAACGAAGAAGAACGAAAGCTATTGCTTTACCTTTTAATAGTTTTCTTTTCTTACTTCAAAATAGCTCAGCGGATGGAAACAAACAGGGCATAAATCAGGAGCCTTTTTACCCATAACAAGATGTCCGCAGTTGCGACATTCCCATATGCATTCCTCGGACTTCTCAAATACAGCCTTCATTTCAACATTATGAAGTAGTGCACGAAATCTTTCCTCATGGGCTTTCTCAATCTGTGCAACTGCACGAAATTGTGCTGCAAGAGCGGTGAAGCCTTCTTCTTCGGCATCCTTTGCAAAGCCTTCATACATTTCAGTCCATTCATAATTCTCACCTTCGGCTGCGTGCAGTAGATTGTTGGCTGTAGTACTAAGTTCACCCATTGCCTTAAACCAAAGTTTGGCATGCTCTTTCTCATTCTCGGCAGTTTTAGTAAAAAGATCTGAAATCTGTTCATATCCTTCTTTTTTAGCAACGGAAGCAAAATATGTGTATTTGTTTCTTGCTTGACTTTCCCCTGCAAATGCTGCGGCTAAGTTCTTCTCGGTTTTTGTGTCTTTTAAATTCATGATAACCTCCATTTCTGAAATGCTTTGTACTCAAATATCATCCGTTCGGATAGTTCAATCATAGCACATTTAATATAATTAGTTAATATTGAAACTATATAAATTGGACATTTTGTTGAATTTTATTAACTTATTTATAGGGAATAAGTCTGGTTAACTAACAAAAAAAATACCCACCTTCACAGGCCTGTAGCTGTGATATCTGTAGATCCTATTGCAGACGTCCGGGCTGGTGGACTGTAGAGGAAGCTGCCAGGGCGATAAAGGCAGGCTATGGGAACCGTATGATGCTGAATGGTATTCCGTTTATTTTGCTTTATCGGACAGAAAACTTTTGTAAATACACTCGACATAGTATATAATATGGAGCGTAATCCAAAATGCGGAGTTGCTTTATAAGAGAGCAGTAATTCACCGCTAGACTAAATACTAGGTGAGGAAACTTCATATGCCAAAATATCAATGGTGTGTCTGTGATATGGACGGAACACTGCTTAATTCAAGTGATAATATATCGGATGAGAACGAAGCAGCCTTAAAAAAGTTGCAAAAGAATGGAATCGAGGTCATAATCGCTACCGGAAGACTGGATCTTATGGTGAAACGATATATCGAGCAGTTGGATCTGCAGGGACATATCATCTCTTGTAACGGGGGATTGATTCGAAATATCCATACGGGAGAGATCATTTACTCCAATGTCATGGATAAAGAAGTAGTAAAAGAGTTACTGACTCACAGCTTTAAGGAAAAGATCGATTTTCTGGTTTATACACCCTATGTCATGTTTTCCAATAGAAATAATCCAAGAGCAGTCAGGTATGAGAGCATTAATAATACAGTAATCGCAGATATTAGTTTTGAGGTAAAATATATTGATAGTGATGATATGACTGTCATGGAAGGTATGGATATTCTGAAAGTTCTGTTAATCTTTCCGACGCAGGAACAGGTCGAGGAACATATTACAATGTGTTCAAAACATAAGTCACTTTACGCGGTAAGCTCGGCGCAGGGTTTGCTTGATATTATGGCTGCCGGCTCCTCTAAGGGGAAGGCTGTGAAGTTATTGGCGGACAGATGTGGAGTAGATTTATCGGATATTATCGCCTTCGGTGATAATCATAATGATATTGAGATGCTGTCCTGTGCCGGGATGGCGGTTGCGATGGGAAATTCGGTAGACGAGTTAAAGGCAGTGGCGCAATTCGTTACAAAGTCAAATGATGAGTCCGGGATTGCCTATGCGATTGATCATTTATATGAAGAAGGTCAGTTATAAAATAAACCTTTGAACGGATTTAAATATAAATCCGTTCAAAGGTTTTTGTTTTATGAATCGAATTAGGAAATCCAGTGTAATCTATTGATTAAATTGTGTTGTAAAATGCTTGTTTTCCGGCAGGGTTATTTGAATATGTCCTGTTGATATACTTGACATGCTCCCGTAGTAGGGCTTGGCATATGGTTTGCCGATGAAGCAGTCAAACTTCATTAAGGTAGAATAGGGATACTCTGAAATCACTTTAATATTTTTATCATAAGCTACACTGATCTTAAGGATATCCGTTTCAAGTGTGGCTTCAATTCTTTGATTGGTGAAAGCAGTTAAATTGATATAATTATTAATATTCTTTTGAGGAATATAATAAATCCGAATATTATTATCGTCTGAAGGCTGCTCATCGACGTTATTTATGCAATCGGATTCGAGCGCATTAGCATAGCGAATCTTTAGGGTAGAATCAGTCGGAAGGCTGTCTGTGTTAATAATACAAGTAGCATCCATTTTCGAAAAATCGAAGTTCCGAATAGAAATGGAATTCCAGTAATCTTCATTGTTTTGACGTGAATCGATTTGCGAGAAGCTGACAGATATATTTATAAAAAATCCAAGAATTATGACGGAGGCTATGATAATATGCCGATAGAAGAACTTTCTAGTCTCCTTTATACCGGTATAATAATTAATCAGATGATTGAGGGCTTCCAAAATCAGTAGGGTAGCAACGGACTTGATGAAAAAAATAATAATTGAAGTTTCAAGTAAATAGAAATCCAGCATATTCCCAATCAAATTCTGCTCTCTGGTCATCCATAATACGAATAGAAACGCGCCCAATAATACAATAGCCCACCACTGGAGCTTTCGTACAAGCGAAGCTATTAATATGATGAGGGCAGAGAGAAGCAGACCATATAATAGGTATACAAAAAAGCCGGCAATAACAAAGGTCCAATCAAATTGATAGGCAAGCTTAACATTCGTATGCACACGGCCGATTATCAGGCATATTAGATATTGCAGTAGATATAGTCCAAGCGCAAAAGCCTGAGCTATTATATTCACAAAAAAGCAGTACAGTTCGAAGGAAATAAACTGGGTAACCATAGTCTGAGGAAATATCTGATGGTTTTCATTGTATTCACCATACTGAAAAGCATAATTGATTACACTGATTACAATAAAAAACAAAGTGAAATTGGAGTATAGTGAAACCTCAATCAGTTTCGCCTCCGCCTGATAGGTGGATACCGTATTGATTAGATTTACAATACTAATCAGGAAAACAACGCCTAATAAGATACATATGGTATGTATGCCTTTGCATTCGCGCATACGGATTTTTAGTAACTTTCTTATATTATCTAAATTTGTTTTTCCCACAAACATTCGATATCCATCTCCTTTCTATCATTTGTTTTATAGATATAAAGCTCCTCCGGAGTAACCTTGGATAAGGAAAGATTAAGCTGTTTACATTCTTTATCGGCTGCAGCGTCGAAGGAGGCTTCAAGGACGGCCAAAGAGCCGGTAACCTTATGTTCTTTATATAATACTGTGCGGTTTGTAAGGAAGGTTTCAACCTCTTCTCGACCTCCTTCTATCCGGTATGCCATGGTCTGAAGTTCATCCAGTGCTTTATAAAGAAGCACCGCTCCGTTATCTATGATGATCATTTCAGATAAAAGATCCTGAATTTCTGATAATATATGGCTGGAGATTATGATGGTGCGCGGATATTCCATGTAATCGCGTAATAGGATTTCATATACCATATGCCTTATTGTGATATCCATTCCGATCACGGGTTCATCGAGCAAGGTAAGCTTTGCTCTTGTTGAAATCGCGCAGATAAAGCTGACCAAACTGCACATACCCTGTGACAGACTGGAGTATTTTGCACGATGGTTTAAGGAAAAGTAATCCATTAACTTATAGGCAAATACCATATCAAAATGTTCATAGAACCTTCCAAAATCCGTGATAATTCGTTCCAGTGTTAGCGGAGCCTTGAAAGGTACCTTCGTATAGCTGTATATGACCTCATTAAGAACGGATAGGTTATTGACAGGATTTTGTCCAAATACCTTGATTTCTCCGCTTTTGGGCACAAGTAGTCCGGCACATAGTTTCATCATGGTGGTTTTACCCGAACCATTTCGACCAATCAGACCGATCAGTTGATTTTCATTCATTTGAATGCGGATATTCTTAAGCGCATGCTTTTTACCATAGGAAAAGGAAAGCTGCTGCATCTCTATAACATGATTCATATTCCCTCCATTTCTTCACATATTACCTGCAAATTTTAAGTCATATAATAATTCGATATTTTTTGTTGAAGATAATCCTCGGATAGATGTAACTGTTTTGCCGTTTTAACAAGTTCTTCGATTTTGTATTCAAAATCTGTCTGTTTTTTTCTTTGGATAATCAATTCCTTTGCTCCCGGACTAATGACCATCGCAAGTCCCCTTTGTTTCTCCAGGACACCTCGGCTGACTAAAAGATTAATTCCTTTCGCAGCAGTTGCAGGATTAACCTTAAGTTCTTTTGCAATAATAAGCTGGGAATAGCAAGTACTGCTTTCCATCAATTTATCATTTAGAATATCATCTTCGATGGCATTAGCAATTTGAACATAGATAGGAGCAAGAACATTCTCATTGATTTTCAAATATGAATCACCTCCGACTTACTACATCACATAACTAATGTAGTAAGTATATAATGAATTCCATAAGTTGTCAATTGTTATATGGAAATTTACAATTATATTATGATTGATGAAAAAGGTAATATATGATAGAATAAATGCTGTTGTTTTACTTCAAGATATATAATATTATACGAACCGAAAACGCCTGCACTTCGAATGAGTTTAGATCGAGGATTACGCAGACACAAACTTTTAAGTGTGAATTATGTTTTCAATAATTCACATTGGTTCAAAGGGGGACCGGTTATGCTGACAAATCTAAATGAAATAATTGATTGGCTGGATGGAATGGTTTGGGGATTACCATTAATCATTTTTATTATGGCAATCGGAGTTTATCTGACACTTCGGCTTAAGTTATTACAAGTTCATCATTTACCAAGAGCATTAAAATTTATGGTTAAAAACGAAGTAGGCGGAACCGGAGAGGTCACAAGTTTTGCGGCTCTGTGTACGGCACTTTCGGCAACCATTGGAACAGGAAATATTGTCGGAGTTGCGACTGCGATCGTAGCTGGCGGTCCGGGTGCCTTGTTCTGGATGTGGATTGCGGCCTTTTTTGGAATGGCGACAAAATATGCCGAAGGTCTGCTTGCAGTCAAGTTCAGGAAGATCTCTGAGGACGGACATGTACTGGGAGGACCGTTTTATTACATTGAGATGGGAATGGGATCACGCTTTCGTTGGCTTGCTAAATGCTTTGCCTTTTTTGGAGCTATCGCCGGATTAATGGGAATAGGAACCTTTACCCAAGTGAATGGTATTACCACAGCAGTCGGCAATTTTACAGCAGAGTCGGTGAAGACATCTGTATCCATTTTTGGAATGGACTATTCGATAGCGGTTATATTGGCCGGTCTTGCAATAACAATATTTGCAGCATTGGTACTAATCGGAGGACTCAAGCGTATCTCTGATTTTGCTCAGATTGTTGTACCATTCATGGCGATTGCTTATGTCATTATCTGTCTTATTTTATTATTCAACCATGCGTCTGCCATACCGAGTGCCATAGTAGAAATCGTTCAAGGAGCCTTTGGCTTAAGAGCAGTCGCAGGCGGAGCCTTAGGAGCAATGATTGTGGCAATGCAGAAGGGCGTTGCAAGAGGAATCTTTTCAAATGAATCAGGTCTGGGAAGTGCACCGATTGCAGCCGCAGCCGCACAGACGAAAGAGCCGGTACGTCAGGGACTTGTATCAATGACCGGTACTTTTATAGACACAATCATTATTTGCACCATGACAGGATTAAGTATTGTAGTAACGAAATCCTGGAATATAGGCCTTGAGGGGGTACAGGTTACGGATCATGCATTTCGCGCAGGATTACCCTTTAGTCCCGGATTAGCCTCGTTTCTGCTTATGATGTGCCTTATTTTCTTTGCATTTACAACTATTATCGGTTGGAATTATTACAGCGAACGCTGTGTGGAGTATCTAACGAACGGAAGCATGAGAACAGTACTGGTATATCGCTGGCTTTATATTCTGGCTGTATTTCTCGGACCTTATATGACGGTAAAAGCGGTTTGGAACATAGCCGACATCTTTAATGGACTGATGGCATTCCCAAATTTGATTGCATTGGTTGCACTGAGCGGTATTATAATAAAGGAGAGTCAGGAATATTTTAACAGGGTTAAGAAAATGTAACTGTTGTACAGTGGAAGAGTAAGTTGATATACGAATAAAAAATTTCCCACTGAAATAACATAAATATAGAAAGAGGGTACCCTCAAAAGCAAACTTGAGGATACACTCTATTGATTCAAGCTATATTAATTACACAAATCACCGACAACCTTATTAATCAGCTTTCCGTCAGCTTTCCCTTTTAGCTCTGCCATTATATTCTTCATAATCATTCCCTTATTCTTTGTAGCAACATCAGCTGCAAAATTGCTTTGGATAAAGGATTTAATCTCATCCTCCGACATCATTACGGGAGCATATTCCTTAATAATGTCATAAGTAACTTGATAGCCCGATTTTAATTCTACTCTTTCGTCAGGACAGCTATCAAGCTGCTCCTTCACCAATTTCATTTCTTTTAAGATAGCACGATCCACAACTTCCTCAGGAATATCATCACGGCAGCCCTCATCAATTGCGATCTTTTTCACTGCTGAAACTAAGGAAGATATGGCCTCTTTACGAATCTTATCCCTTGCTTTCATTGCTGCAATCATGTCTTTTTGTAATTGGTCCATCTGCATAATTCATACCTCCATATAATAAATGATTTTATCTAAAATTTGAGCTGTCTGGCACCGAGTTCAGATGGTTTGTATCCATAATACTACACTTACCTGCTATTTTCTATACACATTTTAAATTTGGTATTATTACTGTTTTTAAATTTGGTATTATTGTTACACTTGAAAGAGATCCACAAACTACAATATGAGGTCAAATGAAAATAAAATGATATCTGTTTATGTTGAAAAATATATAAAAATGGCGTAATATTATATTAGGAATTTTGTATGGATTCATGTTCATATCGTGAAGGAGATGTTATGGCTAAAATAATCGGAATATCAAATGTTGATACTGCAAACTCATATAGCACGAATGCTACAAGGTCAAACTCTGACAATACTGATTTTTCCTCGTATCTGGGTGAAACACAAAGTCTTGATGCTTTTTTTGATAAAGCAGCGGATAAATATAATGTACCGGTTGAACTTTTAAAGGCTGTCGGTAAAGCTGAATCGAATTTTGATCCGGATGCTGTTTCCAGGTGCGGTGCTCAGGGTATCATGCAGTTGATGCCTTCCACGGCAAAGGGCCTTGGCGTAACGGATTCTTTTGATCCGGAGCAAAATATAATGGGCGGAGCTAAATACATTGCAGGTCTACTTAAGAAATATGGTGGCAATACAAGTCTTACATTAGCTGCATATAATGCAGGCAGTGGTAATGTGGCAAAATACGGTGGGATTCCACCCTTTGAAGAAACGCAAAATTATGTGAAAAAGATTATTGGCTTTTTGAAAAAGAGCGGTGTAGATACCACCGGTAATTCATCAGACAGCGCGGTAGCAGAAAGTACTTCCGGTAAAAGCTATCTTCACGTCGCGTCAGTAGCCGTACCGACACAGACATCAAGCAATTATGCTTATTTATTGAATGGAAGTAATTCCGGAGATCCGGCAACTGATTTGGACACTTTGTTCAACTATGATGATTACATGAAGTTCCTCGATCTGTTTATGAAGGATAAGGATGAGGAAGATACAAATGAGAATAATATGAATTATAACATGCAGGATATTAACTATAATGCAACTGTGTTAAATCTAATGAAAGACATGAATAATTGACAGCGACAAAGTGGCAATCGAATCAGGCTATGGACAAGCTGGCTTAAGGTAAGAGACTTAGAGAAGATTAACTTTCTGAGAAGACAAACTTTATAAGATGAATATACTTCCGGAGAAAACAATAATTTAGAGAAGATAGAATTTCCAGAGAAGAATATTTTGTATAACACATAGTGGAAGGAGGGTGATTTACCCTCCTTCTTGGTATACGATTTGACACCTCAATTATACAACTTTATTCATTTAGCTACCTGAAAAATGGACTTTTCAGTGACTTCGGCGCTAATACTAATATGTAAATTCAACAGTAACAGCGGCTTCTATTTGTTTGGTTCCGGATTCAATGGGAGTAGTAAATCCACCTTCCCTGGCTGCAAACATCGGTGAATATGGTACAGGCTGTGTACTGTTTTCTGTAATGAGTACAGGAACCGGATCAAACATGATTCTTAAGCCGGAGGAGACGGTTTTTGCTTTGTTATAGGCATTCGTCACAGCGAGGGTAAGTGCCTGCTGATAATACTTTTCAGGAGCAGCTACATCAAAGCTTACGTTTTCAACGAGATTTGCACCATTGTAGACAGAGGTATCGATGATGAGTCCTACTTGACCGATATTACCGGTTCTGATTTCATAGACATTACGGACGGAATATCCTCGGTCAATACGAGTTCCGTTTTGATAGTCAAAGAGATTATCAATTTGATACTGATATGTCTTAATCTCTATATTTCCAAGCTTCTTAAGCGAATCAAGAATCTGTTGGCTGATCTTTGCATTTTCCGTCTGTGCAGCTGTTACACTTTCCCCGTTTGTCTGAATACCAAGCCTGATAATTGCAATATCAGGGTTTACTGTCACCTGTCCCTTTCCGTTAAATACCATTCTCTTACTTGACAAATGTTGATCGTCTTTATTATTTACCATAAACTTGCTCCTCCTTAAGTTAACCGTACATAGTTTTATGTTGAATAATATCACAATTGTTATGGATGCAATTCCGTAGAACAATTTTACATCCCTGATTTGAGAGCAGCCGAAGGCGGCATATTTTAATATTGTGTTTATAGCCAAGGCGGCTATGTTTTTTAGTGTGTTCTATGATGTAGGGGTTTCATAATGATGGCTTATCCATAGTAATATATGATGGTTGTACAATAGGAAATGCATAAATTTTAATTATTATTAAAGTTCTGCTTGGCAATTACAGCTCAACTATTGATATTATCGCTTGTTAGTTCTATGATGAAGGGTAAAGAGAGTATTTACACGCTTTTGAAAATCAAAATTACAGATAATTAGAGGTATGTATGAGAACTCAGAATCAATTTAGTGGTAAACAATATAACGGGAAAATGAATGCTGTAATGATGGCTCTGATTGCAGCGCTCTTGTATAGCATAAGTTCTCCGGCTTCGAAGCTTCTTCTCGAAAAGCTTCCGCCTGTATTACTGGCTGCACTTTTATATCTGGGAGCAGGTACAGGGATGTTTATAGTGGATAGACTGAAACGTATGCGTAATGAACAGCAGAAGGAAGCAAAAATAACGACGAAAGAACTTCCGGCCGTAATTTGGATGATTGTTCTGGATATGGCTGCACCGATTCTGCTCATGTTCGGATTGACCTATACCTCTGCAGCAAATGCTTCCTTATTAAATAATTTTGAAATTGTATCTACCTCTGTTATAGCTCTGTGTATTTTCAATGAAGCGATCGGAAAACGGATGTGGTTTGCAATTGTACTTATTACTTTATCCAGTATCATACTTACTGTTAAGGATTTTTCTGTCTTTTCGTTCACAATAGGCTCTGTATTTGTTCTGTTGGGCTGTATCTGCTGGGGCTTTGAGAATAACTGTACCCGTATGCTCTCAATCAAAAATCCTTTTCAGATTGTGATGATAAAAGGTCTGGGTTCAGGAATAGGATCCCTCCTGATATCCATAATTTATAAACAGTACAGTAGGAATCTGATATATATAGGTATGGCTATGCTCTTGGGGTTTGTGGCATATGGTTTAAGTATCAGCTTCTACATATATGCACAGAGGGAATTGGGAGCGGTCAGAACAAGTGCCTTTTATGCAGTCGCACCATTTCTGGGTGTTGCTATATCGTGGATTGTTTTTCGGGAAGAAATTACGATTTACTTTGTAGCTGCTCTGCTTATAATGCTTGTCGGAACATATTTTGCGGTATCAGAATATCATAACCACAAACATTTGCATTTACTGGTTACACATGATCATAAACATAACCATAGTGACAGTCACCATAACCATGTTCATATTCCGGAGGTTATCGGTGAGCACTGTCATGAACATACTCACGAGAAAATGGAGCACATTCATAACCATACACCGGATGTCCATCACAGCCATACACATAAGGGCATATCTTAAATACGGCCCATTCTGATTGATATAATTTCAGCAGCTTCTTTCACATAATCCTTAATAGAATTAATTTTATCCATTGACATTCTGCTTACCGGTCCCGAAACGCTGATACACGCTGTCGTATTGCCGGTATAATCTTTAATGGGTGCTGCTAAGCATCTTGCCCCGATTTCGCATTCCTCATTGTCTAGTGCATAACCTAAGGTTCTTATACTTGCAAGCTCCTTAAGCAACAGTTCCTTAGTTGTAATCGTATTTTGTGTTAAGGAGGACAATCCTTTATCCGTAATGTATTTATTGATTTTGGTGTCGTCATAACCTAGGAGCATTAGTTTTCCGACTCCGGTACTGTGCATGGGAGCACACTTGCCGATACGTTGTAACGTCTTTAACATTTTATCGGGCCCATCGACAGCATCAATATATAACACAGTCATATCATTTTCAATTGCCAAACAAGTTGATTCATGACATTTTTCGGATAAGGTGACAAGGAACGGCTTTGCTATGTCAAGAATACTGATTTTTGATCGGACAAGCTCACCTATATGGCAAAATTTCATGGTTAGTGAATACTTCAGAGTTTCTTCATCCTGATATACATAACCAAAGGTCAGAAGTGTATTTAGGAATCTTAAAACAGTACTTGCGGGAAGCTGCAGCTTTTGCGATACATCCAGCAAACGCATCGAGCCTTTATTCTCGGCCATTATCTCAATGATTTGAAAAACCTTCTCAACTGATTGATTTTTTTTACTTTGTTTTTCATTCAATTCAGCATTCTCCTTGTCTGTATTTATATATGTAAAAAGTTTAGCAGATTATGTCTCGGTTTTCAATAAAATTATAGAAAATCATTTCATCCAGTGGAATTGACAGAAGAAAATCAGAATGTTATAATATAAGTGGAATTACATTTCACCTAGTGAAATGATTGATTTTGCGTTTAATTAACTATAATATATGAAAGGTGGTGAAATATAAATTGACAGAGAATGAGGATCAAATGAATATTCAATTTATAAAAGAAGTCAGGGAAACTCCAATTAACTATAATTGTGATGTTCTGGTGGCAGGTGGAGGTACAGCGGGCGTAGTAGCAGCAATTGCAGCCGCACGAAATGGAGCAAAAACGATTCTTGTAGATCGATATAATTTTCTGGGAGGTACCATGCTGAACGGTGCGGGCCCGCTGCATAGCTTCTTCAATCTATATAAAGCATTCCCGGGCGCAGAGAAAATTCAGGTTGTGCGAGGATTGCCTAGTGAGATAATAGACCGTCTGGTAGCAGGCGGTGGATCACCGGGCCATTTGGAACAGGACAAGGGTGGCAGTTATGATTCCGTTATCACAATCATTGATTGGGAAATCTTTAAAGAGGTAATCTTTGATATGATGGAGGAGGCTGGTGTACAGGTGCTACTCCATACAATGGTAGTAGACACTATCATGGAGGGCAGTACAATAAAAGGTGTAATTATCGAGGGTAAATCGGGCCGTGAAGCGATTATAGCGAATGTTGTCATTGATACAACCGGAGACGCGGATGTTGCAGCCCGTGCGGGTGCAGATTGCATTAAAATGCATGAAAGCACCAGCACAGGAATGCCCTTTGGTATGTGTGGCGTTAATATGCCACAACTAATAGCATATCTGGAAGAAAATAACATGGTGAATCAGATTGTACATGCAGATAAGGGTAGCAAAACCGATGATATTATTCGTCTGGGATTCGAACTGAAGAAACTTCCTATCTTTGCTGAATTTATGGATAAAGAGGGCATGTGGGGACCTTTAGGGGTATCCAGATATGAAGGGGACTATTCCTATATTAATTCCGCTTCGCTCAGAGCAGTGGATGCGACTGATACAGTAACCCTTTCCAGAGCTGAGATGAAACTGCGTAAGCAGGCCATGACTTTATCAAGGATGCTAAAGCAGCACATTCCGGGATTTGAAAAGGCCTATGTCAGTTGGACTCCGGCAAGTATAGGCGTCAGATATACCCGTGTAGTCGAATGCGAGCATGATATGTCGCTGGACGAGATTGTAAACTGCTGTCGTTTTGATGATGAGGTGATGCTTTATGGTTTCCATGATTGCGCACCAAGAATAATGATAAAGGATGCCGGATATTATGGAATTCCGTATCGAGCTTTTTTACCAATAAAAATTGATGGACTTTTGGTGGCCGGTAGATTGATAACCAGCACCTGGGATGCTCATATGTCTACACGTAACACGGTATCTTGTATGGCACAGGGGCAGGCTGTCGGCACCGCCGCCGCTTTATGTACAAAGAGTAATAGCAAACCTAGGAATATAGATATTAATATATTGCGAAATACTCTTATAAAGGACGGAGTTTATCTGGGTGATTGATAAAGGATAGAAAAGGAGAAATTACGATGCAATACTTTGAAGAGCCGGTTAAAAAATTACCGATACGAGAGTTTGATGTGGTAGTTGTCGGAGGAGGAACCGCCGGCGTTGTTGCAGCGTTAGCAGCAGCACGTCAAGGAGTTAAGACAGCATTGATTGAAATAAAAGGTTATCTGGGTGGAATCGTTGTTGAGGGAGGCACAGCCCTTCATAGCTACTATAATTTGTGGAAGGCTTTTCCAGGTGTTGAAAAACGTCAAGTGGTAAAGGGTATTCCACAGGAGATTATTGAAAGGCTGGCCCAAAAGGGAGGTACTACAGGACATGCGGAGGTATTGAAAGGTTACGATTATGATTCGGTATGCACGGTAATAGATACAGAAATCTATAAGCTTGTAGCCTTTGAAATGCTGGAGGAAGCCGGAGTTCATATATTTGTCAATACGATGTTGACCGGTGTTGTCATGGATGGAACACGGATAAAAGGCGCACTGGTGGAAAGCCGATCAGGAAGAGAAGTGTTTTTTGCCGGGTCTTTTGTAGATTGTTCGGGATATGGAGATCTTTGCGCTCATGCTGGGGCAATTTTTACAGAACCCAATGATCATATGGTTGCAAACAGTATAGGTGTGGGCGGAGTAAGTGTTGAAAAGTATTGTGAGTTTTTAAGCCAAAATGATTCTTTGACACAATATTGTGAGGGAACACGAAGCGGTAAAGAAGGAAAGATAGTACGAATTGACGGTAATCTTTCAAAGGCTTCACCGGATTTCTTTAAGGAAGCGGCTTTGATTGGAATGGCTCCAGTTGTCACTACACTCCATGATGATTATTTTATGTTTATCAAGCTTAATTACAAGATGTCAGTCAGTCCAACGAGCAGGGATGAAGCAGCATTGGCAGAACTGGAGCTCAGAAAGCGTCAGTATAAAGCGATGGAATTGATTCGTAGATTTATTCCCGGATGTGAAAATGCATTTATTACCAGAACCAGTCCTTCTCTGTGTATCAGGCGTGGAAGATGTATTACCTGCGATTATGACCTAACCATCGAGGATATACTACAAGGAAAGCATTTTGAGGATGACATCATGTCCTATGGTTTCCATGATTATGCGCCGCGTATGCAGATTTTAAATGGGGGTACTTATGGCATTCCTTATAGAGCTTTGCGAGTATCGGGAATCGATAATTTACTGGCGGCAGGTATGATGATTACCTCTGATCATGACGCTCATATGTCCACAAGAAATACCGTGAGCTGCATGGGACAGGGACAGGCGGCAGGAACTGCAGCGGCAATCTGTGCAAGGAAAGAATGCACGACACGCGAACTGCCATACCGGTTGCTGAAGGAAGCGCTAATCATGGATGGGGTATATCTAGAAACCTCCATAACTCATTGACGGTGACTCAATCAAATGATATAATATGTTTATGAAATTAAATTTTATATAGTGAAATTACTTAAGGTAAAAGGAGAAATATATGCGAATTGTAATGCTAGAACCCCTAGGGATAAATGGTGAAATGCTAGACAGGATTTCAGGAATACTGACGAAAGAGGGTCACGAATTTATTGCGTATGACAGAATAGAGGATACGGATACTTTAATACAAAGAGTTCAAAAAGCTGACATCTTAATCGTATCAAATCTTCCGCTGAATGGCGAAGTAATCCGATCTGCCAATTCCCTAAAAATGATATCGGTTGCTTTTACCGGTGTTGACCATATTGATGCAAAAGCCTGTGACGAAAAAGGAATCCTTGTATGTAATGCCGCCGGATATTCAACAGATTCAGTAGCAGAGCTGACAATCTGCTTAATATTAGATATACTTCGAAACGTAATTCCTTGTGACACGGTTGTAAGAAATGGTGGTACTAAGGCAGGTTTAGTTGGTAATGAGCTTGCCGGGAAGACAATAGGAATTGTGGGAACAGGAGCAATCGGTATGAGGGTTGCCGAAATTTCCCATGTTTTTGGATGTGATCTACTTGGCTACAGCAGAACGGAGAAA
>WSSedL1CaDRAFT_10001086_pt1 | contig 16982 bp, 13 predicted proteins | sample WetSurSL1Cattail_FD_9464 | JGI IMG/M metagenome (IMG submission 9464)
CCTTTACGTCTTGCCTGCCTTAGTTCTGTCTTTCAGACGATTGCAGGGGAAGGTTATTGGCGTGCGGATTTGCCGGGTATGTCTGTTCGTCCTTTTCTTGAAACGCCCAATTTTGCCAACTGGAATTATCCAGTAGGAGTGACTCTTTATGGTTTGATGAAAACAGGTCAGATGCTGCATCGTGAGGATTTGATCAACTATGTCAAACGTCATATTGAATTCAGTACGGAATACTATGAATATGCAATTTGGGATAAAAAAGCTTTTGGCGCTTCCGGAGTAGACGCCCAGATTGTGGCGGTGGACAGTCTTGATGACTGTGGGTCTTTTGCGTCTACGATGCTGGAAATGGCTAAGAGTGAAAATTTAAAAGGATATCGCAAAATTGCGGAGGACACTGCAGAATATATTGAAGAGAAACAGGCCCGCCTGCCGGACGACTCCTTGTACCGATACATCTCGGCTCTACCGGAGATGAAGAACACGATGTGGCTAGATGACCTTTATATGAGTGTGCCGTTTTTATCGCGCTATTACAGGCTGACCGGCGATGTACGCTATCTTGATGATGCAGTGAATCAGTTCATTTTATATCGGGAAAAGATGCTGATTCCAGGACTGAAAGTGATGTCTCACGTTTATTATACGGATTTGAAAATTGCAAATGGGATTCCATGGGGCAGAGGAAATGGTTGGGTGTTGTTTTCACTTTCGGAACTTTTGCAGATTCTTCCCGAGGATTACAGCCGCAGAGAGGAAATGCTGAAGCTTTTCAGAGAGCTTTGCGAAGGCTACCGCTCTTTGCAGGATGCGCAAGGACTGTGGCATCAGGTTTTGGACGATTCGGAATCCTATCCGGAATCTTCCTGCACCTCCATGTTCATTTGTGCTTTTGCGCGAGGAGTTCAATTTGGCTGGTTACTGGAAAGTGACAAGTACCGGCAGGCCGCAGTGAATGGCTGGAATGGACTTATGCGGAATTCGGTTGATAAACATGGAAATATCTATGGAATCTGCAAGGGCTCCGGCCATTCTTTCACGCCGCGCTATTATAAATATGACCTTGGCTGGATTCTGAATGATACGCACGGAATCGGCATTTTGCTTTTAGCAGGTGTAGAGACGCAGAAAATGATGGGTTCGTGACAGTAGGCGGAGCGTAAATCATATTTTTAGCCTTGGACTTAATTGGAATCCGGAATATAATTATTGCAGGCTTACGACATAAGGGAGTTTTACAGGCTTTAATGTTATGACAAATTCGGAAAGTGATGATAAAATGGAGAAGTACAGGGTTCGGGGGGATTTCACTCTGCCGGGTGAAGCCGGATATGAAGATTTGACATTGAGTCTGGCGGAAAAGTGGGGAGCCGACGTAATCCGCGACAGCGACGGTACTACGCTGTCTGACCAAATTCTTTCATCGGGTTATGGCATCTATTCCACTGTCTGTATGGTTCGTGAAGTGAACGATTGGGCAAAGCGCAATCCAGATAAAATCCAGCAGAATTTTCTGATGAGTATCCCTGTAACCGCGCAATCGGATACGGTGTTGATTCATCCTTTGGATGGTTATTTTAAAGAGCAGTTCCGTATGAACCTTTCTGATTCTCCCAAAAAATACTGGCAGGTGTTTGACCGTACAACAGGGGAGGAAAAACCGTCCGAACAATGGGAGTACAACGGGAAAACCGGTGATGTGACCGTGCGGAACTGTATAAAATACCATCGGTACACCGTGAATTTCCTTACATACCGGATATGGGAAGAAATCTCCATGTATAATTCCATTACCAATCATCTTGACACGGAACATGTTATGGCCGTGGAGCCCCGCTGCCCCGAAACGCAGGAAATCCTTTTGCAATGGCTTGATCAGTGGTGTAGGCAGCACCCCGCTACCACAGTGGTTCGTTTTACCTCTATGTTCTATAATTTCGCGTGGTTTTGGGGAAACGACGAGCGCAACAGAAATCTTCTTTCCGACTGGGGCTCCTACGATTTTACGGCGAACCCCTTGGCACTGGAAGGTTTTGAGCAGGAATACGGATATCGAATGACCTCCGAAGATTTCGTGAACAAGGGAAAATATAATATTACTCATTTGAATCCGTCCCGCCGATACCGGGACTGGATTGATTTTACCAACCGCTTTGTGACACAGTTCGGCGCAAAATGTATTGACATAGTGCATCGCTACGGGAAAAAAGCCTATGTTTTTTATGATGACAGTTGGATTGGCGTGGAACCTTATTCTGCGCGGTTTGCTAATTTCAAATTTGATGGTATTATTAAATGTGTATTTAACGCATTTGAAGTGCGCATGTGCGCTGATGTACCGTATGTAGGCACAAAGGAAATTCGCTTGCACCCCTATCTCTTCCCGACCGGGCTGACGGGAGAACCGACTTTTATGGAGGGTGGTGATCCTACACTTGACGCAAAACGCTTTTGGAAAAGTGTCAGGCGTGGTCTTCTCCGTGTTCCAGTTGACCGGATTGGGCTGGGAGGATATCTGCACTTGGCACATCAGTTTCCTGACTTTTGTGACTATATTGAAAAGCTTTCAGATGAGTTTAGAATGTTGAAAAGTCTGCATATCCAAGGCAAGCCTTACACGCTGAAGCCAAGGGTGGCGATACTGACCTCATGGGGTGTGCTTCGAAGCTGGATTTGCTCCGGACATTTGCATGAACACCCGGATCTTGATTTAACTAATATTTTGGAATCCCTTGCGGGACTTCCGCTCGATGTTCAGTTCCTTAGCTTTGACGAGGTGAGACAGCACGGCATCAGTAAGGACATTTCAGTCCTGATCAATGCAGGCACGATTGACAGCGCATGGAGCGGGGGCGATAATTGGAATGACCCGTCGGTGGTGGAAGCGGTGTCTGAATTTGTTGCGGGCGGCGGCGGGCTGATTTCGGTCAACGAAGCGACTGCCAAACGGGGAGGCGATACTCGCCTTGCGCTCAGTAATATTTTAGGGGTTGATTTGGATACGGGTGACAGAATATGTTCAGGAAAATATCAATTTACCGTGGCGAAATCGCATTTTATAATGGAATGTGATGCAAAATTGGAAAAAAAGAGCGGTGTCTTTGCTATTGACGGAAAAACTCAGGTGTTAAAGGCGGATGGAGCGCTGCCTGTTCTAACGACAACAACTTTTGGGAAAGGGAGAAGCGTATATATGGCTTCGTTCCGGTACGGGTTGGAGAATACACGCATCCTGCTGAATTCGGTTCTGTGGGCTTGCGGAATGGAACCGGAAAAACGGTACTGTGTCCCGGACAATTTTCACACGGAATGTGCATACTTTACAAAATCTAACCGACTTGTGGTAATCAACAACAGTGAAGAACTGCAGAAAACTTCGATTACCCTGTTAAATGGCGAAACAAAAACAGTTTGCCTTGAACCGCTTGGAATCAATGTGCTGGAATGTAATGGAGGTAATAATTTATGATACAAATCGGCGCTCGTGCGCATGACTATGGAAAAGACACCCCGGATCACTTGTTTCAAAAAATCAGCGCTGACGGGTTTGCTTCCATACAGTTGGCTTTCAAAAAAGCAATTTTGGGCGTTGAAACGTTCCGCGATATTACGCCTTCTGTTTTGGAGGAAGTAATTGAGACAAAACAGAAGTTCCATCTTCATTTGGCGGTACTTGGCGTTTATATAGAACCGGCGCTCGTTGAGAATGAAGCGCAGCGCAAAGACGGGGTTGCTGAATTTATCAGCAGTATTCCGATAGCACAAAAGCTTGGAGCGGACTGTATTGGTACAGAAACCACCCGCATGAGCATGCAGCCTAAAGTTACACGAAAAGAAGCGCTGGATGTTTTGTATCGCTCGCTTTGGAAAATTATTCCGGAGGCGGAATTGTATGGAGTCACAGTAGCGATTGAACCGGTTTATTACCATACCGTCAATACGCCGGAATGTGCAGCTGAGGTTTTAAAAACCATGGCTTGCCAAAATTTAAAAATTATATTTGACCCAGTCAATTTACTTTCAGCGGAAGAACTGCCTGTGCAAAACCAGCTGTGGGAGCGCGCTTTCGAACGCTTTGGGGAGAAAATAGCAGCAGTGCATATGAAAGGGGCGGTGGTCGATGAGCAAAAAAACATGATCAGTAGTAACTTTGAACAATCTCTGATAAACTATGAATTCATTTTCAGTTGCCTGAAAACTCTTCCGCAGAATTTTAGTGTGCTGCGCGAGGAAGCCAACCCCTTGACCGGCGCGGACGACTGTGAATTTTTGAAGTCCTTAATAGTATAAGGACTTCAAAAAGGCTGGGTGCCGCAGAAAGTAATGAGCAAGGCGGGCAACACCTTGTCGTGCTGACCGCCTTGCTTTTTATTTGGGCCTATCTCGCAGCAACCCTGTAACTATCGGCATATTTTTTTCCGTTCTTTGCTCTCTCAGACTTTTCGGTGTGATAAAGTGCAGATTACCAGTTCAGATACTTTTGTGTGTTTTCCACCATACTATTAAAGAGTATCCTCGCGTCATTAACGCCGATGGCTACCAGTGGGTCATTCATAAATACGCGGAACGCGAACTCCTTATCTTTTGTAAGTCCGGCCCGAACTGTTCCTTCCTGATTGATTGCGTGGCGTATCACAAGCCCCTGAACATCAGTGGGCAGAATTCCCGAATAAACGGGTGCAATACTGTCCCTGCTGAAAAGTGCGTTGGTTTCAACCACAGTGCCCAAAGGAAGATTCGCCACCTGACCGCGGTTTGGCACGTTTACATTGCTGACTTTGTCTTTCAGCCCGAGCAAAGCCTTGATTAACTGGATTCCTTCCTCACCAGAGGGCTTTAGTTCAATGGATTCTTCACCGGAAACAAGCTTTTTGCTTCGTTCAAGGCGTTTGTGCAGATCGTTAATCCGATAATCTACTGTCGTCAGCCCAAACATCCAACTATGTACGGTTTCGGGGTCATTCAGGTAATACCACGGGGGCAGGAATTCAGCAAGATGCCGGTCACCCGCCGCTGCCATCAACCCGTGTCTGCGAAACAGATCGAATTTTACACGGTGCGCACAGGCGAAAGAATCGTTCATCCAGTTGTGGTCGGCTTTTTCACTAAACCCAGTTTCATAATACTTATCAACAAATTCTTTATAAATTGGGAATAAGTCCATCCCATAATAGGAAGCTTTCGTAATCCAGGTGAAGTGGTTGACCCCCAGTACGCTGATGTCAATTTTCTGACGGTTGACGCCCTCAATCCCGCTTATGTCCTTTAGCATCAGAGCAAGCAGATTTTGTGTGCCAAACACTTCGTGACAGCAGCCGAAGGCCTTAATCTGCGGAAAAACTTCATAAAGCGTTTTCACGCAGACGGACATGGGGTTGGTATAATTGATAACCCACGCCTGCGGTGAATATCTTTTAATTGCTTCGGCGATCTCAATGTACATCGGAATGGTGCGCATGGCTCTCATGAATCCGCCAGGCCCGACGCTGTCGCCCACGGACTGGTAAATTCCATACTTTTCCGGCTCATGCACATCGGAACGCATTTCTTCAAAGGTACCGGGAAGAATTGATATTATTACGAAGTCCGTACCTTTCAGCGCCTGTCCAAGGGAGTCCATGGTCTTATAGTTCCACTTGCCCACGGTGTCATTTCGCGCCGTAAGGGCGTTCCCGATGATTTCGTTGTGCTCTGCTGCTTCACGGTCAATATCATACAGCCGGATGGTTCCGCCGACCTGCTCATCCATGGACAGGTCGGTCATAAAAGTCCAAGCCCATCCTCTTGAACCGCCGCCGATGTACGTGATATTCACATCTCTAACTGAATTTTTTTGATAACGCATTTTTGTCCTCCAATAGAGTTTATATAGAAATATAGAAATATTAGCTTTAGTATAGTATAATATAAGTATAACCTCTAATGTTATATTGCCGTTTCAGCGCATAAGTTGCACTATATTGCTCTCATGAGGCGAATATGGAAAAAGTAATTTTTGATGGAAAAATACCAGAGGTTTCGGTCGAGCAAATCAGGCGCGACGGGGACTTCAGTATGACCAGACAGCATTTTCACAGCAGCTATGAGATTTATTATTTACTGGACGGTGAGCGCAGCTATTTTATCCGTAGCAGGGCGTACCGCGTCCGCAAGGGAAATTTAGTCTTTATCGGCGCGGGTCAAATTCACAAAACCTCCATGGCCTGCTCATCGGTTCATGAGCGGATTCTTTTGGAAATATCGGAAAGTCTAATTCGAAAGCTCAGTGAGGGATTTGATAAAGGAGCCCCTAGTTGCCCACCATTTCCGGAACGTTGTGGCGTTCTGGAGCTGACAACGCGAGAACAGAAACTGATTGAATCCTTGCTTGATGAAATGATAGTTGAAATTGATGAAAAAAAGCCGGCTTACATTCGGATGGTCAAAGCACTTCTACAGGAACTTCTCATTTTCATAATGAGAAAAGACAGCTCGGTCAACAGCAAATATCCGGCAATCAACAGCGCGAAGCACCAGAAGGTAAACGAGGTAGCAAGCTATATTTGCACGAACTTTGCTGATATTTCCTCGCTTGACCGGCTGAGCGAACAATTTTATATCAGTAAATATTATTTATGCCGCATTTTCAAAGAAGTAACCGGAATGACCATTAGCCAGTACATCAATGCAAATCGTCTGAAATCAGCGGAAAAACTGTTGTTGGAAAGTTCCGACAGTGTAATAAAAATCGCTGCGGCATCCGGCTTTGGAAGCGTCACTTATTTTGATAAGGTTTTTCGAGAATCTCTTGGATTTTCGCCGGTTCAGTACCGCAAAAACAACAGGCACTTATATAACTGAAATTTTATAAGTGAAACCATAAATATCCAAAATTTTATTTGCTTTTCCGATATATTATATGGAGATGATCGTATGTTACATAATGTATACCGATGTTTTCCGGGAGGAAAACACAAGGCGCTTACTATGAGTTACGACGACGGGAGAACATATGACAGACGGCTGGTTGAACTCTTCAACAAATACGGCATTAAGGGAACCTTTCACCTAAATTCGGGCTTTCTCGGTGACGACAGTCATATTGCGAGGTCGGAAGTGAAAAGTCTTTATGCCGGGCATGAGGTGGCCTGCCATACGGTTACGCATCCGACTATCGCACGCTGTGCGATAACCGATGTTGTCCGACAGGTTCTGGATGACAGGCAAGACCTTGAAAGCTTGACATGCTACCCTGTGCGCGGCCTTTCGTACCCGAATGGCTCCTATAGTGAAACAATCAAGTCGGTTCTTCCCTCGCTTGGCATCGCCTATTCACGCGTTGTAGGCGATACGGACAGTTTTGAACTGCCCGGGGATTTGTATGAATGGAAGTCGACCTGTCACCACACGCACCGGCTGCTGGAAAACGCAAACGCTTTTTTATCGCTGCATAAAACGCAGTATCTGTACCTGATGTATGTATGGGGGCACAGCTATGAATTCAATGATTCCGGTAATTGGAGCCTTATGGAAGACTTCTGTAAACTTGCGGGAAATAAGGAAGATACCTACTATGCTACTAATATCCAGATCGTTGATTATTTTCACCTTTGCGATGAGCTTCGCTTTTCGGCAGACGGCAGTTTCGTTTGCAACCCCGGCGCAGACTCAGCGTTTTTATCAGTCGACGACACCATTGTTGAGATTCCGGGCGGGCAGTGTATCACACTTTTTTAACATGGATTTTTCCGTTTCACAAACGAAGTATTGAAAAGAGCCCATGGGTACCGGTTTGGTATCCATGGGCTTTATAAATTTCAAGGCATTGAAAATGGAAGAAATATTACCGAGTTCCGGATCTGCTTCATTTGCGCTTAAAAAAAGGTCTAAAAATCCGAATCACTGTGATGGATCCTCGCCGTTTTGGCTTATATGCACTTTTTATTTGTGATAAGTTATTTATTACTGTTGAAACTGCAAAAGCGATCATGTTTTTCAGGGTTGCGCAATAATCGCAATATTTGCATGATTTCAAATGAAAACAGCAAAATTTGCGTTGTAATTGAAGCAATTTATTGCTAAAGTAAAAATATAAAATTTTATACAATAGGTGTATGAAATTGAATTATAATAAACGGAGGAAAGTGTATGAAAAAACTATTATCCATTGTTCTGTCCGTCATGATGCTCGCCGGCACACTTGCAGGCTGTGGCGGTTCTAATGTAGGCCAAGCCACATCGAAAGCAGCATTGGCAGCAAGCACGGCTTCCCAATTGGCGGGCAGCACGGTTTCCAGTGATAAGGATATCCCAACGGACCCTGTTACCCTTCGAGTGGAATGGTGGGGCGGCGACGACCGTCACAAGCCTACTTTAGAAGCAATTAAAGCATTTGAAAAGCGATATCCCTACATAACCATTAAAGCAGAGTATGGCGGATTTGACGGAATGCAGGAAAAGGTTAACACACAGATGGCCGGCCACACCGCTCCCGACGTAATGCAGGTGAATTACGACTGGATTGCATCGCTTTCAAAAGACGGTAAGGGATTCTACGATTTAAACTCTCTCAATGGAATCATTGATCTTTCCAACTGGGATCAAGACACTTTGAAATTTGGCATGCGTAAAGGTATTCTGAATGCAATTGCCGTTTCTACAACAGGCCGCAGCTTCTTCTACAACAAGACTACATTTGACAAGTTGGGCGTAGCTATTCCGAAAACATGGGATGATCTGCTGGCTGCCGGTGCAAAATTCCAGAGCGCGGGAAAAGATTACTATCCCTGTGACTTTGACACGGGTTCCGGATTTACCTCTTTCTACATGGCAATGGCATATGAACAGCAGAAGACCGGTAAGGAATTTCTGTCTCAGGACGGGGAAATCGGCTTAACGGTAGATGAATTAAAAGACGCTCTTGATTTCTATATGAAGTTAGAAAAAGCGCATGTCACCAGAACGCAAAAGCAGATTCAAAACGATGCGGGTCAAACACCGCTTTACCAAACAAACAACTTTATTTCCGGCAATGTAGCAGGCTTCCTCGAATGGAGCTCTTCCGTCGGTAAGTTCAAGCAGGTTTTGGATGAGAAGAAAAACACGTTGGTCCTTGGCGACCTGCCTTCAATGTCCGATGCTAAAATGAGCGGCTGGTTTGTAAAACCCTCGCTTTTGTTTGCGATTAACGGCGAGACAAAATACCCGAAACAGTCCGCACTATTCCTAAACTGGCTGTTAAACGACCCAGAGGCATCTACGATCCTCGGCAGTACCCGTGGAATTCCAACCAGCAAGTCTGCCATCGCTGCGCTTCAAAAATCCAACACAAAGCTGGCCGATGACATCGCATATCAGGCCACACAGCAAATCAACAATTGTAAACCCACCCTTGAAAGCCCCTATATGGACAATTCTCAAATCAAAAAGGCTTACATTGCAGCAATTCAGTCGGTTTCCTACGGCAACGCCACCACACAACAGGCGGCCCAAACACTGTATCAGTCTATGAAGGATACGCTATCCGATATAGTGGAATAGCTTTTGACCATCGGTTGCGGATACACCCATAAGGAGTATCCGAAATCCATTATTTTATATCACTGGATCGGCGTGTATATCTATGAAAAGGGATGATCTTATATGGATGATATAGCGGCAGTTAAGAAAAACCATGCTTCAAAAACAAGAGTTAAAACAATGAAAACGTGTCTTGGCGAAAGCCGATTCCATGGGATGATATATATTGCTCCATGGCTAATTGGGTTCCTTCTTTTTACTCTTTACCCGTTTTGTACATCATTTTATTTGAGTTTTACCAAGTACGATCTTGTTTCCGCTCCGAAGTGGATCGGACTGACTAATTATGAGCGGATGTTCCGTGATCCGGTTTTTCTGAAATCTATAAGGGTGTTATTTGAATATGTGCTGTGCGAAGTTCCGCTCAAAATCATAATTTCTCTTTTGGTTGCCATCATTTTGAGTATGAAGCTGAAAGGAATTAATTTTTTTCGAACAGCTTATTATATTCCGTCTATTTTAGGTTCAAACGTTGCCATTGCAGTCCTCTGGAAGAGTGTATTTCAATCGAATGGTCTGATTAATCAGGTAATCGGAATATTTGGCGCTCAGCCGGTCGGCTGGTTTGGCGAAGAATTCCCTGCGCTGCTCACAATTGTTCTGCTGAGGGTTTGGGAATTTGGTTCTACCATGGTTATTTTTCTCGCCGGTCTGCAAAGCATTCCGGTAGACTTGTACGAAGCGGCAAGCGTCGACGGGTGTAAGAAAATTAGGCAATTCTTTAAAATCACAATTCCGCTTCTTAGTCCCACTATTTTCTATAATGTGGTCATGCAGCTGATTAACGCGTTTCAGGAATTTAACGGCCCCTATTTGATTACAAGAGGCGGTCCGCAAAATGGAACCTATTTTCTCCCGATGCTTATTTACGACGCAACCTTCAAGGATTATAAGATGGGCTACGCCGCAGCCATGAGTTGGTTCCTGTTTGTCGTTATTTTGATATTTACCGTTTTGGTATTTCGTTACTCCAAATACTGGGTGTTCTACAATGATGATGAAAAGGAGAACGGCGATGAATAGGGCGATAGCAAACAAGCATATTAAAATAATGATATTATATACAATAATGATTTTCGTAAGCGTAATAATGCTGTACCCAATGCTGTGGCTTGTCGGAGCAAGTTTCAAGAGCAATTCTGACATTCATTCCTCCATCTGGTTTATGCCAAGCTCCATTAACTGGCAGCCATATCTCAACGGCTGGAGAACCGGTTCAGAATATACTATGGGGCATTACTTTATCAACACATTTCTGATTGTAATTCCCACAGTGGCATTTACCATCATTTCCTCGGTGCTGACCGCTTACGGCTTTGCAAGGTTTCAATTCCCAGGTAAAAAAGTTCTGTTCTCCTTGCTGATTGCCACCATGCTGCTGCCTACGGTCATTCTCCGTATTCCACAATATGTCATGTGGGGGCAGTTCCATGTGCTGGATTCTTATATTCCTCTGGTACTGCCGCACCTTTTCGCATCTGACGGCGTTTTCGTGTTCCTGTTGATTCAATTTTTCAGGAACATTCCCAAAGAGCTGGATGAAGCCGCTAAAATTGACGGATGCGGCCGGTTTAAGACCCTGATCAATATCTTAGTGCCAGTTGTCAAGCCCGGCGTTATCTCCATCGGTTTGTTTTCTTTTATGTGGAGCATGAACGACTTTCTTGGCCCGTTAATCTATGTATCCAGCGTCGAAAAATACCCTGTAACCATTGCCCTGCGCATGTCAATGGATGCAACGGGTTCAGGATATGACGAGAACCAAATCATCGCCATGTCTATCATCAGCCTGCTTCCGTCCATCATCGTGTTTGCACTCGGCCAAAAGCAGTTTGTTGCAGGTTTGACCACAGGCAGTGTGAAAGGGTAAAAGTGTATCTTATGTTTTATGATAATACTTTCGGTATTGGTTTGGGGAAAGACCTGAACCAAGCTTGAACATCCTGCTAAAATGAGAACTTGTACTGAATCCTGCTTGTTCTGCAATCTCGGTTATGTTCATATCTGTTGTTTCCAAATAGTTCTTCGCCACCCGGATACGCACGCTGTTGATGTATTCGACAATCGTAAGATTGGTCGTTTTTTTAAATAAATGGCTTAAATAGCAAGGACTGATGAAGAACTGTGAAGCGATTTGGTTCAGACTGAGCGCTTCCCGGTAATTAGAAGTGATATAGTCGGAAATTTTATCAATCGTTTTATTATTCAGCTTTTTGCAACTGACGTTTTCGTTTTGCTGTGCGCCAACACATTCTTTCAGGCAAACGAGCAGTTCAGTCAGCAAGGCTTTTCGCATAATTTCCGCATCCGGCGTGCCGTTTCCCACAAGGTTGTACATACGCTGCAAAATGTTTTCGAAAAGACCTTGCTCTTTCATGGAAATGGCAAGCACCTTAATGCCCATAGAAAAAAAAGAAAGTAAATCGCACCCGTTAACTGAATCGAGAATTGGGCCGATGTACTCGGGATTGAAATTCAGTACAAACCGGGTATGTGGGGCGTTTTCCACAGCGCCTGTTTTATGTACCTCATCTTTATCGATGATCACGATATTTCCGGCGTTTACAAGATAGACGGAATCCTCAATGAAATATTTTCGCGTTCCTTCCAGAAGATAATAGATTTCATACTTCTTATGAAGATGAAACGTTTTCATGTCAAAGCTGGGCACACGGTGAACCTTATTGATATAAAAATCATAATGCGGTGAATAGATGTATTCCTGCAAGGTTCAGGCCCCCTAAATAATGATATATCTTAATCTTAGCATAATAGGAAATTTTTTCAACTGATTTTTAATGTATTTCAAAGAAAACACTGAACGATTCCTGATGTACTTTTTGCTTTTTGCATCAGTGATTTCTTTCATGGTAACGGTGAGGGACCAATATGAATTTTAGAGTAATTGGAATTTTTGTTCGGAGTGTCACATTCGAACTCATTAATGCGGATATTTATTCCTGTAAAACTCCTTATCGCATTGTCTTGAATGGACAGTGCGTTGCGGAAAACCAGATAAACAACATATTTAGTGTTTTCGGCCTGTCTCCGTCCACTGAATATACTGTGGCAGTGGAAGCCGATGGCATATCACACGAGCAGACCTTTACAACCGGGCTTGAAAGCTTTCGATTTAACATCCGGGATTTCGGTGCCGCAGGAGACGGCGTTACTCCCGATACGGCTGCCATACAAGCGGCAATTTTGTGCTGCCCCAAAAACGGTACGGTTTTAATTCCGAGAGGGGTTTACTATACCTCCGCTCTTTTCCTAAAAAGCAACATTACCGTGGAAATCGAAGAAGGAGCCAAACTGCTTGGCATTACGAACCGCAGGGAGTATCCAATCCTTCCCGGAGTAACGCCATCAGACAGCAATCAAGATGAATATTACCTTGGCAGCTGGGAAGGCAATCCGCTATCCTCCTACGCCAGCCTTTTAACAGGAATTGATGTGGAAAATATCGATATCATCGGGAAGGGTGTAGTTGATGCAAATGCGGACAGCGGTGACTGGTGGGATAATCCAAAGCAGAAACGCGGCGCATGGAGGCCGCGCATGCTGTTTTTAAACAATTGCAGGAATGTACGTGTTCAGGGAATTACGCTCCAGAATTCCTATTCTTGGACTATTCATCCATATTACAGTCAAAAAATCAGTTTTATGGATATCCGTATACATAATGACCCGGATTCCCCAAACACGGACGGCATCGATATAGAGTCATGCAGTGACGTCGAGATTTTTGGTGCGGTGATTTCCGTCGGGGACGACTGCATTGCTCTGAAATCAGGTAAGATGTATTTAGGTAAACGGCTGAAAACTCCGTCTAGTAATATGGAAATAAGGAACTGTTTGCTCGAGCGTGGGCACGGCGCAGTAGTTATTGGCAGCGAGGTCTCAGCAGGCGTGCACAGCGTCAGGGTAACTCAGTGCGCGTTTGAGGGGACGGACCGCGGAATCCGTATCAAAACCCGGCGCGGGCGCGGCGATTTATCCGTTGTGGATGGGATTTTATTGGAGAATATCCGGATGAATCGTGTTCTTACCCCGTTTGTAATCAATATGTTCTATTGCTGCGACCCGGACGGGCACAGTGAATTAGTCTGGTCGAAAGAGAAAAAAGCCGTAGACGAATTCACGCCCAAAATTGGAAGTCTGACATGCAAAAATGTTGTATGTGAACAGTGCAGCGTGGCAGGTATGTATTTTTACGGGCTGCCGGAAATGCCAGTTGAAAGTATTTTTATTGAAAATAGTTCCCTTTCCTTTGCTGATGATGCCAGACCGGGGTACCCGGAAATGATGGACGGAATTGAAACCGCCTGCAAACAAGGCCTGTACGCTAATAATATAAAAAAGCTTACCTTGAAAAACGTTCAAATTACCGGATATGAGGGTAAAAAATACACTGTAATCAATGTACAAGAATTTTCGCAGGAGGAATCAGAAAATGAGTTTGAACCGACTTCCAATTGAAAGTTTGAACCAATTCGTTGACGACCTGATGCGAAACAGCAGTGCGAGAAATCCGGCATGGAATGTGGAACATTTAAAAAAGCAGACGAAAAATGAATGGAACTATGTGGACGGCTGCATGATGCTGGCTTTTCTGGAACTTTATAAAACTAGCGGCGATGAAAAATTTCTTTCATATATAGACCGGTTTATGGATTTCTTTGTAATGGAGGACGGCACGATCAGAACTTACGGGGCCGATAATTTTTGCCTTGACAATATTAATGAAGCAAAAATTTTATTTCCATTGTTCGAGTTGACAAAAAAAGAAAAGTACCGTCGTGCAATTACCATTGTTTTTGAAAATCTTATCAAGATGCCGCGCACAAATAAAGGCAATTTCTGGCACAAAAAAATCTATCAGAATCAGGTGTGGCTGGACGGACTCTACATGGCGATGCCTTTCTATATGGAATACGAAACGCGATACCACGATATGCGAAACTATTATGATATCTATTCCCAATTTATGAATGTACAAAAGCTGATGCGAGATAAAGAAACCGGGCTTTATTATCATGGCTACGATGAAAGCCGCTGCGCGCCGTGGTCGAATCGGGCAACAGGCTGCTCTCGAAGCTTCTGGCTTCGCTCTATCGGCTGGCTGGTTATGGCGCTAACGGATACTTTGGAGCAAATGGATGAACAGCTTTATTATGAATATTGCAAGCTGTGTAGCATGCTAAAGGATTTGGTGGATGCACTACTGCCTTATCAGGATAAATGCGGCATGTTTTATCAGGTGGTAAATCGACCGGCCGACCCTGAAAATTACCTTGAAACCAGTGGCACATGTATGATTTCCTGTAGTATTTTGAAAGCTGTCCGCTTGAGGCTGATTTCGGAACGGTATGCTGCTTTCGGAGAAAAAGCATTTTACGGTACGTTTCGTAAATATTTTTCCGCAGAGATGGGCGAGCAGGCGGCATTGGGGGGCATCTGCTTGGTGGCGGGGCTAGGCGGCTTGCAAAATCGGGATGGTTCCCCTTCCTATTATTACAGTGAACCTATAACAGAAAACGAAGGAAAGGGTGTGGCTCCTTTTTTACTTGCCTATGCTGAAATTTCAAGAAGGCCTGCGAGTACAGAAACATTTTTTCAGCCACAAATATTGGTGGAACCTATAGTCGACCACACAGATGGAAATCAGTATGTTTAAAGTTAGTAGGCGCATTATTGCGGTAGAGATGCACCGGATAATTTGTTCAAACAGCCCAAACGGACTGCATTAATATAAAACGCCGCCTGCTTTAAGGAGTGAAAATGAGATACGAGATAAGCGTTTCCAAACGCGGAGACGGAAATTTCAAGACAATTGCAGAAGCCGTGGATTCCATTTCATACAGTGAACCTACCATTATTCATATTAAAAATGGAATTTACCGAGAGAAACTGTGTATTGAAAAAAAGGATATCATTCTGATAGGGGAAGACGCAGAAGAAACGATTATTACGTTTAACGACAGTGCTTTTCAACAACATTACGATGGTCGAAAGTTTGGTACGTTCCGTAGCTACACAGTTTTTCTGAGCGGAGAGAGGATTGAACTGCAAAATCTCACGATTGAAAATTCCGCCGGTGACGGCGATGTGGCTGGGCAGGCTATTGCGCTTTATGCAGACGCTGACAAAGCGCGCTTTGTCAATGTAAGGCTGTTGGGTCATCAGGACACCTTATTTTTAGCTCCACTGCCAGAACAGCCTCGCACCCCGGGCTCGTTCGTTGGACCGAGGGAAAATACGCCGCGAAAAGCATGTTTTGATTATTTTGAAAAATGCCATATTGAGGGGGATATAGACTTTATTTTTGGCGGTGCGACGGCTGTTTTTATCGACTGCAAAATCTATTCCTTAGACAGAGGAAACTCCGTGAACGGCTATATCACTGCAGCAAGTACCCCCAGTCATCAGAAATACGGGTTTATTTTTTATAAATGCCGTCTTATTTCCAATTGTGCGCCACACACCGTTTTTTTGGGAAGGCCTTGGCGGAATTTTGCCAGCGTCGCTTTTTTGGACTGCCAAATGGGTGCGCATATTCACCCGCAGGGCTGGTCACGTTGGAATAACCAGACAGATGATGACCGAACCGTTCGATTTGCCGAAATCGGCAGCAGCGGTGAGGGTGCGGGCTCAGACCGATCGCTATGGGCTTTGAAATTAGATACACAAGAGACACAAGCGTTAATTCAAAAAATTCAGGAGCTTAATCGAATCTAAAACTTTATTTTGCAAATTTTTGCATACAAAATTGTGGCTTACTCAAAGCTGACGTATGTACGGTATTTTTCGCTTTGTTTAATGTGTAGCAGTTGGCCATGCTTTCAATCTTGGTACCGTCGATAAAAACTTCATCGTGTTCGGTTTCTCCAATTCCTTCAAGTTTCAGAGTAAACTGATAAAACAGGTCTTCCACTGCTTCTTTAGTGCGACCAAAACGAAATCGGGCAAAGGTACTGTAATCCGGTGCCGGCTCACCTTGCAGCAGCCACATAAAATCCACCCGTTTCCGGCAGGCTTCCTCCAATTTCCGGGTCGAATAGATGCCACACATGTAACCATACACCAATACCTCATAGATGATCCGGGGTTCGGCTGCCGATTTTCTTCCTTAGCCGAGGTAGCCAACACTTTTTTGTGTGGTTGCCTCGGCTTTTTTTACTTATGCTGTTTTGCAACAGTCCCTCTGTTTTTGGGTGCGGGAATTGATACCTCATTTACGGCACAAACTCAAGCTATCTCCCCTCCCCACTGTAAAGAGGGAAAGAGAGATGAGATCGAATTGATTAAAGCACCTCGTTAATCGCGGCGTCTAATTCTTCTTTTCTTGGAATAATGGATGAAAACTTGAGTTTTCCGTTAATATAAATGCAGGGCAGATTTGTGACGCCCATTTTTTTGCAGCG
>WSSedL1CaDRAFT_10001088_pt1 | contig 16951 bp, 13 predicted proteins | sample WetSurSL1Cattail_FD_9464 | JGI IMG/M metagenome (IMG submission 9464)
GTGTGTCCCTGCCGATGGCGCTGGCGATCTTCTGGCCACGGCACCTCGGCGGCGGCTGGGCGGCGCTCGCGATGGCCTCTGCGACCGCCGCCGCCGTGTGCGGACGATTTGTCTTCCACCTGCCGCTGCATCCCTTGTTCGTCGGGCTGGCGTTCAGCGCGGCGGTGATCGGGATGGGCATGGTGGCCCGCCGCCGTGTGGCGAGGCAACCCTAAGCCTAATCGTTATCTCCGGTTGCGCAAGCGCGCCAACCCCCTAACTGCTTCGCCGCGGAGATGGCAGTCTTGCCACCAGCACCTTGTCGATGCGGCGTCCATCCATGTCGACGATTTCGAAGCGCCAGCCTTGGGTGATGAAGGCTTCGCCGGTAACGGGCAGGTGCCGCGCCAGCGCCAGGACGAAACCGGCGGTGGTCTGATAATCGCGGTGGGCGGGCAGAGCAAAGCCGATGGTGTCGGCCATTTCGTCGGCGGATAGATCGCCGGCGAGGAGCCACGAACCGTCGCCGCGACGCACGGCGCTCTGTTCGGGCGTTTCGCCTTCGGTGTGGAAGCCACCGGCGATCGCTTCCATGATGTTGGCGGGTGTGACGACGCCTTCGAAGTGGCCGTATTCGTCGTGCACCAGTGCCATCGGCACTTCGGCGTTGCGCAACACCGCCAGCACGTCGAGCGCATCGGCCTTGTCGTAGACGATGGGCGCGGGCTTGATCAGCGCGGCGACGGCGAACGGCCGCCCGCTGAGGAAGGCGGCGAGCAGGTCGTGGATGCGGATCACGCCGGAAAGCTCGTTGATGCCGAGACCGGCGGGCAGCCGCGTGAATTGGGTCGACACCGCCAGCGTCCGCAGCTCTTCAAGTGGGGCGCCGACATCGATCCAGGTAACCTCCGTGCGCGGCGTCATCACGCCACGGGCTGGCCGGTCGGACAGGCGCATCACGCCCGAAATCATCCGCCGTTCGTCGGCTTCGAGGACGCCGGCGCTTTCGGCTTCGGCGATCAGCGCCTTGATCTCCTCGTCGGTCGGGCCTTCCGGCCGGCGGCCGTGCTGCCCGATCAAGCGCAGCATCCACGCACCCGAAACATCGAGCAGCCAGACCAGCGGGCTGGCGATCTTCTGCAAAAGGATCATTGCAGGGGCGACGCGCACGGCGATGCCTTCGGGATTGGACAGCGCGATCTGCTTGGGCACCAGTTCGCCCACGATCAGCGACAGATAGGTGATCGCCGCCACCACGGTACCGACGCCCAGCGCATCGGCCGCGGCGTCGGGAACGCCGTGCGCCATCAGCCAGGCGGTAAGCTTGAGGCCCAGCGTGGCGCCGGAAAACGCGCCGGAGAGCACACCAACCAGCGTGATGCCGATCTGCACTGTGGAAAGGAAGCGCCCCGGATTGTCGGCGAGTTCGAGGGCGCGGCGCGAGCCGGTGATGCGATGGTCGGCGAAGCTTTTCAATTTGGCGCGGCGCGACGAGACGATGGCAAGTTCCGACATTGCCAAGGCGCCGTTGATGGCCACAAGAAACGCGATGACGGTAAGTTCGAACAGCAGCATGTCGCCATTATGGCATTACCGCAGGGAAAATGGGAACCGCGCGCAGTCCGGGACCCGTGCGCCGATTAATCCGGTGCCTTCAGCCGATATCCTACACCTTGTTCGGTCAGGATCAGGCGCGGCTGTTCGGGATCGGGTTCGATTTTCTGGCGCAGGGTACGGATGTAGATGCGCAGGTATTGCACGTCGGTTTCGGTGCCCCAGACTTCGTGCAGCAGGAATTTGTGAGTCAGCACTTTGCCGGCGTGCGCCACCAACGTGCGCAGGATGTCGTATTCGCGTGGCGTCAGTTTCACTTCACCCGCACCGACCGTCACCACGCGGCGCACCAGATCGACGCTAAGGTCACCGACCTTGAACACTGGGCGTTCGCCTTCCTGCTGCAAACGGTGGCGCAGAGCGGTGCGGATGCGGGCGAGCAGTTCGTCAATACCGAACGGCTTGGTGACGTAATCGTCGGCGCCGAGATCAAGCGCTTTGACCTTGCCCGCTTCATCGGTGCGCACCGAGAGCACGACAATCGGCAGGCTGGAGCCGCCTTCGCGCACGCGGCGGATCACTTCGAAGCCGTCCATGCCGGGCATGCCGAGATCGAGCACCAGCACGTCGGGCGGCGGGGTCTCCGCCAGTTTCGCCAGTGCGGTGGCGCCATCTTCGGCGTCCACCACCAGATAGCCCTGGGAGCCAAGCGAGGTGTTGAGGAACCGCCGGATGGCCGGTTCGTCATCGACCACAAGGATGCGCAGAGGATTCATGACGCCTCGATGGGTAAGGTGATGGTGAAAACCGCCCCGCTGGGGCCGGGTTCAGTGCGGTTACCGGCCGTCAGCGTGCCGCCCATGGCTTCCACGAATCCGCGCGCGATAGCAAGGCCGAGGCCGGTGCCGACGCGCTTACGGTCCGCCGCCAGGACACGATAGAACTTGTCGAAGATGCGCTCCAGGTCTTCATCGGGAATGCCGGGGCCTTGGTCGGCGATGTCGAGCTTGATGGCGCCGCCCTCGCGCCGGGCGGTGAGCGTAACCGTGGTGTTCACGGGCGCGTATTTGCCGGCGTTGTCGAGCACATTGAACAGCACTTGTTCGAACAGCACCGGATCAAGCTTGACCAGCGGCAGATCGGGCTCGATGGCGAGCGCCAGCTTGTGACCCGCCAGAACGCGCGTCGCCCGCCCCGCGGCGCTGCCCGCCACATCGCCGAGATCGGTCGCTTCCAGTCGCGGGGCCAGCGCCCCCGATTCCAGCCGCGTCATGTCGAGCAGATTGGCGATGAAGCGGTTAAGCCGCTGGCCTTCCTCTTCGATGGTGGCGACCAGTTCGCGATGGGCGGCGGGATCGAGCGCGGCTCCGAGGTCTTTGAGGCTGGAAGCGGCGCCCAAGATCACCGAGAGCGGCGTGCGCAAATCGTGGCTGATCGAGGTGAGGAGGGCCCCGCGCAGCTTTTCGGTTTCGGCGGCGAGACGGCTCTTTTCGATGTCGTCGGCGAGGTGCACGCGCTCGATGGCCAGTGCCGCCTGATCGGCAAGCGCATCGAAGAGGCGCCGTTGGTCGGGCGTGAGCAGCGGCCCCGGCTTGTCGTTGTCGAGTCCGATCACGCCAATGGCGCCGCGGCCCGTCCGCATCGGCAGATAAAGGCGTTTGGCGCCGGGCAGCGAATCCGCGCCGCGGCCGGCCGGCGTCGCATGTTCCCACACCCAGTACGCAGCGGCGACTTCGGAATCGTCGAGCACGTCGTCGGGCGGATAACCGGCACGCACCACCAGCCGCCCGCTTTCGGGCAGCAGGATCACCACGCGTACCTTCAGCATCTGCGCAATCTGGAACGAGGTCGCCCACAGAAGATCGTCGAGCGCGTAGACGGCGGCGAGCTTGCCGCTGAACTGGTAGAGGCTTTCGGTCACCGTGGCGCGGTCGCGCGCCACCATCGCCTGGGCCCGCATTCGCGCCGTGAGATTGGAAGTGATCAGCGCCACGATGGCGAAAATCACCAGCACCATGATATTCTCGGGGTCGGCGACGGTGAAGGTGTAGAGCGGCGGTAGAAACAGGAAATTGAACGCCAGCACGATGACAACCGAGGCCAGCAGCGCTGGCCATAAGCCGTAACGCATGGCGCTCGCCAGGATGGCGAACAGGAACACCAAGCCGACATTGGTGATGCCGAGAAACCGCTTCAACGCGAAGCCCGCCGCCAGCGCCGCCACTGAGTAAAGCACGCTCTCGAGATAGCCCTTGGTCTCGAACGGCGGCAGCAATGCGCGCGGCGTAGCCAAGGGGCTCTTGCCGCGCATCGCGTTGGTGAGTTGCTCGGGCACCACATGCACGCTGACCCCGCCGGCCTGACGGATGATCTCGTAGGTGGTGGAGCGGCGCAGCAGTGTTTCCCACCAGGTGCGGCGCGTGGTGGAGGTGACGATGTGGGTGTAGTTGTTGGCGTGGGCGTATTCGACGATGCCGTCAGCAACGTTGGTGGCCGGAATGGTCACTGCCTGACCGCCGAGCCGCACCGCCACCCGCATGGCTTCGGCGACGCGGTCGCGTTCTTCTTCGGTGAAATTATGCGCGGCGGGCGTTTCGACATAGGCGGCCGTCCATGAGGCGTGAAGGCGATCAGCAAGGCGACGGCCATAACGCACCAGGGCCACGGCCCCGGGCCGTTCGTTGATGCGGACCAGCACGCGTTCGCTCGCTTCCCACGGTCCGGGAATGGCGTGGGCGCGCATGTAATTGACCATCTGCTCGTCGACGCGCTGAGCGGTGCGGCGCAGCGCGATCTCGCGCAAGGCGGTAAGATTGCCGGGCACGAAATAATTCTGCGCCGCCCGTTCCGCCGCCTCGGGCAGATAGACCTTGCCGTCTTTCAGCCGCTGGATGAGGTCTTCCGGCGTCAGATCGATCAGCTCGACATCGTTGGCGCGGTCGAGCACGGAATCGGGCACGGTCTCGGACACCCGCACCTTGGTGATGCGCGCCACTACATCGTTGAGGCTTTCGAGATGCTGGACATTGAGCGTGGAATAAACGTCGATCCCGGCGCCAAGAATTTCCTCGACATCGAAATAGCGCTTGGGATGGCGGCTGCCCTCCACATTGGTGTGGGCGAGTTCGTCCACCAGCACCAGCTTGGGCCGCCGCGCCAGGATGGCATCGAGGTCCATCTCGGCGAGGGGATGGCCCTTGTAGTCCATTTGCCGCTTGGGGATTTTCTCCAGGCTGCGGGTCAGCCGGTCGGTCTCGGCGCGGCCATGCGTCTCGACCACGCCGATGACGACATCGGTACCCTCCAGCTTGCGCTGGCGCGCCTGCGACAGCATTTCATAGGTCTTGCCGACGCCGGGCGCGAAGCCGAGGAAGATTTTCAGCCGGCCGCGGCCATCCGGGGCGGTATCGGCCAGCAGGGCTTCCGGCGAAGGGCGTGGGGAGTCGGTCATGACTCCATATTAGCGCCTTCCCGGCGTCATCGCATCCAGCGCCAGATTGAGTTTCAACACATTGACCCGTGCCTCGCCAATTACCTCCACCGGGCGGGCTTCGGTCTGGCGAGCGACCAGGGCGCGTACGGCGGCGGGATCGGCGCCGCGGGCCTTGGCAATACGCGGGACCTGAAACAGTGCCGCGGCGGGGGTGATGTCGGGGTCAAGGCCGCTGGCGGAGGTGGTGACGAGGTCAACCGGCACGGTCACGCCCGGATTTTCAGCCCGGAGTTTAGCAGTGTCGGCGGTGACGCGGTCGATCAGTTTCTTGGCGGTGGGGCCGAGATTGCTGCCGCTGGAATTGGCGCCGTCATAGCCATTGGCCGAAGGGCGGCCGTGGAAATAGCGGGGTGAGGTGAATTGCTGGCCAATCAGCGCCGAGCCGATCACGTGGCCGTTTTTCTCGATCAGACTGCCGGCGGCTTGCCGCGGAAACGCCGCGGTGCCGATGCCGGTGATGGCGAGGGGGTAGATGAGGCCGGTGAGCAAGGTCAGCAAGGCCAGCAGCACGACGGCGGGGCGAACGAATTCTTTCATGTTACACCAGTCCTATGGCGGTAATCGCCACATCGATCAGTTTGATGCCGATGAACGGCACGAGAACGCCGCCCAATCCGTAAATCGCCAGATTGCGGCCGAGCAGGGCGGCGGCGCCGATGGGGCGATAGGTGACGCCTTTCAGCGCCAACGGTATCAGCGCGATGATGATGAGCGCGTTGAAGATGATCGCCGACAGAATGGCGCTTTGCGGCGAATGCAATCCCATCACATTCAGCGCCTGAAGCTGGGGATAGAATGCCAGGAACATCGCCGGGATGATGGCGAAATATTTGGCAACGTCGTTAGCGATCGAGAAGGTGGTCAGCGCCCCGCGGGTCATCAACAGCTGCTTGCCGATTTCGACGATCTCGATCAGCTTGGTCGGATCGCTGTCGAGATCGACCATGTTGCCGGCTTCGCGCGCTGCCATAGTGCCGGTGTTCATCGCCACGCCGACATCGGCTTGCGCCAGCGCCGGGGCGTCGTTGGTGCCGTCGCCGCACATGGCGACCAGTTTGCCCTTGGCCTGTTCGTCACGGATCAGTTTCAGTTTGGCTTCGGGCGTCGCTTGCGCCAGGAAATCGTCGACGCCGGATTCGGCGGCGATGGCGGCGGCGGTGAGCGGATTGTCGCCGGTGATCATCACGGTACGGATGCCCATCTGGCGCAACGCCGCGAAGCGCTCGCGAATGCCGCCTTTGACGATGTCCTTGAGCGCGATGACGCCGAGCAGGGTGTTGTTTCGTGCCACAGCCAACGGGGTGCCGCCTTGCTTGGCGATGGTATCGGCAATGGCGCGCAGCGCGTCGCCGCCCGGCGCGTTGGCCCACGCCAACACCGCGTCCACAGCGCCTTTGCGGATCGCGACGCCATCCTGGTCGATGCCGGAAAGCCGGGTCTGCGCGGAGAACGGCACAAACGCGGCGCCGACCACTTCGCGGCCGCGAATATTGTACTTTTCCTTGGCGAGCACGACGATGGAGCGGCCTTCCGGGGTTTCGTCGGACAGCGACGCCAATTGCGCCGCATCGGCAAGCTCGCGCTCGTCAACGCCTGGCAGCGGCAGAAATTGCGTCGCCTGGCGATTGCCGAGAGTAATGGTGCCGGTCTTGTCGAGGAGAAGCGTATCGACGTCGCCCGCCGCTTCCACGGCGCGGCCCGACATCGCAAGCACATTGAAGCGCACCAAGCGGTCCATGCCGGCAATGCCGATAGCCGAGAGCAGCGCGCCGATGGTGGTGGGGATCAAGGTGACGAACAACGCCACCAGCACCAGCACGGAAATATGTCCTCCGGCATAAGCGGCAAAGGCCGGAATGGTGACGACGGCGAAAACGAAGATCAGCGTCATGCCCGCGAGCAAAATGTTGAGAGCGATTTCGTTGGGGGTTTTCTGGCGTTCGGCGCCTTCCACCAGCGCGATCATGCGGTCGAGGAAGGTCGAGCCTTGGGTCGCAGTGATCTTCACCACGATGAAATCCGAGAGCACGCGCGTGCCGCCGGTCACGGCGGAACGGTCGCCGCCGGATTCGCGGATGACGGGCGCGCTTTCGCCGGTGATGGCGCTTTCATCGACCGAGGCGACGCCTTCCACGACATCGCCGTCGGAGGGGATGAGTTCGCCGGTCTCCACCAGCACCAGATTGCCGCGCTCCAAGGTGAAAGCCGGAACCTTCTCCCAGATTTTCGACTTCGGCTCGACCAAAAGCTTGGCCATCATGTCGACCTTGGTCGCCCGCAAACTGGCGGCACGCGCCTTGCCGCGGCCTTCGGCGAGGGCTTCGGCGAAGTTCGCGAACAACACCGTGAACCACAGCCAGATGTTGATCTGCAGCGCAAAGGCAAAGCCGCCGCGACCGAGCAGCGTGTCGCGCAGGAACAGGATGGTGGTCAGCGTTGCGACAATCTCGACGACGAACATCACCGGGTTCTTCATCATCGCGCGCGGATCGAGCTTTTTCACCGCACCAATAATGGCGTCGCGGGTAACATGGCCGTTGGAAACAGGGGTCTTGGTCATGGGTCTTTCTCAGTAAATTGTGCCGGCGTGCATCGCGAAATGCTCCGCGAGCGGGCCAAGCGCCAAAGCCGGGAAGAAGGTGAGGCCACCAACGATGATCACGACGCCCGCAAGCAGACCGACGAACAACGGACCGGTGGTGGGGAAGGTGCCTTCCGAGGCGGGTACGATCTTTTTGGCGGCGAGCGATCCGGCCACCGCCAGCATCGGCACGATCCAGAAGAAGCGCCCGAGCAGCATCGCCGCCGCCAGCAGCAGATTGTAGAACGGGGTGTTGGCGGAAAGTCCGGCAAAAGCGCTGCCGTTGTTGCCCGCAGCGGAACTGAAGGCATAGAGAATTTCGGAAAAGCCGTGCGGTCCGGCGTTGTTCAGACCCGCCAATCCTTGCGGTAGCACCGCGGCGATAGCGGCCGGAACTAGGCATGCCAGCGGCGTCACCAGGATGGCCAGGATCGCCATCTTCACTTCTTTGGATTCGAGCTTTTTGCCGAGATATTCCGGGGTTCGCCCGACCATCAATCCGGCGACGAACATGGCGATGATCGCGAACAGCAGCATGCCGTAAAGCCCGGAGCCGACGCCGCCGAAGATGATCTCGCCGAGTTCCATGTTGAACATTGGCACCAAGCCGCCGAGCGGGGTGAAGCTGTCGTGCATGGCATTGACCGAGCCGTTGGAAGCATCGGTGGTGGCGGTGGCCCAAATCGTCGAGCCCGCAATGCCGAAGCGCACCTCTTTGCCTTCCATATTGCCACCCGCCTGCAGCGCGTTCGGCTTCTGGTCGACATGAAGCGCGGCGAGTTTGGCGCTCGGCTGGCTTTCGGCCCAGGTGCAAACGAACTGGCCGCCGAGATAGAGCAAGCCCATCACCGCGAAAATCGCCCAGCCCTGGCGGGTGTTCCCGACCATCTTGCCGAAGGTGTAGGTCAGTGCTGCGCTGATGGCGAAAATCGACCACAACTCGATCAGATTGGTCAGCGCATTTGGGTTCTCGAACGGATGCGCCGAATTGGCGTTGAAGAAGCCGCCGCCGTTGGTGCCCAGCATCTTGATCGCTTCTTGTGAGGCGACCGGGCCTTGCGCGATGGTCTGTTTGACGCCTTCGAGTGTGGTGGCGAGCGTATAGCTGCCGAGGTTTTGCGGCACGCCTTGCCCGATCAGCACCACCGCCATGACGATGGCGAGCGGCAGCAGCACATAGAGCGTGGCGCGGGTGAGATCGACCCAGAAATTGCCGACGGTGCTTGCCGAACGGCGGGCAAAGCCGCGGATAAGCGCAATGGCCAGCGCAATGCCGGTCGCGGCCGAGACGAAATTGTGCATCGTCAGCCCGACCATCTGGCTGAAATAGGAGAGCGTCGTCTCGCCCGCGTAGCTCTGCCAGTTGGTGTTGGTGACGAAACTGACCGCCGTGTTGAAGGCGAGATCTGGCGGCACGTTGGCGAGGCCCTGCGGATTGAGCGGCAGATACGCTTGGCAGCGCAGCAGCACATAGAGGAACAAAAATCCCGCTACGGTGAAGGCCAGCATGGCCAGGGCATAGCCGACCCAGTGCTGCTCGGTTTCGGGGTGGATGCCGGCGGCGCGGTAGAATAGGCGCTCGACCGGGCCAAGCACGGGCGAAAACAACGTGCGCTCGCCCTGGAATACCGCGGCCATATAGGCGCCGAGCGGCTTGACGGTGAGCGTCACCAAAACCGCGAATAACGCGATTTGGACGATGGCATTGGCTGTCATTGGGGGTCTCTAGAATTTTTCGGGGCGGAGGAGCGCGATGATGAGATAGATCGCGATGACGGCCGTAACGGCGATGGCCAGCACATAGTCGAAACTCATGATCGCCTCACAGCCGGTTGCAGGCGAAGACATAGGCGAGGCACACGGCAAAGAAGCCGGTTCCCGCCGCGAGCAGCAAAAAGTCGAACATGGTGTCCTCCAAAAACAGCGGGAGGATGAGCATCTAGCCGTATAGAATCGAGCCTGTGCAGGCGGCCCGGGTTATAGGAAGATCATATAGGGTGGCTGGTTTTCGGCCTGTGCCGGGCGTGCTAAGACAAACATATCGTAGCGGGAAGAATGCAATGGCGTCGGACAATCGTTTGCTGGAAATGCGGCAGAAGCGCGGGCTGGGGGCGGCCGAGCTGGCGGCCGATGTCGGTATTTCGCGCCAGACCATTTATGCGATGGAGGCGGGCAATTACGTGCCCAACACTATCGTGGCGCTCCGCTTGGCGCGCGCGCTCGGCTGCAAGGTGGAGGAACTGTTTCTCCTCGAAGACGAGGCGCCGCCGCGTCCCGAACCTTTGGAAGCGGTTTTGATCGCCGGGGCGCAAGCAGCCTATGAAGGTCAGCCGGTGCAGCTTTGCAGCGTAGGCGGACAATTGATCGCGGTGGCGGCCGACACCCTCGATTGGAGCCTGCCGCCTGCCGATGCCGTGCTGCTGAACCAGCCACGCGCCAAAGCCGCGACGGTTCGGGTGCAACCGTTTCACGCCAGGCTCGACCTCGGCAAACGGCTTTTAGTGGCCGGATGCGATCCCGGCATTTCGGTGCTGGCGCGGCATTTGCGGCGGGCGGGCGTCGAACTCGTCGTTATCAATCGCAATTCGACCACGGCGCTGGATTTGTTGAAGCAAGGGCTGGTGCACATCGCGGGCTCGCATCTGGTCGATGCCGATACCGGCGAATCCAATCTCAGTTCGGTCCATCGCTTGTTCGACCGTCGCGCCGTGGCGGTGATCGGATTCTCGAATTGGGAAGAAGGCATCGTGGTGGCGCGCGGCAACCCCAAGGCCATTCACGCTATTGCCGATTTCGCCAAGAAGGGCGTTACCATCGTCAACCGCGAGCCGGGTGCGGCGGTGCGCTTTTTGCTCGACGCCGAACTCGCCAAGCTTGGCATTTCAGCGAAAGCGGTGCGCGGCTACGAGCGGCTGGCGCGCGGCCATCTGCCGGCGGCGCTCGAAGTAATGAACGGCAACGCCGATGGCTGCATCGCTACCAAGGCGGCGGCGCGGGTGTTTGGCCTCGATTTCGTCACCCTGGTGCGTGAACGTTACGACCTCGTCTTGCGCAAGAAGCACCTCGATCTGCCCGAAATGCAGGCGTTGTTCGACACCCTCGGCCGCACCGCGTTCCGCCAGGAGCTGGAAGCCATGGGCGGTTACGACACCAGCCCCGCCGGCACCCAGTTCGCTTGAGGTTACGACATACGTGGTTTGTTATCGTGACTGTTGAGGGGTTCTCATGAATCCGTCACACTGAGCCTGCTAGGGTGTGTTCAAAATTGTTGCTGCTGGGGTGGGGCGGCGCAGGTCGAAGGAAGAAGTCATGTCAAAACAGAACCCTGCCTATCTCTCGGACCACGACGTTCGCGTTCGGGCTTATCACATCTGGGAGCGCGAGGGCCGGCCGGAAGGGCAGGCGGAAGCATTCTGGCTCAAGGCGATCGCTGAACTGGAGGCCGAACGCAGCGCCACGACGCTGGCGGCCAATCATGTCCCGGCGCATCCGGGCGTCTCCAATCCGCCGAACCGCACGGTCGCGGATACAATCGAGAAGAAGGACTGAGCCTTACGGCGCAGGCCGCATGTCGGCAATCTGCAGCGCGACAAAGGTCACCAAGGGCACGATGAAAATCGCCGTTCCCGACCACTGCTGCGCGCAAATTTTGGTGAACCAGCAGCCCAGCGGCACGCCGGGGATTGTGCGGACGGGTTTATAAAGCTACCAATTCACTCCGGAAGGAAACCGGTGTCATTTTGTGGCGCGGCGGATGGCTGGGCTCCAGCGTTGCTGGGGAATGCTACCGTTGAATCCGTTTTGGCACCCACCAGGGCCGGAGCCCGAAAGCCATGGCAAAAAATGTTCTCCGCGGACTGTCCCTCATCGCTTTGGCGTTCCTGCTGACCGCTGCTGCGCCAACGGCGCCGGCGCCGTCGTCGGGGCTGCTGTTCTATCTGCCGGCGGACAAAACCCTGACCGCCGATGTCGCCCAGGGCGATCCGGTGCCGAATTTCGCCGATCACGCGAAAATCGTTCCCAGCGGCCGCATCGGCGGGGCGCTGTCGACCGACGACGACAATGTCCTGTCCTGGAAGGCGCCCGGCAATGTGTTTGCCCAGCGTGGCACCGTCTCATTCTTCTGGCGCGCGCGCATGCCGGTTGGCCGCGCCCCGTTCGTGTTGTTCCGCGTCGGCTATGCCGATCACACCAGTTGGGACATGGTGTTCCTGCGGATCGATTATAATGGCCACGGCTACGACGCTTTCGTCACCGACAACAATCTGGCGCGCCTGCGGCTGTCGTTCAAACTTGAGGCCCTGCCGCCGCCCGATGCCTGGACGCATATCGCATTCTCCTGGGACGAGAATTGGGGTGTGAAGCTCTACATCAACGGCAAGCTGGCGGCGGCGAAGAACCAAGCCGCGGTGCTTGATTCCGGGCTCGACCAGTTCGGCATGGCGTCGCGGGTGGTCTCGCCGTATCAGGTGATGAGCCGCTACAACTGGATGCGCGGCAGCGATTACGACGAACTACGCATTTACGATCACGCCCTCGGTGAGACCGAGATTGCCACGCTCGCCAAAGGCGATGTGCCGGTCGTGGCGGCGCAAGCGAGCTCGCTCGCCAATCCGGAAGGTAAGGCCGAGTGGAACTGGCGCTATGGCTGGAACCGCCCGAACGATGTGCCGGTGGCGCTTACCGCCGCTGTCACCACCATCCGCAAGGTCGAATCCACCGACGCCAAGGACATCAAGGAGTGGATGTACAAGGCGACTGACGGCATTTCGGAAACCACCTGGCCGGGGGTTTACAATCGCTCGCGATTGCCGGGCCGGGACGATTATTTTCCCTTGCCGGATTGGAACACCTACGTCGAGGGCGGCAAGACGCTAACCCTCACCTTGCCCAATGAGACGTGGAATCACATCGAGCTGCAGGGCGCGGCCTACGGCAATCTGACCTATGCCACCAAGAACGGCATTGCTCCGGCGGAAATCGCGACGCGCGCGAAGGACCAGGAACGCACCTTTTATCAGTTTCCGCAGGAGCGGACCGGCGGTGTTTTGCACTTCAACAACATCGCGCAGGAAACGCCGATCCAGGAAATTGCGGCCTACGACATTCATCCCGGCGTCGTGCCGAAGGGAACGGTGACGCAGACTTATGTCATCCGGTCGAACGCCGCGGCTGATTCACCCGACCTCGACGAGTTGAATGCCTTCATCAAAGGCCGCTACACGCCGGAGTCCCAAGCGACCGTGGTGGCCTTGCCGGATGCGGCGCCGTCGCGCCCGCGCGTGGCTGGCGCTGGGCCCAAGCTGCCGCTGATCCATGTTTTGATTCCCTACGAATACGGCGCCTCGCCGCCAGCGCTGCCGCTCTACCGCTCGTGGGGCTATGGCTGGGCGAATATGCATGATGGGCTCGACGGCATCGCCATCACCTTGCCGGCGCTCAACGTCAAGCCGACGATGAATGGGCTTTTCCCGATCAACATCCAGGTCAAGGACCCGATCTGGCCGATGCGCAACATGCTCGACATCACCGTCGCGGTGAAACCGGGCGAGGCGAAGACGCTGTGGCTCGATTTGCGCGACCGCATTCTGCCGAACAAAAGCTTCTACATCGCGCTGGCCGGGTCCGGCGACGGCTTCACCGCTGACGCGCTCAACGGTACCAAGATCCAGCTTGTGTTCAAGGACCGCGCTGAATCCTTGAAAGAGCACATCGCCGACCGTCTAGCCCAAGTGAAAGACAATTGGGGGTTCCTGGTCGAAGAGCACCCCGCCTCGATGCGTGAAAAGCTTTATGAGCGCGTCGTGGCCGATGCCACCGATCTCCTACGGGTCGATCCCGAAAACAAGATCGCCCGCGAATATTGGAACGACATCGCTTACAACAGCCAGGGCACGCTGCCCTATACGTTGCCCAAGCCCCCCAAAGGCGTTCCCGATTGGGCTTTCCTGCAGCTTCAGGATCTCAAGGGTGTGCGCCATTTCGTCAATTGGTGGATCGACAATCGCCAATCCGATTTCGGCGATTTTGGCGGCGGCCTGTCGGACGATACCGATCTGCTCGGACAGTGGCCGGGCCTTGCTCTGATGGGTGTCGACAGTGAGAAAGTGCGCCAGTCGTTCAGCCGGATGAACGAAGCCATCTATAAGAACGGCATGCTCACGAACGGCCTTGCCACGCTGATGCTGGACGAGTTGCATTCCTATGAAGACGGCATCAACGCCAACAGCGAGGCGATGTACCTCGCCTACGGCGATCCCAAGGTGGTGGAGCGTCTGATGACGACGGTGGCGGCGTATGACCGGATCATCTCGGTCAATCCGGCCGGGCACATGCATTTCAACACCAATTGGTATTCCGGCACCGACTCTTATCGCGAAGGCCCGTGGGAATGGGGCAAGTACTATTCCTATCTGGTGCTGCATCCCGGCCTGTTGATGGCCGACTTCAACAACGATCCGACCGGCAAGAAATTCATCATCGGCCTCAGCGACGGTATTCTGGCGCATGGCAAACAAGACGCGCAGGGCAACTGGAGCTTCCCGGACGAGATCAACTGGCGAACCGATGCCTCGCGCGGCAAACTGCCGGCCGGCACCACGCCGATGCAGTTGATGTGGGCGGCCTGGCGCTGGACCGGCGACGAAAAATACCTGCGGCCGATCCTGGCGTCGGTCCATCAAGCGGCCACCAGCGATTCCGTCAGCGTCGGCGGCGCGCGTATCGTTGCCGAGAACGACAACATCAAGCCGATCACGAATTTGAACGAGGATCTCGTGGGCGTGCTCGGCAAGCAGGACAGTTGGGGCGCGGCGGCGGTGCGCCGGGCGTCCTCCGGCAAAGGCGGCAATCTCGAGCGCTATTACGCCTGGGAAATGACGGGCGATAAGAAGTATCTTGAAGCGCTGTACGGTGACGAACTCGCCCGCCAGAACGAGACGATGTATTCGCGTACCGAAGGGCATTGGTGGATTGACCGGGTCGAAATCGACAACCAATATCTGCAGCGCACCCGCACGGGCGGCGTCGCGCTGGTGCGCGGCAACATCTATCCCGGCGCGACGGTTTCCTGGGCGTTCCCAGATCCGGAAGGGGCGGTGAGTGTCGCCTTGCTGATGCCCAATGCGACCCGCAGCCATTTCAAGGTGATCGCCTATAACATCACCGCCAAGCCGGTGAAGGCGAAGCTGACCGGCTGGAACGTCGACTCCGGCCAATGGGATGTGAAATCAGGTCCTGGCGATGCCAAGGACAATTTACCCGCCACGGCCAAGGCGCGCAGCATCGCGTTCGAGAAAACTGCATCGGTCGACGTCGAATTCGCGCCGCACAAAACAACGGTCTACGAGTTCACCTTGAAGACACCGAGCGGTGACGCACCGAACACGCGGGCAGATCTCGGTATCGGCAGCGACGACGTCGTACGCCAGGGCGACAGCGTGTCGGTCACGGTGCATAGCTTGGGAGCGCAAGACGCCAAACCGGCCTCGGTGCGCGTGGTGGATGCCCACGGCAAGGTCGTGGCCGAAGCTGCCACGCCAGCCCTGCTGGCGCCGAAGGATCTGAAGCCCCATACCGCGACGGTCACGCTGACGCTGCCGGCCAATTTTCATTCGGCGGGCGCGGTCGTTCAAATCGTCTCGTCGCAAAAGGAAATCACGCTGCTCAACAACACCGTGCGGCTGCCTGCGCGGTAAGCGTCACGAGCGGGTGGGTCCGGTCTTACTCAGTGCAGCAGGCTGCGCGACGCGCGCTTGCGTGGCTTGGCTTTGCGCTGGCGCTTTTGGTTTGGCTTGGCGAAATAGGCGATTTCCATGAGCTTGTAGAGCAGCGGGCCCGCTTCCTTGATGCACCTCATGACGCCGAAATCGATATGGAGTTGGAGGAGTGACTCGAGCATCGTTTCGCACAGGATTTCTCCCGCTTGCCCTTTATCTGGCGCTTGCGTTCGCTTTTTGCTGATTGTTTTGTTTGGCATTGGGGTCCGCTCCACCGGTCTGCCGATGCTGTCATAACGCCGGTGTGGGCGCCCCCCCACTGATTGGACGGATAGACTTCCATAAGGTTTGTGTTTAGCTCAATCTTGGCGGGTTTCGCGGCCATCCAAAACCACGGGTTTAGATCGCGATGAGTCCGCTAACGACGGCCCTGACCACCGCTTGCACGCGTGTCGCCACGCCCAATTTGCGTTTGGCGGATTCGATATACCAATGAGCAGTGCGCTCGCTGATATTCAGGATTTCGCCGATCTCCCAATCGGTTTTTCCTTGCGCCACCCACTGCAAGCAATTTGCTTCACGGCGCGTTAAGCCGGGGAGGGGGCATTGGCCTGCCTGTGCCAGTTTCATCAGCCGATTGTGGGTATAGAGCGCCATGACGTGAAACGCCGCGCGAGAAGCGGGCGTCAGATCGAGATGCATCCCGGCGAGCGTGGCAAACGCCATGTAACGGCGCGGTCCATAGATCGGAATGCACATGCCTTCGTTCAGGCAAAATTCCGTTGCTTCGTGGAATATCCGGCGCTGCAGTTTGTCGGCGCTCGATTTGCCCAACGCTTCGCTCCAAAGAAACGGTTCGGGATTTGTCATGATCTCGATAACGCAGGGGTCAGTCTCGGCATAGCGTTGTTCGAAGTAGCGCTGTTTCCAGCCGTCCGGCATGGTGTCGCCAATGACGCCGCGGCCGAACGTATCCGGATCGGGCGTGATCTCCAGCAAGGCGAAGTTGGTGATGCCCAGCGCGCTGATCGCCGCAACGAAGGCATCCTGAATTGGCGCGGGTTCGCAAACCGTCTGGATCCGTTCGATGTACTCGAAAGCCGCAAGCCCGAACACGGTATTCGGTGACGGCGCGTTGAGGTTCAGAATGACGGGCAATCCGGGCGACTGCGGCACCACCGCACGGGTTCTCGCGCCGTTCTTTTTTGCGGCGGCACGGCGAGCCGGCTTGGCAGTGGCCTTCTTCTTGTTCTTCTTTGTTTGTTCCACAGCGGTTCGAACGTCCCCGAACGGATGTTCGATGGTGGCATGAGAAAGGCCGCGTTTGCTATGGATCAAAGCGTTCCAGGGGGTGCCCCGCGTCGGTTAACCTCAGCGTGTTTCCTCAGGGCTAGTCGGCGATCGATTTTCGCTGCCGAGACGCCGATGCGCCAGCGGGTCATGCTGATGCCGGCGACATTGTCCGGACACAACAGGTGACGGCAATAGAACGCTCTCAGAACGAGTTCGGAAAAACGGGCTGTAAAAACGGGGCAGTGATTTCGCTCAAGCGTTGGCTTGTCGAGCCGTAGCTCGCGGCAGCCAGTCCGCCTTCGCCCTGTGGGCTACGGCGGGACAGCCCTCTCT
>WSSedL1CaDRAFT_10001089_pt1 | contig 16933 bp, 19 predicted proteins | sample WetSurSL1Cattail_FD_9464 | JGI IMG/M metagenome (IMG submission 9464)
CCGATGCTCACCCAGGCGAATATATCGAAGTGCTTGTGAATAACGCAGGTATCCGAAAAGATACACTAATGGTTTTTATGAGCGATAATGATTGGCATAGTGTTCTCAATACCCATTTAAACGGATTTTTCTACATAACCAGGATTTTGTTAAAAAACATGCTGGTAAAAAAATACGGTCGTATTGTCAATGTTGTATCTTTGTCGGGATTAAAAGGAATGCCCGGACAAACTAACTACTCTGCGGCTAAGGCCGGTATTATTGGTGCTACCAAAGCTTTAGCTCAGGAAATTGCAAAGAAAAATGTAACAGTTAATGCTGTTGCTCCAGGGTTTATTACTACGGATATGACAAGCGAACTTGACGAAAATCAGTTAAAGTCACTTGTTCCTATGAACCGTTTTGGAACTCCTGAAGAAGTGGCCGAAGCTGTTGGGTTTTTAGCATCAGATAAAGCTTCCTATATCACAGGAAATGTGATATCGATTAATGGAGGGATTTATACCTGATCAATTTGCTGTACAAAATTTAAATTTGAAAAACACTAATGAATAGAGTTGTAATTACAGGAATTGGCATTTATTCTACCATTGGTAAAAACCTTGATGAGGTACAAGACTCTCTTTATCATGGAAAATCCGGAATAGGTCTCGATGTCCAGCGAAAAGAATTTGGATATAGATCGGGATTGACTGGTGTACTTGAAAGGCCAATGTTAAAAGGGTTGTTGGATCGTCGTCAACGTGTATGCCTTCCGGAACAGGGAGAATATGCTTATATGGCTACCATTGAAGCATTGAAGAATGCAAAAATGGATCAGGATTATATTGATAAGCATGAAGTAGGTATATTATACGGAAATGACAGTTGTTCAGAACCTGTAATCAGAGCTATAGACATTATTCGTGAGAAAAAAGATACTACACTTGTAGGCTCCGGATCTATATTTCAATCAATGGCTTCTACCGTAACCATGAACCTTTCGGTGATCTTCAAACTTAGAGGAATTAATTTAACCATTGCAGGAGCATGTGCCAGTGGTTCTCATGCTATTGGATTAGGATATCTGTTGATTAAACAAGGTCTTCAGGATACAATTATTTGTGGAGGTGCTCAGGAATTGAGTATTTTTTCCATGGGAAGCTTCGACGGATTGAGCGCTTTCTCTATTCGGGAATCAGAACCCACAAAAGCTTCACGTCCATTTGATCGTGATAGGGATGGCTTAGTACCCAGCGGAGGTGGAGCTACTGTTATTATAGAAAGTTACGAATCGGCTGTAAAGCGTGGAGCTCCAATTATTGCAGAGGTAATAGGTTACGGATTCTCATCCAATGGTGATCATATTTCGGTACCCAATGTTGAAGGTCCGAAACGAGCTCTTGTAAAGTCCATACAAGACGCGGGAGTGGCTATTTCCGAAATAGGATATATTAATGCACATGCTACTTCTACACCAGTTGGCGATGGGAATGAGGCTCAGGCTATTGGCACTGTGTTTGGCGACTATAAGCCTTATGTTTCTTCAACAAAATCTATGACAGGTCACGAAATGTGGATGGCGGGCGCGAGTGAGGTTATTTATTCCCTTTTAATGATGCAAAATGATTTTATTGCTCCAAACATTAATTTGGAAAACCCTGATGAACATTCTGCTAAACTAAATATTCCTACTAAAGCAGTAAATAAAGGATTTGATACGTTTTTGTCAAACTCCTTTGGCTTTGGAGGTACAAATTCATCACTTATCATTCGGAAATTTTTAAAATAAATAATAGTCTTATAATTATGAATAAAGAGGAGATCATAGGAAAAATAAACAAGTTTTTGGTTGAAGAATTTGAAGTGGAAGAGTCTAAAATTCTTCCTGAAGCACTACTCAAAGAAACACTTGAAATGGACAGTCTTGATTTTGTGGATCTGGTTGTTGTGATCGAGAGTAATTTTGGGATTAAAGTCAAAGGTGAGGACTTCGTCAACATAAAGACATTTCAGGATTTTTACGATTTCATCATTAGTCGGGTTAGTTAATATTTTGTTCAATGCCCTCTTGGAAAGGTAAGTCACGAGGCGGAGTTTTTGGATATAAATTCTTCATATTTATTCTGAAATACTTTGGCATTAAAGTGTCTTACTTTTTTTTGCGTTTTGTTATCGTTTATTTCGTGGTTTTTTCTCCCAAAGCTACCAAATCAATATTTCACTATTTTCGAGATATCAACAAATTTAGCTTTGGTAAATCGATCTATAAACTTTTTCAAAACTATTATATTTTTGGCCAGGTCTTAATAGATAAAATGGCTATTCTGGGAGGATTCGAAAAGAAATTCACCTTTAGTTATGACAATTATGATGAATTGTTAAAAATTCTCGATGCCAATACAGGTTGTTTGCTCATTAGCGCTCATATTGGTAGCTGGGAAGTTGCAGGTCAATTTTTTGGAGATTATGGCGACAGGCTAAATATATTTATGCTTGAAGCTGAACATGAGCGTATTAAAAACCTGGTGGAAGGTATTGTTGGTAACAAAAATTATAAGATTATCGGACTCAGGGAAGATCTATCGCATATTTTTATGATTAATAATGCCTTGTCAAATAAAGAATATATTTGTTTTCAAGGTGACAGGTATGTTAATATAAATCATACCATGAAAACCATGTTTATGGGCAAAGAAGCGCTTTTCCCAGATGGACCTTTCCAGATAGCTGCAAAATACGAAGTTCCTGTTGTTTTCTTTTTTGCTATGAAAGATTCTCCAAGTAATTACAGGTTCTACTTTTACCCAGCCAAATCAATAGGATCTAATGTTCCTTTAAAAAAGCAGGAAAAGGCAGCCAATTTGCTAAATGAATACATAGTCGTGCTTGAGGACATGCTAAATAAGTACCCTGAGCAATGGTTCAATTATTATAATTTCTGGGAAAATAAGGCATAATGCGAAAAGTATTATTGATATCAGCAAACAGACTTAAGATACCTTATCCGGTATATCCTTTGGGAATATCATATCTCCGTACGGCATTACTTAAACATTTCCCTGATTTTGAGGTAAATGTTTTTGATTGCAATTTCAATGATAATGATGAGTTGGCAAGCATAATTTCAACAACAGCACCTGATTATATTGGAGTTTCGTTTCGAAACATTGACGGTTGCAATTCTTATGATAAGCGCAATTTTATTGATGATTACAAGGATATCATTCAAGTTATTAGATCCAATCACTCATGTCCCGTTTTTATTGGTGGCGCAGGTTTTTCGATCTATCCTGAAAAGCTATTTGATATACTGGAACCGGATTTTGGTTTTTATGGAGAAGGTGAAGTAAGTATATGTGAATTAATAGATTGCCTTGAATTAAAAAAAGATTTTTCACATATTGAAGGCTTGGTATTTAAGCAAAATGATCAAATAATTGTAAATAAACGCTCGAATTATACCAGAAAATTAGAGGTACAGTTTGAAAATCAAATCATTGAGTATTACTGGAAGAACAGCGGAATGCTCAATATTCAAACCAAAAGAGGCTGTCCTTACAATTGCATTTATTGTTCATACCCCCTCATTGAAGGCCGGAAAGTTAGAACACTTGATGCTGATATGATTGTAGAGAATTTGAAATCATTAAATCAAAACAAAGGCATTGATTATGTATTTTTTACCGATTCGGTATTCAATATTGAAAACGATTTTAACGCTCAGCTTTCGGAAAAAATCATTAATAGCGGGTTAAAGATAAGATGGGGTGCCTATTTCTCTCCTCACCTTCTAAACCGCGAAATGTTGACGCTATATAAAAGAGCTGGTCTCACACACATTGAGTTTGGTACTGAGTCTCTGAGCAATCAACAATTAATCAATTACGGAAAGCATTTTACGGTTGAGGAAGTAATAGAGAAATCAAAGATGTGTGTTGATGTTGGTGTCTATTATGCACATTTTCTTATACTTGGCGGTTACGGAGAAACCTCTGAATCCATCATCGAAACCTTTGAAAATTCAAAGAAATTCTATAATACTGTCTTTTTCCCTTTTGTAGGGATGAGAATTTACCCGGGAACCAAGCTGCAAAAATTAGCAATTGCCGAAGGTAGAATTTCGCCAAATGATGATTTAATCAGCCCTGTTTACTATATTTCGGATAAATTTGATCAATCCATGTTGAAGGAGGAAGCGGCTAAAACAGGGAAAGCCTGGATTTTCCCGGATGCTCCACCCGATCCTTTAATGGAACAATTGCGCATTAAGAAAAATAAAAAAGGACCCATATGGGAGTATTTGAGAAAATAATTGTTCAGGGCGATGAAATCCTGGATCTCATCCCACAAAGAGCGCCAATCGTAATGATTGACAAACTATTTTATTCCGACAAAACAACGGCTGTAACCGGATTAAAGGTTAAGGTTGATAATATCTTTTGCAAGAATAAGTATTTACAGGAGTCCGGAATTATTGAAAATATTGCTCAATCAGCTGCTGCTCAAATAGGTTATTTTTGCAAAATGAATAATACCATACCACCTATTGGATTCATAGGTGCCATAAAGAATCTGAAAATTAATTTTTTGCCTGAAGTAGACTCTGAGCTTGTTACAACAATTACTGTTTTGCACGAAGTAATGGATTGCAACATCATATCCGGTAAGGTTTCATGTAATGGCCAAACTGCAGCAGAATGCGAAATGAAAGTCTTCATCCAACAAGAAAAAGATTGAAACTTCTATGATAAGAAATGTACAAATAAGAATTATTTTCTGATGAAACTGAAAAATCAGGCTATTAAAACCAATTTAATTGACAGGGTTACGATACGTGTTCGTTTCAGTGAAGTTGATTCCATGCGGGTTGTTTGGCACGGGGAATATGTAAAATATTTCGAAGACGGCAGGGAATCATTTGGTAAGAAATATGATCTTGAATACTTGAATGTTCATGCCAAAGGTTATACGATTCCGTTTGTTAGTCTTAAATGTGAATATAAGAACTCTTTGAGGGTGGGAGATACTGCCATTGTCGAAACCCGCTATCTTGATTGTGAAGCTGCAAAAATTAAATTTGCCTACACCATATATCGGGAATCTGATATGGTAATAGCTGCCGAAGGAGAAAGTGTACAGGTATTTTTGAATGATAAAAACGAATTAGAACTCACCATGCCTAGATTTTTTAGGGAGTGGAAGAAAAGGTGGGGATTGTTATAAAAAGTCGTAAGTATAAAGTCGTAAGTCATAAGAAATTTACTGACTTACGACTGGAGACTTACGACTAAAGACTTACGACTAATGAAAGTATACATCACCGGAGATAACGTTATCAGTTCACTCGGTTTCAATACTGAAGAGAATATGGATAACCTGTTTAAAGGAATTACAGGTATTCATAAAATTGATCGTGGGTATTTATCTCCTGAGCCCATCCCTGCAGCTTTAGTGGACTCCGGAAAATTAGAAGCTGTTTTCAGTAATATTGCAAGTCCAACATTATTCACACGACTTGAACAGATGATGATTCTTTCTGTAAAGCAAGCCGCTGAATCTTCAGGTATGGATCTGCAGCATCCGCGCAGTCTGCTTATCGTTTCCACAACCAAAGGCAATGTTGAACTTTTGGAAAAAGACAAAAAGACAAATTTTCCTCAAGAAAGGGTTTATTTGTGGGGACTTGCAAAATTAATAAAGGATTATTTTAAGCTTTATCACACGCCACTTGTTGTTTCCAATGCCTGTATATCAGGATTACTTGCCATCGAAGTAGGAGCAAGGCTTATTCAAAGCGGGCAATACGATCAGGTTGCAGTTGTGGGTGGGGACATACTTACACCATTTGTAGTATCGGGGTTTCAATCATTCAAATCACTTAGCCCTGAACCTTGTAAACCATATGACGCAAACAGGGATGGTCTTTCGCTTGGAGAAGCATGTGCTACCATAATTCTTTCATCTCAAATGCAAAATATAGATAATCGGGCCGTTGTGGTAGCCGGTGGGGCATCGTCCAACGACGCAAATCACATTTCCGGACCGTCTCGCACTGGTGATGGGTTGTTTATTGCTATTAAAAATGCTCTTTCAGCAGCCAGTTTGGCAATTGATCAAATTGATTTTATTTGCGCTCACGGTACAGCCACACCGTACAATGACGATATGGAATCTAAAGCCGTAAATTTGGCTGGTATGCAGGAAGTACCCCTGAATAGTCTTAAAGGATATATTGGCCACACACTCGGAGCCGCTGGTACCATTGAATCCATTGTAAGTGTTCGTTCACTGTTAAAGCATAAACTGATTAAAACGCTTGGGTTTAACACACTCGGTGTTGCTGAGAAAATAAAAATAATCAGCGAAACAAAGGAATGCGAGTTAAATAATTGTCTTAAAGTGGCTTCGGGCTTTGGAGGCTGTAATGCAGCAGTAATATTTTCGGTAGTATGAGCGATCAGGTTATGATATCAGGTTGGTGTAAGATCAATAACAGTCGTATATTGGTGAATGATAAGCTTGTGTTTGAATCGCCTGAATCACTTGATTTCAGCGAATTTTCCAAGGCTGCTTTTAAAGCGCTTGAACAGCCATACCTGAAGTTCTATAAGATGGATAATCTTTCTAAGTTAGGTTTCCTATGTGCTGAGCATTTATTAAAGCATAACCCGATTGATGGAAAGTATATTCCTGAAGAAATCGGCATTATTCTAAGCAATGCTGAATCGTGCATCGATACTGATATTGAACACCAGAAAACCATTACCGACGCCAATAATTATTTTCCAAGTCCTTCGATTTTTGTTTATACATTGCCTAATATTGTGATTGGTGAAATTTCCATCAAACATAAATTTCAGGGCGAGAATACTTTTTTTATATTTGAACAGTTTCAGCCCGATTTCATGACCGGTTATATTCAGGGTTTATTTGATGGAGGACAGTTGAAAGCTTGCATTGCAGGTTGGGTGGATTTATCACCAAATGCTAAAAATTACAATGCTGTGTTCTTTCTGGCTGAAAAGTCCGGTGGGAGTGAGGTGCAGTTTACAAGTGAAAATTTAAAGAACATATACAATCAATAAAATGGAAGAGTTAATCCTGGATTTGAAAAAGCAGCTGATTGAGGCACTAAACCTCGAAGATATTACTCCTGAAGAAATCGACACCAATGCCCCATTGTTTGGAGACGGCCTTGGCCTGGATTCGATAGACGCCCTCGAAATTATTTTAATTCTCGAGAAATATTATGGTATTAAAATAGATGACCCTAAGGCAGGAGCTCAAATATTTTATTCGGTTAAAACCATTGCCGATTTTGTTGTTGCGAATAGAAAATAGGGTACTGAGTACAAAGTATAAAGTACAAGGTAAGGCTCCGAAAACTTTGTTTTCGGAGATTAGTGTAATTATATTTCACAATATATTGTCAAATAGTATATTATAAATATTTAAAATTCGTGCATTCGTGGCTTATATTTTTTTAGTGCCACAAATAATAGAATTATCTATGTCAGTAAAAATATATGTAACAGGTCTTGGAATGGTGTCAGGGATTGGCCTTGATGTTCCGCAAACGCTGGATGCTATTAAAAACAGCAGATCAGGTATTGGGGAACTAACGCTTTTCGATTCTGTTCATAAAGGAAACCTGCCTGTTTGTGAGGTCAAAGCATCCAACCAAAAACTGAAAGAAGATTTACAAATTACCAAAACAACCTCGCGTACTGCCTTGTTGGGAATAATGGCCGCCAAAGAGGCGTTGGTAAGTGCAGGTATTGTGCAATCGCCTGTACGAACTGGTCTGATATCCTCTACTTCTGTTGGCGGTATGGATATGAGCGAAAAATTTTATGGAATTTATAAGAAAGATTCGGCAAAGGGAAAGCTTAGAAATATGATTTCGCATGATTGTGGCGACAGCACTGAACGAATCGCCGATTATCTTGGCATTAAGGATTATGTTAGTACAATTAGCACTGCGTGTTCATCGGCTGCCAATGCAATTATGTTTGGAGCCCGTCTGATTAAAAATGGATTTCTCGATAGGGTAGTAGTAGGTGGCACTGATTCACTCACCAAATTCACACTTAATGGCTTTAATGCCCTCATGATTGTGGATAAAGGAGGATGTAAACCTTTTGATGAAAATCGTGCAGGACTTACGCTTGGAGAGGCGGCCGGATATATTGTACTCGAATCGGAACAAATTGTAAAGAAAAATAATAAGAAGATATATTGCGAACTAAAAGGCTATGGTAATGCAAATGACGCATATCATCAAACAGCATCTTCTCCCGAAGGCAACGGTCCCTTCATGTCAATGAAATTAACACTGGACATGAGCGGGCTTGCAATCGATAATATTGATTATGTAAATGTCCATGGCACCGGAACGCCAAACAATGATTTATCAGAAGGAAAAGCATTGATCCGGTTATTTGGTGAGAAGGTTCCAAAATTCAGTTCATCAAAGGCATATACCGGGCATACATTAGGGGCTGCAGGAGGTATTGAAGCTGTTCTTTCGGTGATGTGTATCGAACATCAAATGATCATTCCCAACCTTAATTTTACTACACCCATAACGGAGCTTGGATTAATTCCGGAAACAAAATTTCTTCAACCGGTGCCAGTAAATAATGTAATGTCGAATTCGTTTGGGTTTGGAGGCAATGTGTCATCACTGATTTTTTCACGCGTGTAATTATGGAAGTATTTATAAAAAGCGCCACAGCTATCTCACCACAACAAACATTTTCGGGTCATTTGCCTGATGCGGTAACTGGTGTATCCGGAAATCGTCTTTCATGCATTGAGCCAGACTATAAGGAATATATTGAGGCAGGTATACGTCGTCGTATGAGCCGGATCATTAAAATGGGTGTAGCAGCAGCGGTAAAATGTTTGCAGGAGAGTGGCATCTCTCAACCAGATGCCATTATTACAGCAACTGGTCTGGGTTGCCTCGCGGATACCGAAGTCTTTATGAATTCCATACTGGAAAACAATGAGTCGCTCACTTCACCAACAGCTTTTATACAATCCACGTTTAATACCATTGGTGCTCAAATCGCATTAATGCTCAAAAATCACAACTATAATTTTACTTACGTACATCGCGGGTTATCATTTGAAAGTGCTTTACTCGACGCCATGATGCAGATCAGTAACAACGAAGCTTCGAACATCCTGATAGGTGGTATCGATGAGCTAACTGATAACAGCTATGCAATCATGCAACGCATGGGCTTTTGGAAGAGCAAACTAGCTGACCACAAAAACTTATATGCCTCTAACACCAGAGGGTCTATAGCTGGAGAAGGTTCAACGTTTTTTGTCCTGTCAAAACAATCGTCCGGCAACGATCCGCGAATTACCGGGCTGAGCACTTTTTATAAACCATCTGGAAATGAGGAAGTGGAAAGCAGAATCAGTAATTTTCTGATATCAAAAGGTTTGAAACCTTCTGATATTGACCTTGTGATCTTAGGCAAGAGTGGAGATTATAAATTGGATGCTCCTTATCGTTTCGTACAAAATAATATGCTGAAGGAACTTTCGTATGTATGTTTTAAGCATTTGTGTGGTGAGTACCATACTTCTTCTGCATTTGCAATTTGGCTGGGGTCAGCAATATTGAAAAATCAGGAAGTTCCCGTAGCAGCAGTACCTCAAAATTCTAACATTCCTGTAAATCTTGCTTTAAAGCGCATTCTCATATATAATCATTACAGGAATATCAATCATACACTGATTCTTCTTGAAAAATGAGCATCGGGACAATCATACTGATGCTCATATTAACGGTGTCTGCGTTTCTTTTCTATGCGTCATACTTTGTTTGTTCAAATGTTTTTATCAAAGTTCATTGCAGGGCAAAAACAAATAAAAAAGTCATAGCCCTTACTTTTGATGACGGACCACATCCTGAAAAGACTCCTGCTATTCTCGATGTATTGAAAAAACATAATGTCAAAGCTGCTTTTTTCTGTATTGGCATGAACATTGCCGGGAATGAAGAAATTATAAAGCGTATTCATAATGAGGGTCATATGATTGGTAACCACACTTTTGAACATTCTACATGGTACGATCTTCTTCCTGCGCGTGCAATGGCTGAGGATATGCTAAAATCCGACGAACTTATTTTTAGCATTATTGGGGAACGCCTGTGTACATTCAGGCCCCCGTATGGTGTAACTAATCCTATGTTGGCAAAAGCTGTAAAAATGATGAAGTACGAAGTGATTGGTTGGAGTCTGCGGTCGCGCGATACTGTTAAAATGAACAGGGTAAAAGTGGTTGATAAAATAAAAAGACTTATGAAGCCTGGGGATGTGATTCTTTTGCATGATCGTTGCACTGATTCAGAATTGATTGTGGATGATATTATTGAGCATGCTATGAAATCAGGATATACATTAGAAAGAGCTGATTCACTTTTAAATATAAAATCTTATGAATAAATATATTGCATATCTAATATTGTTGTTTTGTTCATTACAACAAGCAGGGGCTCAGCCCAAAATGAAACCAATGGCAGATATACCCGGATTTAAAGCCAATTTATTAGCAAGTACTCAAAAAGCAAAATCCATGGAGTGTGATTTTGTACAAAAAAAATTCCTTGAAGTATTGACTGAGCCGGTTATTTCTAATGGACATTTTTGCTTTAAACGGGAAAACTTAATTCGTTGGGAATATTTAACACCTAATCAATACCTGATTATTATTAACAATGACAAGGTATTGACTAAAAATAAAAATGAGAAAGCGAATGTGATCGATACCCGGTCAAACAAGCTTTTTAAGGAGCTAACGGATATGATGGTGAGTTGTTTTAGCGGAAATATTAAAGCGATCGAAAAGAGATATTCGATCCAATACTTTGAAACCGAAAAACAATACATGACCAAGCTGGTTCCACTGGATAAAAATGCGGGAGCTTATCTCAAAAACATCGACATGTATTTTGATAAAAGTGACATGACTATTTCCAAGCTTTTGATGGTAGAGCCCTCCAATGATTATACGGAATACAATTTCACCAATAAAAAATTGAACCTCCCTATTGCTGATGAAAAATTTAAGATTAATTAGTTTACTCATTGGTGCGCTGTTTTCGGCATGTTCTTCTACCGGAGGGTTAAAAAGTGTTGGTAAACGTGCAGTGCAGAGATCCGAATTGTATCCAGTTATAGAAAGACAGGGCACAAAGAAGGAGGCATGGTTCAATATTTCAATACAGTTTTTTAAAAGTGAGCAAAGTGGTCAATTATTAGTGAAACAAACCAATGATACAACCACACGTATTGTTTTTATGACTGCGGTAGGGTTTAAAATTTTTGATTTTGCGATCACACCTCATGATTTTACAATACATACCTGCATTGATCCTCTTCGAAAGAAAAACATTCTTCGAATTATGGAGAAAGACTTTAGGTTAATGTTTTGCACTAATCTGGTATATGCACCTTCTAAAATTTATAGTTCCAAAAGTGACACTGCAATTGTAGTATACAAGCTTAGAATTCCGGGGAAATCATATTACAGGGTAAATGATCAAAAAAAGATCCTGACAAACATTGACAATCATGCATTTCCTGTTGGAGGGGCTAAAGTCAATTTTGAATATACGGAAGGTTCACTATTACCAAAAATACATCTTAAACAAAAGGGAATAAAATTGAGGTTTGAATTGGAACCGTTCCCAATAAAGTAACAAGTAACCCGCAACTTGTCAAAATTATGAAAATATTCGCTATTGGGATGAATTACCTGGAACACACAAAGGAACTCAATAATCCTGTTCCTTCGGAGCCAGTATTTTTCATGAAGCCCGATACAGCAATTGTTAGGAATAATAAACCTTTCTATTATCCTGATTTTTCTGAAGATTTGCATTACGAAACCGAGATAGTTCTTAAGCTTAACAGGGTTGGTAAAAATATTTCAGAAAGGTTCGCCCACCGTTATTATACTGAAATAGGAATAGGCATTGATTTTACTGCGCGAGATATCCAACGAAAATGTCGCGAAAAGGGTTTGCCATGGGAGGTTGCAAAAGCTTTTGATGGTTCGGCGCCTTTGGGCAAGTTTATTCCTAAAGAGCGATTTACAGACGTTCACAATCTCAATTTTCATCTGGATATCAATGGGATTACTGTGCAAAGCGGAAATACGCATGATATGATATTTTCATACGAGAAAATAATTGCTCACATTTCCAAATACATAACCATCAAAATGGGAGATCTTATTTTTACAGGTACCCCTGCTGGTGTTGGTCCTGTAAAAATAGGAGATCATCTTCAGGCTTACCTCGAAGATCGGCTAATGATTGATTTTTATGTAAAGTAAGGCTACCCTCTGTGGACTATGTCTGCCCAGTATTATGAGCTACCAATAATCTCAAAAATGCAATACAACCCAAAAATCCATCATCGTCACAGCATACGCCTGAAAGGATATGATTATTCGCAGGCTGGATTATATTTTATTACAATTTGTATAAAAGACAGGAAATGTTTATTGGGAAAAATCATTGATGGAAAAATGATTTTGAACGATGCAGGGTTAATGGTTGAAAAATGGTATTACGAATTAAAAAACAAATATCCCTATATTGAATGTGGCGAATTTATTGTTATGCCTAACCATTTTCATTGTATTGTCATTAATAATGGTTCCCGCGTACCGGTATCCATAGGGGCAGACCTGTGTGTCTGCCCAAAATCTACCAACGAATCCGAACACGATTTGGGCGAACACGCAGGTTCGCCCCTACGACGGATGGTGCAATGGTTTAAAACGATGACAACCAATGAATATATCCGTGGCATTAAAAATCATGGTTGGCAACCATTTAATGGCAAATTGTGGCAACGTAATTATTGGGAACACATTATTCGTGATGAAAAATCCCATCAACGGATTTCGGTGTATATTTTGAATAATCCTGACAAATGGCAAAACGACAAGTTTCATAATTAGGCTTATGAATCTTGTCTACAGCCTATTTCTTTTTATTAAATCCCCTCAGCTTTATGGCTGTAAGTACTTTCTTGGTATATAGCGGAAAATCGTTGCCTATCATCCAGCCGTAATATCCAGGGTCTTTTTCAAAGACTTCTTCAACAGGCATTCCTTTGTATTTTCCAAAATTAAAGACTTCCACCCCTTTATCATTCATTGCAATACGTCCAACGAAATCCACATTTTTAGTTTGGGTCGAAAATTCGGAGAGTTTGTCAATATCATTTTCCAGTTCTTTATATTTATCCAGCTGTGCCTGAAGAACTTCGTACGTGGCACGTGTATCTGCTTCGGCACTATGAGCATGTTCAAGGTCCATGTTGCAATAAAATTTATATGCTGCACTTAATGTTCGTTGTTCCATTTTGTGAAATATCACTTGGACATCAATGAATTTACGCTTTTTAAGATCAAAGTCCACATCGCATCGTAGAAATTCCTCGGCAAGTAAAGGCAGGTCGAACTTATTAGAATTGTATCCTGCAAAATCAGATCCTTCAAAAGCATTAGCCAGGGTTTGGGCTATTGCTTTAAATGTTGGGGCATCTTTCAAATCTTCATTTGTAATTCCATGTATAGCTGTTGAGTTCGGATCAATTGGTATTTGAGGATTTATGCGCATTGTCTTCGACTCCTCACGGCCGTCTGGATAAACCTTTAGATATGAGAGCTCCACAATTCGATCGGAAGCAACATTCATCCCGGTAGTTTCAAGATCAAAAAATATAATAGGGTTTTTTAGGTTGATTTTCATCGCTTAAGGTTAAATTGTAAAAGAATACGAGGTTACCCGAAACCCGGACAACCTCGCATTTGTAGCTTATTTAAATGTCATTAGATATTAATCATCATTGGCATAAGTAGCATGAGAACGTCCTCACCTTCAATTTCAATTTCTGCAGGGACAATAATACCTGCACGGGAAGGATCGCTCAATTTGAATATTACATCACCTGATGCAAGATTCGAAAGAATCTCAATGAGAAAAGGAGATTTGAAGCCTATTTCTAGATCTTCACCTTCATATTGGCAAGTTAGACGCTCGTATGCAGAAATAGAAAAATCCAAATCCTGTGCCGATACTGTAATTTCGTTTCCAACTATTGCTAATTTCACCAGATTGCTGGCCTGATTAGCAAATACGGATACCCTTCGAAGCGTATTATAAAGTTCTAATCTGTCAATGGTCAATGAGTTTGGACTATCCGTGCGAATTACTGCGCTGTAACTTGGATATGCTCCCTCTACCAAACGACAAACCAGGGTGTAATTGGTTAAAGTAAAAACCGCATTTTTATCATCGAATTCAATAAGAATATCATTGGACTCTTTTGGGAGAATATTCTTAAGCAGCGATGCTGGTTTCTTTGGCAATATGAATGAAGCCTCAGTTTTGGGTTTTACGTCGGTGCGACGATAACGAACGAGCTTATGAGCATCAGATGCAACAAAAGTTAAACTTTTGTCTGTTAACTCAATGAAGATACCGTTCATCACTGGTCGAAGCTCATCATCAGCCGTAGCAAATAGCGTTTTGTTAATACCACGCAACATAACTTCGTAGTTTAAGCGCAGCGAAGTCTTTTTATCCTCCTTAACGCCAGGCACCTGTGGAAAATCTATACCATTCTGTCCTACAATATTAAACTGCCCGTTAGCAGAAATGATAACAACCGAAAGATTGTCTAGCGATATATCGAAAGTTAAAGGTTGATCAGGGAATTCCTTTAAAGTATCGAGCAGAATCTTAGCAGGAATGGCAATACTGCCTGAATCGGTAGCATTCTCCAATGTCATGCGGGTGACAAAAGTCGATTCCAAATCTGAAGCAGTAATCTCTAACTGTTTATCTTCCAGATTAAATAAAAAATTATCGAGAATCGGTAAGGTATTCTTACTGCTGATTACCCTGCTAATAGACTGTAAATGGTTAAGTAAATCAGAACTTGATACAACAAACTTCATGTGTCTTTATTTTTAATTAGCAAATACTATTGGATTACAAATAATTAATTCTTTTTGAATTAGAACTCAATAATACAAAAAATTATCGTTGCTTCAATGCTGTAAATTCATTTTTTATTGTGTTACAAAATCATTATATTCTTTCATAATTGGGTCAAAATCAATATATTTTATCAGCACTGGAACAGTATCCTTCTGGATTACAGCATACATTTTATCAGGATTGAATTTTCCATTTTGTCCGGCAAGAGGAATGCGATAGATTTTTAATATACTGATCTTATTTTCAATGTTTTTAACATTAATTTCACAATACGGGTGCTGCTGATTCAAAGAATCCAAAAGGTTTTTTGCATGATTATCCAATTGTTCTACAAAGGAAACAGAAGCAAAACCAGTAAGATAGTTTTTGGCCGTTTCCCTGTTTATCTTAACAGATTTATTTAAATTCTTTGAAACTATTTGTATATCATTGGGTCCAAAAAAAGAATAAACAAATGAGGCCTTAGGGTTGGCCTGATAAGTTACATCGATAGAAAGAATATCACCCGGACTGTAACGAAAAATGGCCTTATCACGCCAAACTTTGGTTTGGGATGGGAATAACATGGAAATATGACCATCAAAACCTGTAATACGAACAATGTAAGGCTCTTCATCGTCTTGAAGCATCATGAAAGAGCCAAGCTTAAGGCTGTCGTTTTCAGAAATTCTAAAGGATTTCAACATTTTATTTGATGATTCTATAACTACTGAAATTGATTTACGATTAAAGCTTGCCAATACGTCCTTTTTGAAACTTTTTGGAACGGGAGAGTTGATTTCGAGATTTGAAAGCAACTGTAACAGGCCTTTAATAGCTCTGGGTTTGGCGTAATAACCGTTATTGATTTGCCAGTTCAATCCAGATCTTTCCAGTACAAGTTTATGATCACCTTCGTGGATACTGATTTTTGTGATTTCAGAAGTATCCGAAACGGCAAAAATTTTATTATCTACTTTTAAGGTGCTGTTCTTATCTTTTAACAGAAGGATAATTGCAACAGCAAGTAAGGCGATCGTAATAAAAATGTAATATTTGTATTTTACCATCGTTCCTAATTAAACTGAGTATTTCTTTTTTCTTGAATAGTTGTAATAAAGCCCAAAGCCAATGATTAAAAAAACTGGTAATACAATGTTGATCATTTGCCATTTGAATCGTTCTTCCCGAATCAGGGTTTTATTGAGCACACGTAGTTTAAATTCCTTGGCTCGCAATGAAATCAGACCACTCTCATCGGTTAAATAATTGAGGGCATTTACAATAAAATCTTTGTTTCCAAATGTTTGGTTGGTGTATTTATCAAAGCCCAAGGCAGTAATCATTGGGCCTTTCTGGGTCATGCGTACATCGTTGGCAATTAATTTTCCATCAGCAACTACTATCATTTTAGTTGGTACGCTCAAGGCTTTATAACTAGTTTCTGCTCCTGGCATAATATTTTTAACAGGTCTGTTACGATAAACCGATTGAAATTGACCTTCGAGCAATACAGCAATGGGTTGATTTGATTTGTTGAACTCATTTCTCGACGGAGTACGTCTCACTTCATCAAGGCTAATAAATACTGGCGCGTTAACCAGTTTTGTATAAGCCGATGTTTTTAACAGAAATGTCTTCTTCACTTTATTGGTTGCTATGGTGTCGATCTGGCTTGCATATTTGGCCCAAACTAAATTCAAATTTCTGGTAATCGGATGATCGACAATGGGAGAAATTAAAGGATAATAGGGCCATGGCGTAGGGACCCATTTTGGCTGATTTCCGGTGAGGCTTGCATTAATAGGAAGCGTATTACATTGAACATCCAGCACTAAATTAGGATTTACCCTTACTCCATAGGTAAATAGCTGATCATCAATATTTGTATTGTTGATAAAACCAAATGTTGAACCTTTAGCCAAA
>WSSedL1CaDRAFT_10001090_pt1 | contig 16933 bp, 15 predicted proteins | sample WetSurSL1Cattail_FD_9464 | JGI IMG/M metagenome (IMG submission 9464)
ATGATGATAAAACAATGCTAAATGCTACAAATATTCTGGGACTCTGTCCCTCAAAAGGTGCAGAGCACCGAACTATTTGTAGAAATTAGTCAGACATATAAACCAGAGGTGCAGCGCACCGACATATTATACTTTGTATAGGTCTGACAAACAAGATATATTATTAAGTTGATCCTATTTTTCTATTTAGTTTTTATCCCGAACTCAGGTTACCAATTCTGGAGACGGAAGTAAAAACGTTGCAAAAAGAATTGGAACAGGAGCTCTGATTATCTGAAACAACAAACCCGCTGCAAGTCAAAACTTACAGCGGGTTTATTATATCTTATAACCCTGTTTAGCGGGTCGGTAATCAGAATCCGAAGCTCAATGCACTGATTTGTGTATAGATGGTACTGAATAAACCAACCAGTAAAATCCCTAGTGTACAAACCACCAAACTGATTTTTACTGCAACATCACTTTTTACAACTTCTATCGGATTATCGTTTTTGTTCAGGAACATGGCTTTGATCACCAATAAGTAGTAATACAATGAAATGATTGTGTTCAACAACGCTACGAATACCAATACATAATATCCATGAGCGGCAGCTGCCGAGAATACAAAGAATTTACTGAAGAATCCTGCAAAAGGAGGAATACCTGCCAAAGAGAATAAAGCCAGCATCATTACAAAGCTCAGACGTGGGTTGGTTTGATACAAACCGTTGTATTCGTCCATACGAACCTTACTGGTACGTTCTTCGATAATCGAAATAACACCGAAAGCAGCCAGATTGGAAAACATGTATACCAATACATAGTATACCAACGAAGCCATACCCATAGCACTTCCGCTGATAATTGCCAACAGAATATAACCGGCTTGCGAAATAGATGAGAAAGCAAGGAAACGTTTCAGGTTTTGTTGACGGATGGCAAAGAGGTTAGCCACGGTGATACTTGCAATGGCCATTCCGTAAAGGATAGGTTGCCATTGATTGGACAGGTTACCAAATACTTTTACCAACAAGGTAAACAATACAAACACCGCCGAACCTTTGGATATAACCGAAAGGTAAGAAGTAATGTTTGTTTGAGCACCTTCGTATACATCGGCAGTCCATAAGTGGAAAGGAACCAATGATATTTTAAAGAACAAACCTACCACAAAGAAAACAAATGCCATGATTTGAAGCGGTGTTCCGGTAATCAAAGTTGCCAGATCGGTAAAGTATAATGTTCCGGTAGAACCATAAATCAATGACATACCGAAAACCGAAATGCTCGAAGCAAATACAGCCGACAGAATGTATTTGGCACCGGCTTCAGCCGACTTGCGGTTGTATTTATCAAAAGCAACCAGTGTAGCCATCGGAATAGAAGCTGTTTCCAGTCCAATGAAGAACATCAGGAAGTTGCCCGACGAAATCATGAAATACATACCCAGTAGGGTAGAGAGTGTCAGGAAGTAAAATTCACCGCGTTTAATACGATTAGCATCTTCATTCAGAAACTTATGTGCCTGCAACAGTACAATTAATGTTCCTATGTTGAGAATACTCTTTACGTAAGTTTGCACAGGTACATAGTGAAACATACCTCCTGCAATGACGAAAGCATCACGCGGAACACAGTTGATAATGGTGTGTGCCGTCAAAAGTACCAATGCCACCGGTTGGAAATACTTCAATCCCTTTTCGCCGGCAAATATATCGTAAATCAAAAGGAAAATCATCACCCCTAACAGTGAAAACTCTTCGCGCATTTGTAAAAAACTACTGTAATCCATTATATGAGTTGAATTGTTTAGTTGTTGATTTGTTTAGTTGTTGAATCTGAGTTGTGAACTTGTTTACTCGTCAACTTGTATACTTGTTATTATTTAATCAATTGTCCTATTACCGGAAGAACGCTGTGGTGAATCATATCCGACACCCAGAAAGGAGCAGAACCAAGAGCGAACATAAAGAACAACAAGGTTACTACCGAGATTCTTTCATACCAGGTAGCATCTTTCAACTCCTCATGATGTGGATCCTGCATTTTTCCTAATAAGAATTTACCGACCATACGTAAAATATATACAGCTGTAATAACAATAGAACTACAAGCCAGAATAGTCAATACGCGGTGGAACATATCGGTATGTTGGAATGAACCAACGAAGATAGTCATTTCAGCTACGAACCCGCTTAAGCTTGGTAAACCCAATGAACCTAACCCTGCAATCACAAAACAAACACCAAGAAAAGGAATCACTTTCATCAAACCACCCATTTCGGTAATTAAACGGGTATGTGTTCTTCCATAAATCATTCCGATTAGAGCAAAGAACAAGGCAGTGGTTAAACCGTGTGAAAGCATTTGTAAGATGGCACCTGTAGCAGCAGTTTCGTTCATCATCAGGATAGCGAACAATACCAATCCACAATGACTTACTGAAGAATAAGCATTGATATATTTCAGGTCGGTTTGATGGATAGCAGCAAATGCACCATAAACCACACTGATACCCGTTAGAATTAAGAAGATCCATGCCAGTTCATGAGCGGCTTGTGGCATCAGATACATAGCAACACGGAAACAACCGTAACCTCCCAGTTTCATCAATACTCCGGCGTGCAACATCGAAACGGCAGTAGGAGCAGAGGCATGACCATCGGGCGACCATGTATGGAAAGGGAACATAGCACCCAGTACACCAAAACCAGTAAAGGTAAGCGGGAAGAAATAATATTGTAGTTCTACCGGAATATGTAGTTTGGCAATTTCCAGAATATTCATGGTAGTTGCACCCGAACCGTAGTAAATTCCAAGAATACCAACCAGCAACAGTGCCGAACCACCCATCAGCATCAGGGTAAGTTTCATAGCAGCATATTCTTTTTTACCCGTTCCCCAGATACCAATCAGCAAATACATCGGTATTAATGCTATTTCGTAATACATGAACATGGTAAACAAGTCGGTTGAAATAAAGAACCCGTAAACTCCGATAGACAATAAGCTGAACCATAAGAAAAACTCTTTAGGTAGCGGATCAATTTTCCACGATGCAAATACACCGGTGAAAACTATGATCGAAGTAAGGATAAGCATGGCAACCGATATACCATCCACACCAACTGAATAGTGAATGTTGAAAGGAGCATACCAAACGGTATCGGCAGTGAAAACCATTGTAGCTAAATTGCCTGCTGCCCGCTCCGCAAAGTACATGTATGTCAATACACCGGAGAAGATCATTAAGAGTATTGCTCCCGTAGTCATGACGGACAAAAGTTGCTTCCGACTGTTCGAGAGGAACAAACCTGCCATCATTAAAACCGGAATGAGAACGAATAAGGATAAAAAGTTCATATTATAATTATTAATACTACCCCTAACCCCTAAAGGGGAAAAGATAAGTTAGTAATATTGTAAATAAATCAAAGACAAAACTAATAGATTTCCCCTATCGGGGACAGGGGTCTAAAAAACAAGCACCAAAAGTGTAATTAAAAGAGTCCCCAACAGGAATACATAAGCATATTGTTGTACCTGACCCGACTGGAGTCCTTTTATTTTCAAAGAAACCCATTGAGTAGTATTGGCAAATCCATCCATAGTAGCATCAATCACATGACGGTCGAACCAGGCCAATGGACGTGATACATTATTGAAGATAATTTTCTTGGTAATAAACAAGTATACTTCGTCGATATAAAAACGATGCGAAGCAGCTTTGTGCAATCCGGCAAAAGTGGTAGCCAGTGTTCCCGGTATTTTGCTTTCTTTGCGATACATGATGGTTGCAACCAGAATGGCTACAGCAGCAATCACCACACTCATGGTAGCTACCAACGGATCTAAATGAATATCGTAGTTAGCTCTGTCGCTTGTTACGAAGTGACCGAAAGGAATAAATCCGGCAACACAGGTAACCGTTGCTAAGAAAACTAGTGGTAAAGCCATAGCAAGCGGAGACTCGTGAGGAGTATGATGATCGTGATCGTGTTCTGTTTTTTGTTCTTTACCCCAGAAAATGTTGAAGTATAAACGGAACATATAAAATGCAGTTAATGCAGCAATGAATGTCATGGTTGCACCCATGTACGGACTGAATTCGTAACATGATGATAAGATTTCATCTTTACTGAAGAATCCCGAAAAAGGAGGAATACCTGCAATAGCCAGACAAGCAATCAGGAATGTCCAGTTTGTTATCGGCATATATTTGCGAAGCCCGCCCATATCTTTCATCTCGTTGCTGTGAACGGCATGAATTACCGAACCCGCACCCAGGAATAATAAAGCCTTGAACATGGCATGTGTGAACAAGTGGAACATGGAAGCCATATAACCAAGTCCTTCGTGGCTACCATAGCCCGAAACACCCAATGCCACCATCATAAAACCAATTTGCGAAATGGTAGAGAATGCCAACACACGTTTAATATCGGTTTGTACGCAGGCAATAACTGCGGCAAACAAGGAAGTGAATGCACCCACATAAGCAATGGCATGTAATACTTCAGGAGTTTGAACTTCGTATACCGGGAAGAAACGTGCAACCAGGAATACGCCGGCAACCACCATGGTTGCAGCATGAATCAGAGCCGATACAGGAGTAGGACCTTCCATAGCATCCGGTAACCAGATATGTAAAGGGAACATAGCCGATTTACCTGCACCACCGATAAAGATCAGTGCCATTGCCCAGCTTAGTACCGAGAAACCCATGAAGGTAACACCAGTTGTAGCCGCAAATACGCTGGCATTACCCGAAGTTAATATGCCAAAATCAAATGTTTTGGTGTAGAACGAAAGTACCAGAATACCGATCAGGAAAAACAGATCGGCAAAACGGGTAACGATAAATGCTTTTTTAGCAGCAGCCACGGCTGATGCTTTGGTATAATAGAATCCGATCAATAAGTAAGACGAAACGCCCACTAATTCCCAGAAAATATACATTTGAAAGATATTGGTAGCTATTACCAGTCCCAACATAGAGAAGGTAAACAACGAAAGGAACGCGTAATAACGTTGGAATCCTTTTTCACCATCCATGTAACTCAAACTGTAGATGTTTACCATAAATGATACGGTAGTAATCACCACGAGCATCATCACCGAGATAGGATCAAGTAAAATACCTAAATCGATATGCAGAAATTCGGTAAACTGAATCCATACGGTATTAAAAGGAATCACTTTTTCGTATACGCCGGCAACCTGGTGCATGCTGAAATATTCCCAGGCCGTGAAGTAGGAGAGGGCGGTGATAATTCCTAAAACAATAGTTCCGATTGTTCCGGCTACTTTGGGCTTCCATTTTGAATCCACCAGTCCCAACACGATGAAACTAAGAAGAGGAAGTACTAAAATCAATAATGTATATTGCATGTTTTATAATTATAAATTATGAATTATTAATTGCGAATTAATAAGACTATTCTTTCATTTGATCCAGATTGCCAACTTCTACACTGCTTAAGTTCCGGTAGATATTGATGATGATAGCAATGGCTACAGCAGTTTCGCAGGCAGCAATGGCTATGGTGAACAGTGCAAAGTAAAAACCTTCCAGATGTCCGGGGTATAAGTAGCGGTTAAACACTACGAAGTTGATATCAGCCGCATTGAGCATAAGTTCTATCGAAATTAAGATCATCAGCATGCTTTTGCGCGATAAAAAACCATATACTCCGGCAAAGAACATAATTAAACTTACACCTAAGTATGCTTCCATTGGAATTTGTCCGGCAAAAATGTTATTTAAAATATCCATATATTTTAGTTGTTAGTTAATTGTTGATAGTTGATAGCTTTTGTTGTACAATTAATTGTCCACTGTCCACTTTCAACTATAAACTGTTATTTATCGTTTTCTGGCAATCATAATAGCACCCACAATACAAGCCAACAGTAAAATACTGATAGTTTCGAAAGGTAGTAAGTACTGATATTTATCGGTTCCCATCATGGTATGACCTAACTGTTGAGGAGTTAAATCGCTTTGAGCTACCAATGACGAAACTTTCTTTACATTGTAATAGATGATGTGAGCGCAAAAAGCAAGTCCAACCAACGCTGTGAGTCCGGCAGCGTAACGTCTTACGGCTAATTCTTTTCTTAAGTCTTCACCGGGTCTGTTGGTTAATAAGATGGCAAAAATAAACAGCACCATCACACCACCTGCATATACAGCTATCTGAACAGCGAATAAGTAATTGTATCCTAATAAAAGGTATAAACCGGCTGTACCGAGCAATACAAATAATAAATAAGTTGCCGAGCGGATAATGTGTTTTGAAGTTACAGCCATAACCGAGAAAACGGCTATTACCACTGCTAAAATGAAAAATATAATTTGTTGTGCCATAATCTTATGTCGCCGGCCTACTATAAAGTTTCCGGACTTGGTTATATTTTAATTATAAATTATACATTATGAATTATGCATTCGGTTCTGTAGGTTTCACCTCTTTTTTCTTTTCGCGCATCTTCGAACCTTCGTGATTCAGTTGTTGTTTTAGCTTATCGCGCGTAAACACTGCATTTTCGAAAGTGTTTTCAAATTTGATGGCATCCGAAGGACAGGTAAGTACGCACAGGTTACAGAAAGTACACATTCCCAAATCCCAGTTGTAAGTATCCAGAATCTTTTTCTTTTTACCATCTTCGGTTTCGATGGTTTTAGAAGTAACCCGGATAGTTCCGTTCGGACAGTTCATCTGACAAATACCGCACGACGTACAAGCATGCTCATTATTTTCGTCATGAGGCATAGTCAATTCGCAACGGAAACGATCCGATATAACGAGGGTGTCTCTGTTTTCGGGATATTGTTGTGTTACTTTCTTTGTCCACAACTCTTTCCAGGTTTCACCCATACCTGTCAGCAATGATTTGATGCCGGTGAATAAGCCTGAAAAATATTTTGATACTGAACTCATTTTATCTAATTTATAATTCTAAATTCAAAATTCATAATTCGCGATTTGACAATTTGTAATGAATTATCAAATTGTACTATTTAATTCTCCTTGGACGATTTAGCAGGTTTTAGAATAAACCAGGGAATAAATCGGTTAAGGTTAATCCTGTCAATACTAAAATCACCATCAGCAATATATTTACCAGGTTGATAGGCAACAGATATTTCCATTCCAGATTCAATAACTGGTCAATACGTAAACGTGGAAATGACCAACGAACCCATAAGCTAAGGAAAATCAATACGGCTGTTTTTCCGAAGAACCAGATATAAGTAGGGATGTAAGTCATGATCTGATTAAAACCTTCCCATCCATGTACCTGAATTGGCATATAACCACCTAAGAAAACGGTAGTGGCAATAGAAGCGATGATAAACATGTTCAGGTATTCGGCCAGGTAGAAGAACCCAAACTGAAGACCCGAGTATTCGGTGTGATAACCGGCAGTTAATTCCGATTCAGCTTCCGGTAAGTCGAAAGGTCCACGGTTTGTTTCGGCATGTCCTGAAATCAAATAGATCACAAAGGCAATAATCGACGAAATATGTCCGTTGAAAATGTTCCAGCAATAACGTTGACCTTCTATCATTTCAGAAAACTGCATGGTTCCTGCCAACACCACGATGGTCATCAGAGCAAATCCTGCAGATAATTCATAACTTACAAACTGAGCACCACTACGCATAGCACCAATCATGGAGTATTTGTTATTACTTGACCAACCGGCCAGCAATACACCGATGATACCCAAGGATGAAACAGCTGTTACATATAGTACACCGATGTTGAAGTCGATGGCATGAAGTCCTTTTCCGAAAGGTACCGCTCCGAAGGTAAGCATAGAAGCCACAATCATAAAGAAAGGAGCCACGAAGAATAAGAAACGATCCGAACGGTTGATTTTTATAATTTCTTTCAATAAGATCTTAATCATGTCGGCAACACTCTGTAAAAGTCCCCATTTACCAACACGATTCGGACCGAAACGTGCCTGAAAGAATGCGGTTATTTTGCGTTCGGCATAAATAAGGATCAATGCTATTACGGCATAAGCAGCCAACAGAACAACAGCTACCAAAACAAATTCAATGAGTAATACCCAGAATTCAGCTAAACTGCCTCTCAGGGTAGCGTCTAACCAACTTGTCAGGTTACTAATTTCTAACGGTTGTGAATAATTTAATGACATATATTTATTTTATAAATACGAATTTCTCGAATTAAAACTAATTTTTCTCCTATGTTCAACCTCTTCGGGGTTGTAATATCTGTAGGATGTCCGACCTCCGGTTTCGCAAGCTTAGCCGGGGGTTATTCATATTCTACCCCTTCGGGGTTAAACTCCCAACTACTTACTGCGAACTACCGACTACGGATTATCTGTCGATATCCGGAATTACATAGTCCATAGACCCCCCGATGCCGATAAAGTCGGAAATCTTTTCGTTTTGGCAAATCAACGGCATGGCTGATACCAATGCCATAGAAGGTGAACGGAATTTCAGGCGATATGGAGTTTTGTCGCCACGGCTTTCGATAAATACACCGAATTCACCACGACATGCTTCAACACGCGAGTAATATTCTCCTTCCGGAAGTCTCAGGATTGGTTTCACCTTCGCACAGATATCGCCGGCCGGAATGTTGTCGATCAATTGCTCAATGATGTGCAACGATTGTTCAATTTCGTCCAGACGGTTCAGGTAACGGGCATACGAGTCACCTTCGGTGCGGATAATTTCTTTAAATTCCACTTTGTCATACAAAGCGTAAGGGATATGTTTACGAATATCGCATGACCAGCCTGAACCACGTCCGGCAGGACCGGTAACGGCATAGCTGATGGCATCTTCTTTGGACAGGTTACCAATGCTCACCATACGACCGAGGCCGATAACATTGTGCGAGAAGAAACGATCGTATTCCACCAGCTTGGTGCGCATATACGGAATAAATGCTTTTACATCTTTCTGGAAGTCGGCATAGATGTCGAACATCACACCACCTACTACGTTTTGGTTGATGATTAATCGTCCACCGCAGGTTTTTTCAAAAATATCCAGAATCACCTCACGTTCGCGCATACCATATATAAAGGCAGTAGTGGCACCAAGGTCGTTGGTTTGACAAGCCCATGCCAGACAGTGCGAATCGATACGGTTTAATTCGTCCATGATGGTACGAATATATTGTGCCCGTTCGGGAACTTCAATTTGTGCTGCATTTTCCACACACATACACAAACCATGACGGTTAATGTTAGCCGAAAGGTAATCCAACCGGTCGGTAAAGTGTAGTATCTGCGGGTAAGTAAGGCTTTCGCTCAGTTTTTCGATACCGCGGTGGATATAACCACTGTGTACATCGATCTTTTTTACAATCTCGCCATCCAATGCTGTGCGGAAGTGCATAACTCCGTGGGTTGACGGGTGCTGAGGGCCTATATTAATAATGTAGTCGTCGTCTTCAAAAATATTCACCGTATCTTCTACCAATTCGCCATTGGCAGCTTCCGTGATACGGGGAGCAATATCAACGATGTCCTTACTTTCCAGTGTTACCGGATTAATTTCGGGATTAGCATCGTAATCTTTACGCAACGGATAACCAACCCAATCGCCGTTCAGGAAGAACTTACGCATATCGGGATTGTTGATAAAACGGATACCCAGCAAAGCGAACACTTCGCGTTCGTTGTAATGAGCCGTTTCATAAAGGTCGGTAACAGAATACAACAAGGGGTTTTCTCTATCGGTAGTTCCGGTTTTCAGCACTACTTCTTTCGACAGATCGGTGGATGAACAAAGCAGATAATTCACGCCCAGTTCTTCGCCACGATCCACACCGATTAAATATACCAGCGTATCCATAGGCAAAGTCGCATGGTCGCGAAGAGTTTTTGCCAGCAGGTGCAATTTATCCGGTACTACTGTTACTGTCAGTTTTTGCTTATCTTCAATAACTGCATCGGGTACAGTATTAATTATTAGCTTTTTTATGTTTTCCATTTTATTATAAATGTGACCCCTAGCCCCTGAAGGGGAACTAGATTAGTTTTGTCTCTGTATGTATGCCCTCCAAGCCCTTAAAGGAGAATGTGAGATTACAACTGAATCCTATACTTTTGTTTATAAATAAATTACAACTATCAAATGCCACTCTTAAAGTCCCCTTTAGGGAATTTAGGGGTCATCGTTGTTTGTGTCCCAAAAATTGTTCTACTTTAATTTTACGTTGCAATTGCATCAATCCGTAAAACAAAGACTCGGGGCGGGGAGGGCATCCCGGAATGTATACATCTACCGGAATAATCTGATCAACCCCTTTCACCACGTGATACGAATTGATAAACGGACCACCCGAGATGGCACATGCACCCATGGCAATAACATATTTCGGTTCGGCCATCTGGTCGTACACACGTTTAATCAGTGGAGCCATTTTGTGAACCATGGTACCTGCCACAATCATTAAATCGGCCTGACGCGGACTGTTACGGGTAACTTCCATACCGAAACGCGAAATGTCGTGGTGAGCAGCAGCCGAAGCCATAAACTCAATACCACAACAGCTGGTAGCGTAAATCAATGGCCATACAGAGTTCGAACGTCCCCAGTTGATGAGTTCGTCGATCTTGCTTAGTACCACATTTACACCGTTGGCTTCGAGTTCCTTTACGTAGTTTTCAAGATACTCGTTGTCGTTGAATTCCTCGGTAGGAATTCCCTTTATATTATTTTTTAATTCCATTTTAATACTCCTTTCTTCCATGCGTAAGCCAGACCTAATCCGAGAATTACTACGAAAAACAAAATACTGTACAATCCGGTGTAGCCTAAATCGCGAACGATGGTAGCCCAGGGAAACAAGAAGATGGTTTCCACGTCGAACATTAAATACAGAATAGCATACAGGTAATAACCTGCTTTAAACTGCATCCACGAGGTTCCGTGTGTTGGGATACCACATTCATAAGGTTCTCCTTTTTGAAGATTGAATGATTTTGGTGCTAATAGTAGGGCAATGCCGAGACCGGCAACCACTAAAGACATTCCGGTTAGGAATACTGTGAGGAAAAGCGATAAACTGCTCATATAAATGACTAAATTTTATTTGCCTAAAAACGCTGCAAAGGAACGATTTTTTTTCTATTGTACGAATATTTTTCGGTTAAAATCAGATGAAACCGGGCTTCGCTCATTTTTGCAATGTACAGGTTACAATTCATTCAAATTATTGGAAAACAAATAAATAAAATTGCGCATAAAAATAAAGGTTAATCCAATTTACAGTATATTATAATATGTTAGTGTTTATGTGATGAACAATTTTTGAAACAGGAGCAAAATACCTACTAAAATGTACTTTAATGTAGGTTTTCAAAGAGTTATCTGTATTCAAAATAAGTGAATATCATACATGTATATTGTATTTCAGTGTTTTATATAGATGTTTCAATTTGAAACAATCCGATTGTTTTGCATGAAAAAAGCAGCTTTGAATTTCATAGAACAACATAAATAGTAAAGCCGTATTCATAGCCACGAAGTGGCTAAATGTGAGTAGCCCCCGGTAAGTGAAGCACAACCGGGGGGACGAGTGTTTCCTGCGTCCACAACCCCGAAGTGGGTTGAATGATAAAATAGTATGTTGGTATTGAACTCCTTTCGGGTTTCTTGTTTAAGTCTTAGCTTTATGAGGCTGTCTCAAAAGTCTTTTTGAACGCAAATGACGCAAATAAAAATGCGCAAATTAACGCAATCTTATCAAATTGGAATTCAACAAATAACGTTCTATTTTTACAAATCTTATTTGCGAAAATTTGTGTTATTTGCGGTATTTGCGTGCTTTTGATACAGTCGCTTATTTACATTTAAGTCCTTTGGACTTGCAATAAGAAGCAAAAAAGAGCTTGCCGATAGCCGACAAAAGAAAAAGACATTAAAAAAGAAGTCTCATTTGTGTCTATATGGTTAAAAGTAATTATCTTTACACGTTTTTTCAGGAAGTATTTGGATATTGTTTTTACGTAGGTAATTCAATGATCTGAAAACTGGAATGAAATTTGTAAAGCGAAAGCGGTTTCTATTGAAAAAGACTTGGTTGAATAATTGATTTCTGTTTTTTCCATAGTCGGCATGATTATATGTCCAACCGATTCTTCCTGCGTACAAGGGAGAAGATTTCGTAATGACAGGGTCGATCGTTTGATTTTGATACAATATAATATATATAATAATTTTCAGAAAAAATGAATAAAGTGAATTACCTGGCATTGGGTGCAGTTGCGTTAACTGTGATTGCAGTCTTTTTGCCTTGGGTACAAGTTACTCCTGCGGTCGATCCGTCGGAGTTGAATGCAAGTGTACAACCGATAACAATATCGGGAGTAGCTATTGGTTATGGTCTGTTTGGGATGTTAGTAGCTTTGCTCGGCGGATTTTTATCGTACAAAGAGTTTAAATGGACCTTTATGGTCGGGATTGTAAATTTTATCGACGGATATGGATACCTTCACACCTGGTTTGGTGCCAGTACACACGATAGTGGTAATTATGGCGACGTAACATCGAAAAGTAGTGTTGATCCTAAATTCGGATTATACCTCTTTATTGTAGCTTCGCTGGCTTTCCTTATTTTTACATTGAAATATTATAAATCGAAAAAAGCAGAAACGGTAAGTCCTGCTCAACCGAGACAAAACAAGAATCAACAAGCTGCCTTTACGCCGAAAGCTACGGTAGCATCGCAAGTATATCAACCCTCAAAAATAAAAACAATGACTACAGAATCTTCAGAAACCCCTACAGGTGCGGTACCTAACGAAACACCGAAAACTCCTGTACAAGCTGCTGAAACAGCAGCAGAACAACCGGCTGCTACACCAACAGCTGTAGAACCGGAAGTAAAAACTCCAACCGTAGCGGAAAAACCGGCGGAAGCACCTCAGGCACCTGTGCAAGCTCCCGTAGCCGAACCGGCAGCTCCTGTTTACCAGACACCAAGAACTGCTGCCGCGCCACAACAACCGGTAGCGGAACCCGAAACGAAGAAATTATCGACTTCTAAGATCTTACTTATTGTATTAGCTATTGTGGTAGTGTGTGCTGGTGTATTTGTATCGATGAATAAATCATCGCAACAGAGCAAAGACAAAACCGAACAGGGCGTAACCGATGAGAAAGCGCGTTTACAGATTATCATCAATGAAGTTAACCAGGCGGTAAGTGATAAAAAGTATGATGATGCTTTGTTGAAAATCAATTCTATTAATTGGCTTTACGAACCGGGAGCAAACAAAGACTATGTAGATCAATACAACAGTCAACGTGAGAACTTACGCAATACAGTAGAACAACTAAGAACAAATCAAGGTCTGGAAGATCAGCAAAAGGCTAGTGAAAAAGCGGCTGCAGCTGCTCAGCAACAACCGGTGTCGACGGATACTATTAAGTAGTTGGTAGTTGGTAGTTGGTAGTTGGTAGTTGGTAGTTGGTAGTTGGTAGTAAGTAGACAAGTAGACAAGTAAACTAGTAAGTCAGTTGACAACAATTGCTTATAAATAATGCGAATCGGGAGTTGAACACATACACATTCTATTTATAATGAGTTATTTCCCGTAGGGAATACATATTAATAGAAAATAAATTGATCGTAGCTAATTCCCCGTAGATATACACAGTAAAATGTAAATGCCCTACGGGCAACACATATACACAGCTGTTTATTCTATGGATATATAAGTTCTACGGACTATCTTTTTTTAACTACTAATTCGCATAAATAACGAATATACCAATAAACCAATCAACCAATTATAAAGAAAGAGCAAACATTCCTTATCCGGATGTTTGCTCTTTTTTGTTGTTTTATTGTTGAATAAGAAAATATTGAATTTCCTATTCTTTATCTGTTATTCTGTTATTCTGTTTTTCTTGTTGTTTCTCTTGTCGTTGCTGTTGAGGTGCTTGTTGTTTATTTTCCTTTTGCCGTTGCTGACCTTGTTGCTGCTGGCGAACCTGTTGCCGTTGTTGCTGGTTGTTCTGTTGTTGCTGGCGAACCTGTTGCCGTTGTTGCTGGTTGTTCTGTTGTTGCTGGCGAACCTGCTGTTTTTGTTGTTGGTTGTTCTGTTGTTGTTGGCGAACCTGTTGCCGTTGTTGCCGGTTGTTTTGTTGTTGTTGACGAACCTGCTGTTGTTTTTGTTGATTGTTCTGTTGCTGTTGACGAACCTGTTGTTGTTTATTCTGCAGTTGTCCCTGATTATTTGAACCATGTCCACCTACTTTATTTACTGCCGGGATAGCAGGACGTCCTTTATTTACCGATGAGAACTGATTTCTGTTTTTACTTGCAGCTTGTTGATGATTTGTTTGCTCAGCGGTTGGTTGTGCATGTGTTTCACGCATAGCTACGCGTTCTCTTGCATTTGGTACTGATCGTACACCGCCTGGTCCATTAAAACTGGGACGATTAGCTGTTCTGTTGCTTTGAACATTCCTGCGATCTGTATATACGTTGCGAACAACATTTCTATTTACATTTAGCACTGCCGCATTATACTGAAAGTGGTTACCATTCCAACGTCCGCCATAATAGCCGGAACCATTGTATCCGTATCCATAATCCACACCTCCGTAATAACCAACATTACGACCCCAGTAACCATTATGGAAACCATAATAGCCATTACTAAAACCCCAATAAGAAGGAGTCCACAAATAACCATAGTGAGGAGGTCTTACCCATACACCCGGTACCCAATAATAATCGTCATAATCTTCGTTGTAACCCCAATAACCCGGTACCCACAGGTATCCATCTTCGGGGCAAGAAGGTTGTTCGTAATAAGGTAAAGCCGGTGGGGCATGTCGTACTCTAATGCTAATACCTACACGGACACGTGCATCAACTGTTGACGGTTGTATAACCAGACCCAACATGAAAAGAAAAATGATGGAAATGCTTCTTATTGTTCTCATTTTGTATGAATTTTATTTTCAGCTGTTTTGTAAATACTATTTTATCAGATCACAAATATAAGCAATTTCAGGGCTACAATTATTACATAACTTTTGAAATTAGTTATAAGATTCACGTTTTTTTTTAGTTATGAGTTATGAGTTATGAGTTATGAGTTATGAGTTATGAGTTATGAGTTATGAGTTATGAGTTATGAGTTATGAATGATAAGTGATAAGCGATAAGTGATAAGTGATAAGTGATAAGCGATAAGTGATAAGTGATAAGTGATAAGTGATGAGTTGTCAATTAATTCATAATTATCATCATCACATCATCACATCATCACATCATCCCATCATCACATCATCCCATCATCCCATCATCCCATCATCACATCATCACATCATCACATCATCCCATCATCCCATCATCCCATCATCACATCATCCCATCATCACATCATCCCATCATCACATCATCCCATCATCACATCATCCCATCATCCCATCATCCCATCATCCCATCAACCCATCATCCCATCATCCCATCATCACATCATCACATCATCACATCATCACATCATCACATCATCACATCATCACATCATCCCATCATCCCATCATCCCATCATCCCATCAACACATCATCACATCATGAATCACCACATCATGAATCATCACATGATCTTCAGTAATCATTTTCATTTCTTCGGCCAATGTCCAGGCATCGGATAGGGTGTCTACGTTGAGTTTTTCTTTTACTTGTGTGCGATGGTAGTTAACGTTGGTTTCGGTTAGATCAAGAATTTTAGCCGTTTCTTTTACCGTTTTTTCGTTGTGAGCCAGTTCCAGCACCATCAACTGTATATTCGACAAACTCCCCGAATAAAAAGGATTCAGTGTTTTCTCCACGCAGTCGGAGTTTTCGTACATCAGTACAAATTGACGGTGAGGATGAAAATTATCGTCGCGGCACTTGCGTATCATTTTCGTTTCGGTTTTTATAATCCAGGGTTTACCGTTGGCATCTTCCAGTATCTGATAGATTTTAAACAGAAAGACATGGTATTTTCCTGTTTTGTTTCGCAGGCGAATCAGACAATAGGCCGAAAAGCGCATTCGTTGTGCAGGTTGCAGGTAGGTGTTGGTGCAATAAAACGTGTTCAGCATTTCTAAGAAAAACGGCAGGTCGGTTGGATGTATAAGTTTATTTATATCATTGATATTATCCTCCTCGCTGTTGTTCATAACCGGCTGATACAGATAGCGGTTGTAGATAGAAGCATGATGCGGGTTACGTCCCGAATGTAAGTCGGTAAGCGTTGAACTTTGTAAGCCTTTGTGCGCCATCATTTGGTCATGCTCCATCAGTGCTTCCAGTTTCATCCATTGCCTGTCGGTAAGCACGTTGTAGTGATCGGCCAAATAAGCATTCCGTTCGTTCAGTAATTCGGTTGAGCGTCGTTGTTTATTTTTCATGTGATTTACGATTTTTAAATTGTTGAACAATAAATCAATTAAGTACCAGAATGCAATGTCGTTTAGTTATGCACACAGAATACACAGATTTTACAGAATCGGTAAAGTTGATTTGCATATTCTGTTTTTGATAATATGCATTTTAAATGGAATTTCTATTTTTTTTCCATCTAATCCGTGTATTCTGTGTGCGAATAATTATTTAAACGTCATTATACCAAAATGTCGAAATAAGGATAAAATATACATAGTCACTTAAACGTGAAATATTATATTTGTAACAAAACAGATGAAAAAAAAGTTTATTAGCAGACTGTTTTTTTTTACAGGCTGTTTCTGAGTGCACTATCAAAAACCGTTTTTTTGCAACTATCAGCTTCTTCGTGTATCGCTGATAAGTAAGCGGAAGAATATACTGTCGTATTAAAAAAAAATGGAACGCTGATTTTACGGATTGAGCGGATAAAAACGGATGATAATTAAACGGATCTAAAACTGATTTTAGTCATGCAAGCATGACAGATA
>WSSedL1CaDRAFT_10001091_pt1 | contig 16926 bp, 10 predicted proteins | sample WetSurSL1Cattail_FD_9464 | JGI IMG/M metagenome (IMG submission 9464)
GAATAGCTTCTTGCTGCTCATATTTCTCTAAATTGGCAACAAAATTGTTTTTGATGTAGCGCAATTTGGCTTTTGCCTTGGAACTGGCTTTTTTGTTTCCAGATAGTTTGGCATCTATTTTAGCTACGGTTTTTTCAATCACTTCTTTGCTTATTTCCTTGAACTCGGTTGGCTCTGGATTAGGCTCGTCATCATTGTCAATGCTTTGGGCGTAATTCCATAAATTTTCCAATTGGGTTAGCATTTTGGCTTTGTTGGTTTTGATGCTTTAAACGCACGATTCAATCGGATATTCAGATGATGCGGAGTGAAAAATTGGGGTATAATGCTCCCATTGTAGTTTATGACAAAAAGTTTTATAAATATGAGGTCGATGGTTTTTCGATTACTGATATTCCGCTGACGGAAACGGATATGAATGTCTTGACCGAGACGGTTGCGATGTTGAAACAGTTTAAGGATTTTTCGTTGTTTAATGATGTTTCGGATATTTTACAGCGATTGGAAGATAAAATCTACGCCGAAAAATCCAATTCGAAACCCGTCATTCATTTGGATAAAAACGAAAACCTAAAAGGATTGCACTTTTTGGACGAAATTTATCAGGCGATTATCAAGAAAGTAGTTTTGGTAATTACCTATAAATCCTTTACCTCCAGAGACGAAAAGCAGTTTCATTTTCATCCTTTTATTTTAAAGGAATTTAACAATAGATGGTTTTTGGTTGGGAAAACTAAAAAAAATCAGCCAATACGGAATTTGGCTTTAGACCGAATCATAAAGATTGATTATGATTTTAATATAGCGTTTTTAGAAGATGATTTTAATGCGGATGCTTTTTATAAAAATGTGGTTGGAGTCACAGTCAATACAGGTTTACAGCCTCGAAAAATAGAATTGTGGATTGATTCCATCAATGCACCTTATGTGATTACAAAACCGCTGCACAACACCCAACGCTTGATAAAAACCAATGAAGACGGCAGTATTATTATTCATTTAATACTGATTGAAAATTATGAATTAGACCGAATCCTTTTGGGGTTTGGCAACGGACTAGAAGTGTTGAAACCCGAAAGAATGCGAAAAAGAATGCGCACTATTATCTATAAAAGTTTGGAGCGGTATAATTTGGATTTGTAACAAAATAAGCTATTTTTATTTGCTACAGATTCTCCCACCATCTAGAACTTTCGGTAATTTTGGAGGTGAATAACTCTCCTATTTTTGGGGTAATGCAATTCCATTTTTCTGCTTGTGCTTTTTCCGTAAATCGTTCTACTGGTTCTTTCCAAGAATGCTGTGCTAAGGCAAAACCTGCCCAATGTACGGGCATCATATTTTGAACTTTGGCATCTATTGCTGCTTGTACACTTTCCTCTGGATACATGTGAATTTGATGCCAGTTTTCGTTGTATTGTCCACATTCCATGAAAGCAAAATCGAAAGGTCCTAAACGTTTTCCAATTTCGATAAAATGTTTACCATAACCACTATCTCCACTGAACCAAATATTTTCTGAATCGGTTTTAAAAACCCAGCCACCCCAAAGTGATTTGGCTCTATCTGTTAATCCGCGACCAGAAAAATGACGTGTTGGCGTGAATGTAATTTTTATATTTTCGAAAACAGCTTCATCCCACCAATTGAATTCGGTTATGCTATTAGCCTCAATTCCCCAAGCAACCAAATGCCTTTTTACGCCTAAAGCCACATAAAATTGCTTCACTTTGGTTTTTAATTTTAAAATACTATCATAATCCAAATGATCGTAGTGGTCGTGAGAAATGACAACCAAATCTATCAATGGAAAATCATCAATTAAATTCAATGTATTCTCGCTAAAACGCTTTACTTTGAACGGAGCAATGGGTGCTGCATCTGAACCAAACATAGGGTCAATTAAAATAGTCTTGCCATTTAATTGCATATAAATTACTGAATGTCCGTACCAAATGGCTTTCATCAAATGATTTTCTGATTCGAACTCTTTTTTATCAAAAGGGAATATTGAAAATGGCTTCAATGGTTCTCTATCCTTTTTTTCGCAGAATTGTTTGTGCAAGAATTTTGGCATATTAGCCAAAGAAAACTCCATTTTGGTTTCTTCTAAATTTTCAAAAATACTTCCGTTCCAATTAGTCGATTTTGAATATTTTTCTAGATCTGATTTTGAAGGTTTTGCACCAAATTGTTTTCTCATCGTAAAATTACATGTATTAAATTCTAATTTTGAATTCCTAAAACTTCTTGAGCCAAAGCAATCATTTTAGGAGTTCCCGTATGCTTGTTTTTTTCATCTGAAAGTTTTACTACACCTTCCCAATGACTATTTTCAGGCAAGGTTTCTACCATTTTAATCACCATATTCATGGATGGCAAACCGACATCGTTACTAAAATTAGTTCCAATTCCGAACGACATTTTTATTTTTCCACGACAAAAATCAGCAATTACTTTTACCTTATCTAAATTCAGAGCATCTGAAAAAATGATTATTTTCGATTTGGGATCGATTCCTAATTTTTCATAATGAGCAATTGTTTTTTGAGCAAATTCAATCGCATCGCCACTATCGTGACGCACACCATCAAACAACTTGGCAAACTTTTTATTGAATTGTTCTAGAAAAACATCCGTAGTATAAGTATCAGTCAATGCAATTCCTAAATCACCTTCATAGACTTGTGTCCAATTTTCTAAACCAATGGTATTCGCCATTTTAAAACCATATTGCGCTGCATGATACATGAACCATTCGTGTGCATGTGTACCCGAAGGATTTTTTCCTTGAAGCATAGCAAAATGTACGTTACTGGTTCCCAAGTAACTCGCACCACCGTATTTATTCAAGGTTTGGTTTACTAATTTATGCACATCATACGAATGACGTCGGCGGGTGCCAAACTCCAAAATAACCACACCTAAAGCATTGTAATTTTCTATCTTTTCTTTGGTAATTCGGGTTACCTCAGGATCATCAATTCGAATTAAATTTTGAGAAACATAAAACAGTTCTGAAATCAAAGCCATCAAAGGAACTTCCCACAAAATCGTTCGGTACCAATAGCCTTCTATGCTTACGGTTAAGGCACCGCCTTCTTGTGAAATAATTACTTCAGATGGATCATAACGATAACCTTGTAAAAAATCCAAATAGGTAGGATCTAAATAAGGACAATGTTTTGTCAAATAGTTTTTCTCTTCTTTTGTCAATTGCAAATGCACCATTGCATCAACAGCTTCTCGAAGCAAAACCGCAAAATTCGAAGGGAAAACATGTTTCTCTCGATTGATAAAAGCATATTTTACCTTGGCTTTAGGAAACAATTTTACGACTGCGTGTTGCATCGTAAATTTATAAAAATCGTTATCTAAAATCGATTTCAGTCTAACTGTATTCATTGAAAAATATATTAAATAGCAGTTATGATTCCTTTTAATTCTATATCCAGTGTTGCATTAGAAATTTGCCCTTTTTCCTTATCAAAATTATCGTTGAAACTCGGCAAAGAAAAAGTGGCTTTCACATCGGCACCATACCTTGGGAAAGCATTTTTTGCTATTTCGAGAACAAATTGTCCACCTCTTGCGCCTGGTGAAGTTGCCATCAATAACATCGGTTTTTGTTGAAAAACTTTAGCTTCAATTCGGGAACACCAATCGTATAAATTTTTAAACGCTGCCGAATAATTTCCGTTATTTTCAGCCATAGAAACTACTAGAAAATCTGCCGAAGCTATTTTATCTAAAAAAGCTTGCGCCAAAGGATGTTGTCCAATTTTCGCTTCAACATCCACACTAAAAAGCGGCATTTGATAAGTATTCAAATCTAAAATTTCCACTTGGGCATTTTCAAATAAACCAGCCGCATAAGTCGCTAATTTTTTATTGATCGAGTTTTTACTAGGGCTTGCGCCAAAAGCAATTATTTTCATCTTAGTATTTTTTATAAAAATAGCATTATGAAATTGAATATGCAATTCCATAATGCTATTTGGCATTTTCTTAATAAAAAAAATAGATATAAACTATTTCGCTGTTTTGATGGCTAAAGCCTGAAGTATTTTGTGGAAAATTTCATTATTTTCATAGACTCCAGTAAACAAATCCGAATGTGGACCATAAGCAAATACAGGAACCATCGTTGCCGTATGATCGTATGTCGTAAAATCGCCTTCAATCATTTTATCTTTTAAACTGCCTTGCGGAATACTAAAACCAGAAGTCTCATGATCGGCCGTTATAACCACCAAGGTATTTGGATTTTGATCGGCAAATTGTATGGCTTCGGAAATAGCTCTGTCAAAATCGATTCCTTCGGCAACAATTCCAGATACATTATTAATATGTCCGTTAGTATCAATTTGTGCGCCTTCCACCATTAAGAAAAAAGGTTTATTCTTGTTTTTTAAAAAAGCAAGACTATTTTTTGTGGCTTGCGCCAAAAGATTTCCACGACCGTTTAAAACACTTGGAACTTCTTTTTCTGCCAAAAACAAACCTACTTTATCTTGTTTACTAGTTCCAATTGCATCAACCGAATTAACAATTGAAAAATTAGAGATGGAACTAGCTGAAGGAAAATCACTGCGACCTCCGCCTACAAAAAGTGACAATTTACTTTTTAAAAGATCGTTTGCAATTGCTGCGATCATTCCTCTATCTTTTTGATGCGCGTAAAAAGCAGCTGGAGTAGCTCCTGTTATTTCATCAGTAGTTACACATGCCGCGTTAAAACCTTTTGGAGTCAACAATTCGGTCATGTTCACTAATGGTTGCTCTTTCATATTCATACCAATGGAACGATTGTATGTTTTTTCTCCAGTAGCAAAAGCAGTTCCACCAGCAGCAGAATCGGTAGTGAAATCATCAGCAGATTGTGTTTTGATTAAACCCAAGGAACGAAGTTGTGTTAACGTTAGTTTTCCGCCATTAGCCAAAACTGCCGAAGAAATTTGCGATAAACCATTCCCATCTCCAACCATAAAAATGACATTTTTCACCGCTGAATTCTTTCTGTCTGATGCGAAAGTAGGTTGATAAACCTTTGATTCAATGGTGTTATAATATACTCTTTTATTGAGTGTATTAAGGTATCGTGAAGATTCATACGGCAAATCGGTATTAATAAAATCAATCCCTAAATCAGCAAAGGTTTTCCATGCTGTTTTTGCATCTGGACATCCCCAAAAACGAAATGGTTTTCCTAAACGATGCGCTTGATCAATAATCGATTTTACTTTTTCATAATCTCCTTCGGTCAATCTTCCTTTTCCGTTCCAAGAACTATATTTGGCAAAATCGAGACTAATCAAAGCTACTTTATTCCATTGCTCCGGGCTTAATTTATTATCCAAACTTTGATAATCAAACTGAATGTAATTAGGATAATTAGTGTACTTACTCACTTCTGGTTGATTTCCAGAAATAACAAAAGAAAGCTTTTTGTTTTGAATTAAAGATGGGTATTTTTGAAGCAATTCAACTAATTTATTCAAAGTTGCCACAGGTTCTGACTTGATATCAATCAATACTTGTGTTGCAATAGTATCGGTCATTTTTAAAGCAATAACTTGCTTTAAAGGTTGTAAATACAAATTTTCTATGGTTCGATCAGGCTGAATTTTGCCTTCTTCATGACAAGCATACAAAGTATTATTTTTTAGAAAAACATCGACTTCAATAGAATGCAATCCGTTATCAAAAGCACTCCAAAAAGGTGTTTTTTGTTCGTAGTCATTGTGCGAATGTATTTTATAAGACTTGCTATTTTGAGCTTGTAACATTTGCGCAAATACTAAGAGTATTACACAGCATAATTTAGAAAAATGATTCATCTCAATAAGATTTTATACAAAAAAAAACTATTCTGCTTTTTAATAAGCAAAATTGTTTCTTTTATAGATTGATTAAAAAAATTAGTACCCTTCATTTTGTGTTAAATAACCTGGTACAGAAGAAGCACCATCTACTGCACTTTGAGGTATTGGGAACAAACGTTTTTTTACATCTGTATCGGTTTTTTCCGTCCAAGTTCCCTCGAATTTTCCAAAACGAATCATATCCGAACGGCGCAACATTTCCCAGTAAAATTCAAATCCTCTCTCTCTGTACAAAATATCTAGAGACATTGCTGTTAATGCTGGTGGTGTTAATCCTGCTCTTGCTGTTCTAGAAGCTCTTACAAAATTCACATCCGCTAAAGCTCCTGCAACATCGTTTGATTTACGCAACTTTGCTTCGGCTCTCATTAAATAGACATCAGCCAAACGCAAAATAACAATATCAGCATCTCCAAAATTCCTACCGTCTTCTGATTTTTTACCAAATTCGTATTTCAAAACACGGTAGCCATTACTATATCCACTTCCTGATTGTGTAAAGTCGATATTTAAGGTATAATCTACTAACTTCGTTTTATCCGATCTGGTAATATTTTTCAATTTTCCAATTTTATAACCAACACCATCCGAACAACGCTCAAAAGGCTGTCCTTTTGCCGAAGTCAACAATCCGTATTGTTGTCCTCTTAAAATCCCTCTGTTTATTTCAAAATCTTTGGCATTAACACAAAAACCATCTTGATTTTGAATCACCAAGTTCTCTTTAAAGAAACGAGCATCAACTGTAGCTGGATCGGTTGAACCATAAGCATTTACCCAAGTGTTATAGTAATCCGGTGTAATTCCAGGGCCATCAGTACCATTCGCTTTTACATAATTAGGAAGTGGAAATACATCTCCAGATAGTGAAAAATAAGCCAAACGATTGTGTCCATTCAATTCTGCTCTTTGGTCAATAGCAAAAATTAATTCTTTATTGGTATGGTTTTCATCATCAAAAATTTCAAAATATTCCTTAGAAAGTTCGTATTGATTTGATGTGATAATTTTATTGGTATATTCAATTACCTTATCCATATCCTCCGATTTAAAATCAACAGTAGTAGCATAAGGATTGCGGTAAACAGCAGCATTGAGATACAAACGAGACAATAATCCCCAAACAACACCTTGAGTAATACGACCAGGACCTGTTGTAGTTGATACCTGATTTTCAATACTTAACAATTCACTTTTAATATATTCTACCGCATCATTCCCACGTAAGACTACTGAGATAGCATCAGGATCTTCTTTTACAAATACAACTCCAAACAAATCTAAACTTAACATTGAGTAGTAAGCTCTCAATCCTCTGGCTTCTGCTAAATAAGCAGTAGCCTTAGTATTTGTTTCTTTCATTTTAGTCAACTGTGTTATAGCTGCTAAAGATCTAGAAATAGAAGTATTAATCGTTTCCCAAGTTGCTGCTACACGTGCATGAGAACTAGTCAGCGTATGACGATGCAAATCGATATAGATATTATTATCTCCCCAATCCGTTCCACCACGATACGGCAAAATTGCCTCATCTGTAGAGATTTCTTGTAAAGCAAAATAATTGGTATGCAAAAATAAGGTAGGTAATAACGCATAGGCAGGAACGATGATTGCTTCTGCTGCTTGGCTATCAGCTATACCTCCTGTTGATGATTCATCCAAAACATCTTCTTGAAGATCGGTACATCCAAATTGTGTGAATACCAATAAGGCTGTTAGTAGTTTTATAAAATTATTTTTCATGTGATTTAGAATTTGAATAATGATTAGAGACAGTATTTTTTATTACTCTTAGAAAGTAACATTTAACCCCATTAAGATCGTTCTTGCTTTTGGATAACTCACGTAGTCAATTCCATAAGAAGTAACCCCATCCGAACTTCTATCTGTATTTACTTCTGGATCATAACCATCATACTTGGTTATTACAAATAAATTTTGTCCTGTAACTGATAATCGCATGGCTTTAACCCATTTAGACAAACCTAAATCAGTAGTATTAAAAGTATATCCAATTGTAGCATTATTTAACCTTAGATACGCTCCATCCTTTAAATAACGCGTAGAAACAGAAGCTGAGTTGGTATTAGATTCGTTTGGATATTCTGTAGCAGCAGCTGTTGTGTTTACTGATTTAACTAACTTGGCTCTATAAAAATTAGAGTTCGCTGTGTTGTCATAAATTTTATTACCAGAAACTCCGTTAAAATTAACACTCATGTCAAATCCTTTATATGCTAAATTACCATTGAAGCTAAACAATTTATCAGGAAGTGCCGTACCAGCAATAATTCTATCTTTATCGTTTACTACGCCATCATTATTTACATCTCGGTACTTACTCATTCCAGTAGTTTCATCGATTCCGATGAATTCTTTTAAATAAAAAGTTCCAATAGGCTGTCCGCTTACATAACCATTAATCGATGCTGAAGATAATCCACTTCCCGATGCAGTACCTGTTGTAAGAACAGTATAAGGAAGATTCTTAATTTTGTTATCAATAAAACTGATGTTTCCTCCAATTCCATAAGATAAGCCTGTTGTGCTTTTGTGCTTATAATCAAGAGCCAATTCCAAACCTTTATTAATAATACGCATATCGGCAACATTGTCGTATTTATTTGCAGCAGGTTGTATTGGATCAACAGATACTACCTTCATTAAAACTTTACTGGATTCTTTGTTAAAATAATCTACCGTTCCTGAAAGAGCTCCTCCAAAAAGACCAAAATCCAATCCCACATTAGTTTGTGTAGATACTTCCCATTGAAGATTTGGGTTAGCCAAACGAACATAAGTAGCTCCACCTATATAATTAGCTGAAGAATCCAATGGATAACTTGTTGTTCCAGTTACTGAAACTGTTGAAGAGGCTTTTGTTTGTTTTGCAGGTATTTCTTGATTTCCTGTTTTACCCCAACCTGCTCTTACTTTTAAATTACTAAAAGGAGAATTTTTCATAAATTCTTCATCAGAAACAATCCATCCAGCTGCAAAAGAAGGGAAGTAACCGTATTTATTATTGTCCCCAAATTTAGTAGAACCATCAGCACGAAAAGTAGCTGTTAATAAATATTTACTATTAAAACTGTATTCAAATCTACCAAAGAAAGATTGTAATTCACTAATTTCTGCCGTTCCGCCTGGAGCATTATTAGCATAAGTAAGTAATTGACCTAAACCTGGATTTGCAGCAGGATCTATTCCATTATCTGCAAACTTGTTAATACTCCAATGTCTGGTTTGTGTGTATATTTTTTGGTACGAATGACCTCCTAAAATAGAGAAATTATGCAAACCAAAATTCTTTGAATAAGTAATGTAATTTTCCAATAAACTATTTTCATTTTTATAATAGTAAGAGTCCAATCTTCCTTCTTTATATGGAGTTGTACTTGGAAAATTCTGAATATCTTGGTCGGAGTTTGAAATATCCAATCCGTAATTTAATTTATATACTAATCCTTTAATGATTTCATAAGAAGGAGAAATATTTGCGATAATTCGATTATTTTCAGTCTTATCTTTGTAAAAATTCAAGGTCAGTAATGGATTTTCTACATCTGAAAAAACACTAGGATTACCAGCATCATCATATGCTGGATAGGTTGGATTCAAACTAATTGCATTCCCTATTAAAGATCCAGTATCAGGTCTTTGTGTATTGGTATTGGCTACACTCAAATTAAAATCAACTTTGAACTTATTGTCTAAAGATTTTTGAGTTAAATTAATTCTTCCTGATATTCTTTTTAAGTTATTATCTTTTATGATACCCTCTTGGCTAAGAGTTCCTAAAGAAGCAAAATAAGTTAATTTATCAGCACCACCACTAATCGATAAATTATGATTTTGGGTAACTGCTAATCTTGTAATTTGTTTCTGCCAATCGGTATTTCCTCCTAAATCGGTTAGAGTACCTCCTAGAGCAACAACTTTTTCTCTAAATTCATCAGCACCAAAAACAGGCAACTCTCTAGCAATCTTTGAAGTAGAAAATGTACTGGTTAGTGAAACCTGAGCTTTTCCTGATTTCCCTCTTTTGGTAGTAACAATAATAACTCCATTAGCCCCTCTTGATCCATAAATAGCTGTTGCAGAAGCATCTTTAAGTATATCTATGGATTCGATATCATCTGAATTGATAAAACTCAAAGGATTTACTGAACCACCTGTAGTGGAATTATCCAATGCAAACCCATCAATAACATACAAAGGAGAGCTTCCTGTTCTAATTCCGCCCTGACCTCTAATACTGATGGTTTGTGTACTTCCTGGCTCACCACTAGCCGATGTTACATTGACACCCGATACTTTTCCTTGAATCAATTGCTCTGGCGAAGTAACAATTCCTTTATTAAACTCATCACTCTTTACTGAGGCTACAGCACCAGTAATATCTTTCTTCTTTTTAGTTCCATAACCAATTACAACAACGTCGTCTAGTTGATTGTTATCCGATTTTAAACTAATTTTTATACCCGCATTATTTTTAACAGTAAACTGTTCTGTTTTCATTCCAATAAAACTTACCTCTAGCACATCTCCTATTTGAGCATCGATAACAAAACGACCATCAAAATCTGTTGTCACATTAGCTTTCTTTGTCTTTACTATCACATTAGCACCTGGCAAAGGAGTATTCATATCATCTAAAACAGTTCCAGTTACCTTAATCTGAGACCAAGAAACACTTGAAAAAGCTATAAAAAACAGGAATACTAAGAAATTAATTTTTTTCATTTTTTAGTTTGTTTTTAAATTCACAGCAAAGGACGCTATGCTTATTTAAGTAAACATTAACATCACATTACGAAAAGAATATGGTTCACAAACCGCAAAAAATAATTAAATAAGTACCTTTTAAACTACTAAAACAATTCAAAAACATTACAAAACAAACAGATAGAAAAACACTTCATTTTTAGGTGTTTTTTATACACTAATAAGTAAACATCAATAAAATGTAAACAAAACATCAATAATAAATATAAAGACAATAAAACAAGTTTTTTCTTATTGTAATAAAAGCTATAAAAACAATGAAGGCTGCTGTACCATGAGCACAACAGCCTTTACTTTTAAGTTAAATTTTTGTAATCATTTTCATTCTAGCCCTTACTCCCAAAACTATTATGCTGTATTTAATCTGGATCGATTTCGATAATTTCTTTTTTAATTTGTACAGAGTATTTATTAGGCTGAATGTCTCCTCCAAAATTCTTAGCATACACTTTGGTGAATTCCGCTCCGAAATATAAAATTATGGCCGAATAATATACCCAAACTAAAATTATTATAACCGAACCCGCAGCGCCATACAAACTGGTTACTGAAGAACTACCTAAATAAAATCCTATAGCAAACTTACCAATTATAAAAAACAATGAAGTAAAAGAGGCACCAATTAAAGCATCTTTCATTTTGATAATTCCATCAGGAAGTGTTCTAAAAATAATAGTAAACAACAACGTAATTATTGCAAAAACTATGATAACATTAACCACATAAAAAAGATAAAAAGCACTATCTGGAAAGTAATTCATAATGCGTTTACTTAATACATCTAAAACCGTATTGACCATTAAACTCACTAACATTAAAAAACCAACCGAAGCAATCATCGAAAAAGACATCAACCTATTTTGGATAAATTTTTTCAATCCTCTTTTAGGTTTTGCACTAATTCCCCATATAAAATTGATCGAACTTTGAATTTCGGCAAATACACCCGAAGCACCAATAAGCAACATCAGTACTCCAAAGATGCTCACAAAAACATTACTATCAGCAAGAGCTACATTCTTGATGGCATCCTGAATTTGGATGGCTGCATCATTCCCAATCAATTCATTAATTTGTCCGTATAATTGCCCTGTAACCGCTTCTTCTCCAAAGAAAAAACCACAAATTGTAATAATGATAATCAACAATGGTGGAAGTGCAAAAATGGTATAATACGATAATGCAGCGCTTAATTTAATCGCATTATCATCTAAGAAAGCGAGTCCACTTTCCTTTAATAGAAATCCTGTTCTTAATAAAAATTCTTTGGGTTTCATTTTTCTACATTTTACAATCCTTTCAAATGTAAGTATTATAGAAATAAAAGTAATTTCAATATTTACTTTAAAAATTACATGATAACCATATAAATAAGTCGAAAGTTGCAAAGTTGTAAAGTCAAAAGTTTTCACGTTAACAAAATGAATTTCAAAGAATAATTACATCTAAAAATTCTAAATTAAACATAAAAAAACTGCTCAATTGCTTGAACAGTTTTTCTGTTTTCTATATTCTATAAATTATACGTTAAAACGGAAATATAAATCATCTCACTTTTTTATATATTAATTCTTCTCCTAGTTTTTTTAAATTTAAAATTCGTTTAAATTCATTCCGTGAAGATTTAATAATAAATGAAGACGAATCAATCATTGTTGATTTTACCTTTGTTATTGAATCTATTCTTTTTAAATCTAGCTCAGAATAAATGTATTTTATCTTAAGGATATTTTTTTCTAAACGGATTGATTTTACCGTCCAATAAATAGAATCTCTGTAATTAAGAATTAATTGTCCATCAAATCGTTTGGCTTTTTGAGAGTTTGAAAAAACGAAAAAAGTATCTGTTTGTTTATTTGAAAACTCTATTGAATCTTTAAAATATTTAGCCTCATAGATCTCCTTATTCAATTTTGAAATATATTTATTTCCAATTTTATCAAAATCACCTTTTATAGAGTCTAAATCTTTTTGATGAAATCGAAACTTGTTATAATATTCTTTTAGAATAATATCTTCTTGAATATTCACATAAACAGAATCTGAATTCATAAATAATCCATGAAATCTATTAGGGATTTTTGACAACTCTGAATCGCTTATTGGTTGAGGATTTTCGAAATAAAAATTAATCCCAAAAGGTTCTGCTTCAATTTTTTTACAAGAAAAAAAGACAAACAATCCCATTACTAAAAAATATTTTCTCATTTAATATAAATCATCAATTTTAAAGTGAAAATACAAATAAAAACTCAAAATTAAACATAAAAAAACTGCTGAATTTCTCCAGCAGTTTCTTCTATTTTCTTTATTCTTTTCTCTATTTTCTTCTTATACGTTAAAACGGAAATGCATCACATCACCATCTTTTACAACGTATTCTTTTCCTTCTACTTTGAATTTCCCTGCTTCTTTTGCTTTTGCTTCTGAACCATAAGTAACAAAATCCTCATAAGAAATCACCTCAGCACGGATGAATCCTTTTTCAAAATCAGTGTGAATCACTCCAGCTGCCTGTGGCGCGGTAGATCCAATATTGATTGTCCAAGCGCGAACTTCTTTTACACCTGCTGTAAAATAGGTTTGTTGTTTTAATAATTTGTAAGCTGCACGAATTAAAACCGATGCTCCTGGCTCTTGAAGGCCCATATCTTCCAAGAAAACTTGACGCTCTTCATAGCTTTCTAATTCAGTAATATCAGCTTCAGCACCAACAGAAAGAATAATTACTTCAGCATCTTCATCTTTAACCAATTCTTTAACTTGGTCTACGTATTTATTTCCGTTTACTGCTGAATTTTCATCCACATTACATACATACAAAACTGGTTTTGCTGTAATTAATTGAAAAGCTTCCATCAAAACTTCTTCATCATTATTTTGTGGAATAATTGTTCTAGCCGATTTAGCTTGCAATAAAGCTTCTCTAATTCGGTCTAAAAGTCCTTTTTCAGTAATTGCTTCTTTATTTCCTGTTTTTGCTGCACGATTTACTTTTTCCAAACGTTTTTCAACTGTTTCTAAATCTTTCAACTGCAACTCAATATCAATCGTTTCTTTGTCACGAATTGGATTTACATTTCCATCTACGTGAACTATGTTATCATTATCAAAACAACGCAATACATGAATAATAGCATTACATTCTCTAATATTTCCTAGAAATTGATTCCCAAGACCTTCTCCTTTACTTGCTCCTTTTACCAAACCTGCAATATCAACAATATCAACAGTTGCCATTTGAACACGTTCTGGTTTCACCAATTCTTCTAATTTATTGATGCGTGGATCTGGTACATTTACCACACCAATATTCGGTTCAATAGTACAAAACGGAAAGTTTGCACTTTGCGCCTTAGCATTAGACAAACAATTAAATAAAGTTGATTTCCCTACGTTTGGTAATCCTACAATTCCTGCTTTCATGGTTTTTATATTTATAGACGGTACTTGTTAAAGTACGTTTTGACATTTTTACTTTTAAAAGTGTGCAAATATATGATTTAAAAAATGTTTTGTTAACTAAGTAAGTCGAAAGTTTTAAAGTCATAAAGTCAAAAGCATAAATATTACGATAAATGACTAAATTTCAATAATTTGAATTGTTTTTATACAATTTTAAAACATAACATTAAACAGTGTTCATTACTTATTAAGGAAAGATAAAGCTATTTTGTTGCAGATTTTTTATAGTTTTTACATAAACCTCAACAGTAAAATGTATTTTTTTTATCAAAAAAGCCATTTTGTGAATAAAAACTAAACAAAAATGTTAAAAATATGTTATATTTGAAAATAAATCTAACTAAAACAAAATAATATGAAAAACCTCTACTTGTTTTTATTACTACTAAACATAAGCTTTGTCTTCGCCCAAAAAAGCGTTACAGGAGTCGTAAAAGATAACGCAGGGAGTAGCTTACCTGGTGTCAACATTATCGAAAAAGGCACAACTAACGGAGTAGCAACCGACTTTGACGGTAAATACAAAATTATTGTAAAAGAAGGCGCTACTTTGGTTTTTAGCTATATTGGCTACACCACTATTGAAAAACCAGCCACAAACAATACCATCAACATAACCCTCTCTAGTGAAGGTGGTGAAATTCTAAATGATATAGTAATTGTAGGATCTAGAAATTCTAAAAGAACCGTTGTCAATTCAGCAGTACCTATAGATATTATTAATGTAAAAGAGATTGCTACCCAGAGTGGAAAAATAGAAATCAACGAATTACTACAATATGTTGCACCTTCATTTAATGCTAATAAACAATCTGGATCAGATGGAGCCGATCACGTTGATCCTGCTTCATTGAGAGGAATGGGACCCGATCAAACATTAGTTTTAATCAACGGAAAAAGAAGACATCAATCTTCACTTATAAATTTATTTGGTACTCGAGGAAGAGGAAATACGGGAACCGATTTAAATACGATTCCAGCAGCATCTATCAAAAGAATTGAAATTTTACGAGATGGTGCTGCCGCTCAATACGGTTCTGATGCTATAGCTGGAGTTGTTAATATTGTTTTAAATGACAATATCGATGAATTCACAGGTTCAGTAACTTATGGTGTTTACAATACTAATGCAAAAGGAGATTTCCCAACAGGAACAGCCAATACAGATGGTTATCGTCTAGACCAAAATGGAAACGGAAATTCATTTGGTAAAAACCAATCATTTGATGGAGGTTCTGTTAAAGTAGCGGCTAATTATGGTGTTGCTCTTGGAGAAAAAGGTGGTTTTGCCAATTTTACGACTGAATTCCTAAATAAAAACAAAACACTTCGTCCAGGATTTGATTTCAGAAAAGGATTTGGAGAAGCAGAAATACAAAGTTTTAATTTCTTTGGAAATATGGCCGTTCCCGTTTCTGATAAAACCGAATTCTATGCCTTTGCAGGAAGAAATTATAGAGATACCGACGCCTATGCCTTTACCCGAAATGATGGCGCTAGAGTTGTCGAATCTATATATCCTGGAGGATATACACCAAGAATTACCTCAAACATTATTGACAATTCATTTGCAGCTGGAATTAGAACCGAAACTTCAGGTGGCTGGAAAATAGACATTAGTAATACTTATGGTAAAAATCTTTTTCATTATTTCATAAAAGGTACAATAAATGCTTCATTAGAAGAAGCTTCTCCAACAGAGTTTGATGCTGGCGGACATAGCTTAAGTCAAAATACCATGAATTTTGATTTTTCTAAAAACTATGCTTCAGTTTTAGAAGGAATGAATCTTGCTTTTGGAGCGGAGTTCAGAACAGAAACATTCAACATATTTGCTGGCGAAGAAGGATCCTATGCCACTTATGATACTAACGGAAGAGTAATAACCGACCCCACATCACAATCAGCGCCAACAATTGCTAATCCAGATTATGACTCAACCGATCCAGACAGTCCACTATTTGTACCTAGACCTGGAGGCTCACAAGGTTTTCCTGGATATAGCCCATCCAATACAGTGGATCAAAGTAGAACCAACTTATCATTATACGCTGATTCTGAATTTGATATTACCAAAAGTTTTCTAGTAAGTGCTGCTGCTAGATTTGAAAATTATAGCGATTTTGGAAGTACTCTTAATGGCAAACTTGCTGCTCGCATCAAAGCTTCTGAAAATTTCAATATCAGAGGATCTGTAAGTACTGGATTTAGAGCACCATCTTTAGCTCAAATTTATTATAATTTACGTTTTACTAATTTCTCTTCGAGTGGAGCGAGCGAAATATTGCTTTCACCAAATAACAGTCCTGTTACACGAGCCTTTGGAATTGATAAATTAAATGAGGAAAAAGCAGTTAATGCTTCTTTAGGTTTTACTTCTAGTTTTGGAAACTTTACTGCTACAGTAGATGGATACATGATAAACGTAAAAGACAGGATTGTATTGACAGGCTATTTTGATGCTACTGATCTAAATATTGGTGTCGAATCAGCACAATTTTTCGTAAATGGTGTGGACACCAAAACAACTGGACTCGATGTAGTATTAGCATGGAAAAAGAAATTTGGAGATAATACTTTCAATGCAACTCTTGTTGGAAATATCAACAACATGAAAATCGACAAGGTTAAAAATGGTACTTTAGACAAAGAAATTTTCTTTGGAGAAAGAGAAAAAGCCTTTTTATTGGCTTCTGCACCAGAAAGTAAATTTGGTTTAAATCTTAGTTATGACAAAAAATGGTTTAACTCTGGTATCGCTTTTACAAGATTTAGCGACATGAAATTA
>WSSedL1CaDRAFT_10001092_pt1 | contig 16893 bp, 14 predicted proteins | sample WetSurSL1Cattail_FD_9464 | JGI IMG/M metagenome (IMG submission 9464)
CCGGAGTTCCTGTACAAAGAATTGCCCAGGCAGAAGGACAACGTTTGCTGAACATGGGTCAAATCATTAAGGGTAGTGTGATTGGGCAGGATGAAGCGATTGAAAAAATTGTGAAAGCCATCCAACGCAACCGTGCCGGTTTGAAAGATCCAAATAAACCAATTGGCACTTTTATCTTTCTGGGACCAACCGGAGTTGGAAAAACTCAATTAGCCAAAGTATTAGCAAGATATTTGTTTGACAGTACCGATAATCTGATTCGCATTGACATGAGCGAATACATGGAAAAATTTAGTGTATCACGTCTCGTCGGCGCCCCTCCAGGCTATATTGGTTATGAAGAAGGTGGTCAACTGACCGAAAAGGTAAGGCGTAAGCCATATTCGGTAGTTTTGCTTGATGAAATTGAAAAAGCTCACCCGGATGTATTCCATATTTTATTACAGGTTCTTGACGAAGGTCAGCTTACCGATAGTCTTGGAAGAAGAGTTGATTTTAAGAATACCATTATTATTATGACTTCTAATATTGGTACTCGCCAACTTAAGGATTTCGGTCAGGGAGTTGGTTTTAATTCAGATGCTAAACAGGCGGCGCAGAATAATGAATATGCCAGAGGTGTGATCCAGAACGCTTTAAAGAAAGCTTTTGCCCCTGAATTTCTTAATCGTATTGATGATGTTGTAATGTTCAATACCCTCACAAAGGCTGATATTTACAAAATTATTGATATTGAACTTCATGGCTTGTTTGACAGGGTTAATGTCCTGGGTTACAAGATTAAGATTACATCTGCTGCAAAAGATTTCATTATTGAAAAAGGATATGATGTTAATTTTGGAGCTCGTCCTTTAAAACGTGCTATTCAAAAATATCTTGAAGATCCTATGGCTGAAGTAATTATTAAAGCCAATGTGAATGAAGGAGATGTTATTATGGTAGGTTATAATAAGAAAAAAGATATCTTAACCATTAAAGTTGAAAAGGCTAAACAAGGATTAGAAGAAAACGCGTAAAATATGTATTAACAAAAAAGCCAATTGTAACGCATAGAACGTTTTCAATTGGCTTTTCTATTTTTATTACATTCTAAAGGTTTTCTGTTAATTCTTCTTTTAACTCGTTTATTAGTTCTTTAACAGATACTATTTTATCACATCGATATGCATTAGCCCCAGCAAATACAAATGAAGTGTCTAATATCCCTTTTGAGGCATCACCTAATACGCGGGCAATACAATAAGGAGCCGTACGTGGGTCGCACGATCTCAAGCAGTGGTGAGGACATTTAAAAGGTATTGTTCCACCTTCCATGATCTTTTTAACAAAATCGTTTTTTATAGCCCTGCCAGGTAAACCTACCGGACTGTTAATAATGACTATATCTTCTTTTTTTGAGTTTATGTACACCTGTTTAAAATTGTCATCTACATCACATTCTTTGGTACAAACAAACCTTGTTGCCATTTGCACACCAGATGCACCCAACTTTAGGAACTTCGCAATATCTTTCCCATCAAATATGCCACCTGCAGCAATAACCGGAATGTTTTCCTCAAGTGTTTTTGTAAATTCTACTAATTCTTTAACCAATTGTTCAAGGTTGTATTTCTCATTCAGAATATCATCATAAGAATAACCCAAATGTCCCCCTGCTAATGGGCCTTCTATTATAACTGCATCAGGTATTTTATTGTAATTTTGTTTCCATTTCCGGTAAATAATATTTAGCGCTCTGGCTGAAGAAACAATAGGGATCAGTTTTATATCTGTCCCAACAATATATTTAGGAAGATCCAACGGAAGCCCGGAGCCACAAATAAGCAAATCAACTTTTTCTTCAACGCAAACTTTAACCAACTCTTCATAATTGGATAACACTACCATCACATTAACCCCTATTATTCCATTGGATAATGACCTTGCCCTCCTGATTTCATATCTCATGGCATTGCTGCAAACTTCAACAAAACCTGATTTAGGGGTATTTTCATAATCGCCTAACCCAACACTGGCAATAACACCAACACATCCTTCATTAGCAACAGCTGAAGCTAATCCGGACCTTGATACCCTTACTCCCATGCCGCCTTGTATGATTGGCGGATTTATTTCCAAGTTTCCGATTCTTAATGGAGATATTTTTTTTGACATCAGTATTTAATTTTTAATTTTATTTTTAAAACAAGCGTTAATGTAAGAAATATTTTCCATTATTTTTGAAGGACTTGAATTTGCTTCAATATTGCTTTATTAATGCGTTTTGCCAACATTGGGCCTTCATAAATAAAACCTGTATAAAGCTGTATTAAAGATGCTCCAGCCTCTAGCTTTTCGATAGCATCTGCAGGCGATAAAATTCCTCCCACTCCAATGATGGGTATGCTACCTGCGGTTTTTTGAGCGATATAGCGAATAATTTCTGTCGACCTGTCACGAAGTGGCACCCCACTCATTCCACCATTACCTATTTTGGCTATTGTCGCTTCATTGATTGACAAATGGTAACGACCTGTTGTTGTATTAGTGGCAACAATACCATCGATTTTTAGGGTTGTTACAATCTCTATCACTTCATCCAATTGGACAAAATTGAGATCAGGCGATATTTTTAATAATATGGGTTTGCTTTGTTGCTTAGCACTTCTTGCATTAAGTAAACTGCCCAAAATGTCCATCAATGAATCTTTATCCTGTAATTTGTGCAAATCCGAAATATTGGGACAACTCACATTCACCACAAAATAATCGACATAATCATATAAAGTATTGAAAGTATATACATAATCTCCTACAGCCTCTTCATTTGGTGTGCATGTATTCTTACCCAGATTTCCTCCAATAATAATTTTAGTTTTTCGTTTTTTTAGTTGTTTAACGGCTGCTTCAGCACCAAAGTTATTAAATCCCATCCTGTTAATCAGCGCCTTATCTGATTTTAACCGAAATAACCTGGGTTTGGCATTACCCATTTGACCTTTTGGTGTAACTGTGCCAATTTCTATGAATGCAAATCCCATGTGGGAAAATTCGTTATAAAAACTGGCATTTTTATCAAACCCGGCAGCTAAACCCACCGGATTGGCAAACTCAAGGCCAAATAAAGTTCTTTTAAGCTTTGGATTGCTAATGTTAAAGAGTTTATCAAATAGCTGACTTATTCCCGGAAGGAAAAATATTGCTTTGATGATAATAACTACAAGTTTATGTACTTTTTCGGGATCGATCAGAAATAAAAGCGGACGGATGAGATGTTTATACATTTAAATTTTTGCTGCAAAGTTAAGCACTTTTACGCTTTATTTTGCAGGTAAATATTCTTCAAATGTTTTATCAGAGTAAAAAATTAAGATTTTATCAACTTTTCGAGAAGTTAATATTTCTTTTTCCGGTGCAACACTCACTGAATGATCGTTCTGTACAGGAGATATTTTATCTTCCGGAGGTTTTAAGTTTAAAGTTTGGATAGGTGTAGGTGCAATAGAAGCAAACAAATCCATTTGCTCAGCTCTTTTAAGCATATTACCAGTTCCTGAAATTAGCCATTCAGCACTCAGGTTCTTATAGCGGACAAGAATTTTTTGAATAAAATCGAAACTTGGATTGTTCCGACCCGATAAAATATGAGAAACACTGGAACGCTGCACACCAATTTCATCCGCAAATTTTGTAGCAGTTAAATTTTCGTGTGTAAGAAACTTAATTATGCGCTCTTTCATCCTTAAAATTTGTATTTACAAATGTAATTATTATTTGATTCACAAATGTATCGATTATTAAGATATCGGCAGTTTACATATGTCATCTATATAATTCTGATTAGAATATATATACATTTGAACATATAAAAGTATAGTTTATTAATTACTTCTATGATAAATGTTTAATGCAGCTGAAAACATTGAGGCTATGCAATAATGTCATAATAATCAATGATATATCAGTTAGTTTAGTGGAATTGATCATATATATTAAACTAATACTTAATATGAATTGAATATTTTATTGATATATAATCAATTAAGTACATAAAACATGTATTTTATAAATACTTTGGCATGAAAAATAAATAATGTAAAGTATTTATTTTAGTTATACTTGAAATAATGTATTATATTTTATTGATAATTAGTAATTTAATGTCTTAGATTATTGCTGTTTCCAAATGTAACTTTAAGCAAGTATCAAGATCATTACATTATTAAATATTGTATTAATTAGTGTTAATCTAGGTAAAATATATTGTGACTTAGTAATTATTAATAATGCATGATTTGTAAATATGTATTAGTAGAAATGCATTTATTGTCAATTATTTCCCTTAATAGAGCTTACCATTGGATTTTATATTATAAGATGAATAATTTCCACTTAATTCATGTTTTTTGCTACTATTGAATGTTTGAACAGGGAGTTATTAGTCAGGTTGTTTTTATTCGTATTCGCTTTATTTTGAGTAATTTAGTATAATGGTAGTATTGTTTACATATTTCACCTAATTCCTTGACAAATGTAACTTACATTTGTAATAATCATGAGTGACATTTGTAATTTACTTTTGTAATCTTAATTCTTGGGTGTTTTGGATAAGATTTAATAGTAAGATCAAATACATCTTCCTCCAGAAGATAGCCAAGAGATATTTAATGGTACTACTCGATTATCCATTTAAAAGTTTTGCATTTTCGAAATGCAAAACTTTTCTTGCAGAAGATACTTTACTTACAAATTTAAATGGAATCTTAAGGGGCTAATGTCTATTCTAATTCGATTACGAAACTTCTATTAGCAAATACATTCACATTTGCTTTGTTCCAATTTTTTCATTCCGATTGCTGAAGAGTTGGACATTTTATGCAACGAAGTTACAAACTACGCCAAACTCTAAACTACCATTCATTGAAAATAAAAAGGTTGTTAAAAGGATTTTTCTGATTATCAAAAAAATTTAAACCATTGCTTTCCAAAGTACTTCAACCGGATGCAACGCCACTCTGCCTGTTCCATCTTTAATATGATGCCGACAACTGGTTCCCGGAGCTGCAATGATGGATGATTCTGAAGCTTTCCGCACTTCCGGGAAAAGTACAAGTTCTCCAATTTTCATGGACAAATCATAATGCTCTTTCTCATATCCGAATGAACCTGCCATACCACAACACCCTGATTTGATTTCCGTAACCTTATAATTAACAGGCAAGGAAAGTATTTTCCTGGTACTTGTTGTTGAAATTAATGCTTTTTGTTGGCAATGTCCGTGCAGCTTAATATCTGCATTTTCAGAAGTAAAAGATTTCGCACTGATGTTACCTTGTTCTATCTCACGGGCAATAAAATCGTCAATTAATAATGTATTTGCAGCCAATACCTGCGATTGCTTTTTAAGCGAAACATCAACCAAATCCGGATATTCATCACGAAATGTTAAAATACAGGAAGGTTCAATACCAATTAACGGCATTTCGGAAGTTACAAGATTGCTCAGTATGCTTACATTTTGGTTGGCAATTACCTTGGCCTTTCGCAATAATCCTTTGGATAAAAAAGTCCTTCCGCTTTCTTTATGTTTAGGTATTTCAATATAATAACCTAACTTATGTAATAATTTTATTGAAGTAATTCCAAGTTCAACATCATTATACTCGGTAAACTCATCGGCAAATAGCCAAATCTTTCGGGCTGTGCTTGGTAAAGCAGAATTCAGCTTGGGAAGATTTTTCCTGGCCCAGCTCGTCAGGGTTTTACCGGCTAATCTAGGAATGCTGCGCTTGGATGCAAAACCTAATATTTTTTTAATGAGTACCCCTGTGGTTTTATTGGTTATAAATGCATTATACAATCCAGGTAATATGGACATCCACTTGTTTATTCTGGTGATATAAGCAATAGCAAGGGTTCGGATGGGTACACCATTGCTCTCATAATAGTGCTGAAGAAATTCAGCCTTAAGTTTTGCCATGTCAACATTTGAAGGACATTCACTTTTACATGCTTTGCAGGAAAGGCAAAGGTCCATCACATCATATATTTCCTTATGGTCAAACGGATTATTCTTTGTGGATTGGGTAAGAAATTCCCGTAAAATATTGGCTCTTGCGCGGGTTGTGGTAATTTCATCGCGTGTTGCCATATAGCTTGGGCACATGGTACCACCCATCTTAAATGATTTACGACAATCTCCGGCACCATTACAATTTTCTACAGCCCTCATGATTCCTTGTGTGCCCGAAAAATCAAAATATGTTTTAATTTCCCGCGTTGGTTTACCTGGCTCATACCTGAGTTGCGTATTCATTGGCGGCACATCGGTAATTTTTCGGGTATTGAAAATATGGTTAGGATCCCAGGAATTTTTTATCTCTTTCAGAAGGTTGTAATTGTGTTCACCAATCATAAGGGGTATGAATTCTCCCCTGAGACGACCATCACCGTGCTCTCCGCTAAGCGATCCCCTGTATTTTTTAACCAACTTTGCCATTTCAAAAGCAATGGTATGAAAAAGATCAACATCTTTGGGATCTTTCAGGTTAAGAACAGGGCGTAAGTGCAACTCTCCAGACCCAATATGCGCATGATACACACAACTAAGATGAAGTCGTTCAAGTATTTGTTTAAAATCACTTATATAATCAGCTAAAAATTGGGGCTTTACAGCTGTATCCTCAATTACCGAAACAGGTTTTGCATCCCCCTGCATATTGGAAAGAATTCCCAGACCGCTTTTTCGTAACGCCCATACTTTATTGATATCTTCATTAAAAAGTATGGGATAATGATATCCATAACCGGCTACTTTTAATTCAGCTACCAGTTTTTCATAAATTCCAAGGATCTCATCTTTCGTTTCGCGGGCAAATTCAACGATTAAAATGGCTCCAGGATCGCCCTCCACGAAAAAACGATTACGCTGCTGGGTAATATTTTCTTTGGTAAGATTCAGAATGACATGATCCATTAACTCCACAGCTCCCGGATGATATTTAAGTGCTACGAGGTTTGCCAGGATTGATTCTTCAATTGACTTGAGATGCACACAAACAACACCCTTAACTTTTGGAGGTAAGGGCACAAGATTAAGTTTTATTTCAGTTATCAAGGCAAGCGTTCCTTCTGATCCCGCTATTAGTTTACAGAAATTAAAAGGAATATCTGTTTTGGAAAATACCTGGGTTTCCAGCAACAAGTCAATGGCATATCCATTGTTTCTACGTTTAAGCTCGGGATCGGGGAACTGTGCTCGGATTTCTTGTTGGTTAAAAGGGTCTTGCAGAATATCCCGGATGTTACGATATACCTGGCCCTCAAGATTCTCAAAGGTGCATTTTTTTGAAAATTCTTCAAAGCTTAAATCATTGAATATAACTTCACTCCCATCACTTAACAGCGCTTTTACTTCAAGTGTATGATCGCGCGTACTTCCGTACAAGATGGAATGTGATCCACAGGAGTTGTTGCTGACCATTCCGCCCATCATACAGCGATTAGATGTAGATGTTTCCGGTCCAAAAAACAAACCGTAACTTTCTAGCACCTGGTTTAGTTCGTCAAGAACAACAGAAGGTTGAACACGCACCCAATGTTCTTCCTGATTGATTTCCAATATTTCAGTAAAGTATTTGGATACATCAACTACAATACCATTACCAACAACCTGACCAGCAAGTGAAGTGCCAGCCGTACGTGGAATTAAAGTAATCTTATATTGATTAGCAAAACCAATTAATTGCTTAAGGTCATTAATGGTCTTTGGCCGTGCCACAGCCAGAGGCATTTCACGGTAAGCCGAAGCATCAGTTGCATATAGAATACGAGATACCTTATCAAGGTATAAGTCTCCCTCAAAATGTTGAGATAAGGCTTGAAGATTTGAAGCAATATTAGTCACGGTATTTTTTTAATTGTTGCAAAGATAGAAAAAGAAAAAAAATGAAAGCATACCCAAATTTTTAGCTATTATTAGTTATTGCCTGATTAGATAGATATTATAAATTTCATTTCTGTAAAGAATTTTTTTTGTTGAAAAACTTCTTTTTTTTTCTTAACTTGGATAGTCTTCTGGTGGTTTCGTACACTGTTGAATGACAAAATTTTAATTAAGCTTTGTAAAATATTATAAACCATTTGTTTTAACATTAGTAATTCAGTTATTTTCATTATTTTTGAAATAATTACCAATTAGAAATTAAACACTTGAAATACAATGGATTTACTTACATCAATTAAACAGAATGCTCAGGTTCATTGCAAACGAATCGTATTACCTGAAGGCACAGAAGAACGTACTTTAAAAGCAGCAGACCTCGTTCTTGAACAAAAAATTGCCAAGATTACCCTATTGGGAGATCCCAAGAAGATATATGAGATGGCTAAAAGTTTTGGCTTGAAAAACATTGATCAGGCAATTATTATTGATCCACTCAATCATGCAAAAAAAGAAGAATACATAGATTTAATGGTTGAACTTCGCAAATCCAAGGGGTTAACGAAATCCGATGCCCTCAAACTTATTGAAGATCCTCTTTACCTGGGTACCATAATGATTAAAAATAATGATGCCGATGGAGAGGTAGCTGGCGCCCGAAATGCAACCGGCGATGTATTGCGTCCTGCTTTCCAATTTGTTAAAACTTTGCCGGGTATAACCGTTGTCTCAGGAGCCTTTATTATGATTTGTAAGGATAAAGAATTTGGAAACGATGGTATTATGGTATTTGCCGATTGCGCAGTTCATCCGAACCCAACTGAAAAAGAGCTGGCAGAAATTGCTGTAGCCACAGCAAAGACGACTAAAGCGATTGCTGGCTTTGAACCCCGTATCGCAATGCTAAGTTTCTCGACAAAAGGAAGTGCAAAACACGAAATGGTTGATAAAGTTGTCAATGCTACCCGTATTGCAAAGGAAATGGACCCGACGCTTAAAATTGACGGTGAATTCCAGGCCGATGCAGCCATCATAGAAGCAGTTGGAAAAAGTAAAGCCCCTGGAAGTGAAATAGCTGGTAAAGCTAATGTTTTGATATTCCCAACACTTGAAGCCGGTAATATTGCTTATAAATTGGTTCAACGTTTAGCTCATGCCGAAGCAATTGGTCCTATTTTACAAGGTATGGCGGCTCCTATTAACGATTTATCAAGAGGTTGTTCTGTAAGCGACATTGTTAATTTGATAGCAATTACTGTAAATCAGGCAGCGGCAGTAAAAAAATGATCAAAGTAAAATTCTCCGGATTCAAATCTCTACAAGAAATTTGTTCTTTTGAAGTATCTTTATCCATCAGAATAAATTCAAAATAAAGGTATTATTTTTAGTTAGCAATTTAGTATTTAATAATATACACAAGTATATCTAAACAAAAAATTCAAATGTCAGAAGTACTGGATGATTATGCTCTGCATGAAAAATTACAACGCAAAGGAAATTTGCAAAGAGTAGGATTGATTGGTTGCGGATCAGTAGGTCAAGAAATTGTACGCATTATTAGTAGAGCTGGTATAGATGTAATTTTTATTGACCAAACTGAGGAACGGGTTAGAGACATATTCTTAAGTATTAACCAACAATTAGATGAAATTATTGATCGATGGGGACTTACTGAAAGTGAAAAAAGGGCCATTCTTTCAAGAATAAAAGGATCAACGGATTACAATGAAATCCGGGATTGTAACCTGGTAATTGAAACTGTAAGCTCTAATCGGCCTGGAACATCGCTTGAATTAAGAAAGGAAATTTTTATAAAGATAGAGGAATATGTTTCCCCTGACGCTGTTATTACCTCAAATATTTCGACATTAATGATTTCCGATTTGGCAGCAGTGTTAAAATACCCGGAACGTGCAGTAGGAATGCATTTTATGGTACCTCCTTCAACAGTTAAAATAGTTGAAGTTGTTAAAGGTCTAAATACCAACCAACAATCTTATGAATTTGTCTGCCGTTTCGCTAACATGATCGGGAAAAAAGTAATTACCATTAATGAGTCGCCAGGAAATATTAGTACACGCCTCATTGTTACTCTGATAAATGAAGCATGTGAAGCATTAATGGAAGGTGTTGCTCAAATAGAAAGTATCGACGATACCATGAAATATGGATATGGATTAAAATTTGGGCCATTCGAGTTGGCTGACCGTATAGGTTTGGATAAAATTCTTAAATACATGGATAATTTGTACCTGGAATTTGGGCTACAAAAATTTAAAGCTTCTCCAATTATTAAACGCCTGGTTCGAGCAAATAACCTGGGACGAAAAACTGGTAAAGGTTTCTACACCTATCATAACGAAAAGAAAACCGGGCAGAATATTACTTCAACCGAAATCAGGTAGTTAACATTTTACAAGAATTTAATTTATTTAAATAATGAAAGTCATTGTATTAAATTGCGGTAGTTCTTCCATCAAATACCAACTCTTTGAAATGGATACAAAATATGTCCTGGCAAAAGGAGTTGTTGAAAAAATAGGATTACATGGTTCATTTATAAAACATGAGCGCGATGATGGTGACAAACTCTATCTCGAAGGAGATATATATGACCATCAGGCAGGGATTGAATATGTTTTGGGAATTCTTACAAGCATAAAACATGGTAGCATAAAAAGTTTTGAGGAGATTGATGCTGTTGGACACCGTGTTGTTCATGGTGGTGAAAAATTTAATACCAGTGTTCTGATCACCGATGATGTTATTAAAAATATTGAAGAATGCATCGACATAGCCCCACTTCATAACCCACCAAACCTGAAAGGTATTTATGCCATGCAGGGATTACTTCCCAATGTTCCTCAGGTAGGAACTTTCGATACAGCTTTTCACCAGACCATGCCCGATTTTGCATACAATTATGCGATTCCATATTCATTGTATAAAAAATATGGGATCAGACGCTATGGGTTTCATGGATCAAGCCATAGGTATGTATCACTTCGTGCATGCGAAATGCTGAATGTTGAATATCAGAAACAAAGGATTATAACATGTCATCTTGGAAATGGAGCATCCGTTGCTGCCATTAAAGACGGTAAATCCATCGATACTTCTATGGGAATGACTCCAGTAGAAGGATTGATCATGGGAACCCGATGTGGAGACATGGATTTAGGCGTTTTAACCTATTTAATGACCCGGGAAGAACTTGACATCAGTACGGCAAATACACTTATCAACAAACACAGTGGAATGCTTGGAATCACGGGAGTATCATCAGATATGCGTGAAATAGTAACTGAAGCTGAAAAAGGAAACGAACGTGCAAAGCTGGGTTTGGTAATGTATACTTACAGAATTAAAAAATATATAGGAGCATTTTCGGCTGCAATGGGAGGATTGGATATCCTTGTATTCACTGGTGGCATTGGTGAAAATGCTGACTCTATCAGGGCGGATGCTATCAAAGATATGGAATACATGGGCATTGAATTTGATTCTGAAAAAAACCAAGGTGTGCGTGGTAAAGAACAAATCATTAGTAAGGATTCATCAAAAGTTAAAGTTTTGATTGTTCCAACTAATGAAGAATTAGTGATTGCCGAAGATACCAGGAGGATCGTTGAAAATTTGCATAACCAGAATGCTGTTAAATTAATGGATTATTAATCATTGTTTGAATTTGTAAAACATGAATTTCCTATCCGACTTAGTTAATATTGCAAAAACAAAGCCTTCAAAACGTTTAGTAGTTGCTGCGGCTGAAGATTTAACTGTGCTTAAGGCAATACAAAATGCGGTAAATGCTGGAATTATATCGCCGATTCTAATAGGGAACAGACAAAAGATAATAGACATCTGTAAAACAATAGGTTTTGAGGTAAATAATTTTGAAATTATTGATGAACCTGATCCTGCGGCCACACCTTACAAGGCTGTAGGATTAATCAATTCAGGAAAAGCCGACATCCTTATGAAAGGCATTATTTCTACTGCAACACTTATAAGATCTGTGATTGCTAAAGATAATGGCCTGAGAAAGAGTCAAACTTTAAGCCATTTCGCACTATTTGAAAGTAAGTTTTATCATAAAATTTTTGGTGTTAGCGATGCAGCTTTGAATATAGCACCCACATTTGACGAAAAGGTTAATATTATTGTGAATGCAGTTGAACTTATGCATAAACTTGGTAATAGCAATCCAAAAGTTGCATTGTTGGCGCCGGTTGAAACTATTAGTGAAAAAATCGAATCTACAATACATGCTGCTTTACTCACCATGATGAATAAACGCAATCAAATTAAAGGATGCATATTAGACGGACCTTTATCCCTGGATAATGCCATATCATCCGAAGCAGCAAAGCACAAGGGCATTGTAAGTGATGTTGCGGGTGATGCCGATATCATCATAGTCCCTGATTTGGATTGTGGCAATGCGCTATACAAATCCTTATTATTTCTTGGAGGCGCAAAATCGGCCGCTATTGTTCTTGGAGCTAAAGTTCCAATTGTGCTTACGTCCAGAGCAGATACCGAAGACAATAAACTTTTGTCGATAGCCCTTGCTGCATCTTTGGAATAAGTTATCCATACCTACAATGAAGGAACTATGGAAAACAGAAAAATTCTTGTTATTAACCCTGGCTCAACTTCCACTAAAATAGCCATTTTCGAAAATACGCGTCCCGTTTTTCTAAAAAATATAAAACATTCCCTTGAAGATTTAAGACCATTTGAAAAAATGACGGACCAGCTTATATACCGTAAAAAATTAATAATGAAAGAGCTGGAGGCAGAAAATCTGGATCTTTCACACATACAAGCTGTAATTGGACGTGGAGGCCTCGTAAAGCCTATTGAATCAGGAGTTTATGAGGTTAATGAAGGTATGAAGGAGGACCTTATAAAGGGTGTTCAGGGAGAACATGCAAGTAATCTGGGTGGATTAATAGCCGATGACATAGCTCATTTATTGCCAAATGCAAGAGCTTTTATTGCCGATCCTGTTGTTGTCGACGAATTGCAGGATGTGGCTCNAATAACCGGACATCCCTTATTTCAGCGAAAATCAATTTTCCATGCACTGAATCAAAAAGCCATAGCCCGCTCCTATGCTCATGCTATAAATCGTACGTATGAAGAAATGAATTTAATCATCGCTCATTTGGGCGGTGGAATATCAGTTGGTACACATTGCAAAGGCCGTGTTATCGATGTAAATCAGGCATTAGATGGAGAAGGCCCAATGTCTCCGGAACGCAGCGGAACATTACCCATTGGAGATATCATTCAAACCTGCTTTAGCGGCCAATATGACTATAAGACTCTAAAGAAGATGGTCAATGGCGAAGGGGGTTATGTTGCTTACTTTGGTACCAACGACGCATATAAAGTAGAACTAATGGCACGCGGACAAGATCCTAAAGCTCAGCTAATTCAGGAAGCAGTTGGTTATCATGTAGCAAAATATATTGGAGCTTCAGCAGTTGTACTTGCTGGTCAGGTAGATGTCATCATTCTTACCGGAGGTATGGCCCATAGCAAGGCTATTACCGATTATATTAGTCATCAGGTATCTTTTATAGCGCCTGTAATGGTCTACCCTGGCGAAGATGAAATGAGAGCTCTTGCCATGAATGCATTGATGGTGCTGAATAATCAGGTGGAATGCAAGGAGTATAAATGAGTTTAGAGTTTAGAGTTCATAGTTCAAGGTTTAAAAAGATTCGAAGTACTTTGAGATTTATATTCGGAAAAAGTTGTCCTAAAAGTAGAATTTGCCCCCAAACCTAAATGGAAGTTTGTTAAGTTCTTTAAACTGTAAACATTAAACTCTAAACTCATTTCTAAGGCGTCGACAGCGATACTGGCAAAACCTTTCCATTAAAAAATGTTTTTCCATTCATGGCAAAGTTGGCTATGAATTCTCCCATTTGTTCTGCTGTTACAGGAGCCTTAAAATTTGGGAATGCCTCGGCCAGCATCTCTGTTTGAACTGCTCCCAGCGCCAACGCATTAAAAACCAATCCTTCTGTATTATATTCTTCGGCCAGGCATTCGGTAAGTACTGCAAGTGCTGCTTTACTTGCGCTATAATGAGATAGTCCCTTAAATTTCATACTTCCCTGGTACCCTCCCATGCTTGTTATATTTACTATATGGGCTTGACCAGCACGTAACAAGGGTAATAAATACTTAATAAGTAAGGCAGGTCCCACATAATTAACATCAAAAACCCGGCTGATTTCATCAAACGTAATGTTCTCAAAGGGCTTATTTACTATGGTGCCAGCATTATTGATTAGAATATCGATATGATTGAAATGTTGTTTGATCATTCCTGCCAATTGCGGCTCGGCGGCTGTGATTTGCTGAAAATCATACGCCAGCGGTATAAACTCAGTCATGGAAAGTTGACTGCATAATTCCTTTAATTGACAGAGCTGTTTATAATTTCTTGAGATGCCAATAATTTTTAAAACGCCGGCCTTCGCAAGCGACTGAACTATTTGATAACCAATACCCCGACTGGCTCCTGTTACAACAACATTCATGGCGTTTGATTGTTATAATAATGAACTATATTTTCTTATTCTAAATTCGTATTATAAATACTATTTTTGTAAAAGTAATAAAATTTAATAACTGATAAATCGATGTTATTGACGTTGAAATCGATCAAAAAAGTTTGCTGTTATGGTTCTATGCTGGTTTTATTTTTTTGCTTTACGATAAACCAAGTAAACGGACAAGAGGAACAAGAAAAAACCAAAGAGACCAACAGTCAAGAGGAACAAGGAAAAAACAAAGAAGTTACCTTACGTGACAGGCTTTTTTTTGGAGGCAATTTAGGCTTAGCTTTCGGCAGTGTTACTTATATAGGTATTACTCCATTGGCAGGTTACCGTATTACCCCAAGCTGGTCAGCCGGTATTGGTGTGAAATATGAATATTACAAAACTTCGGGTTATTATGGTGATAATTATTCAACTTCGATATATGGTGGCAGCGTTTTTACCGAGTATATGTTTTTGAAAAATGTGATCACCAAAGGGATATCGTTGATTGCTCATGGAGAATACGAAGCATTAAGTCTTGATCAGCAATATTTTGAAGACCCTCTTTTACCTCATGGACGTTTTATTCTCAATAGTGTATTAGTGGGCGGTGGCATACGGGAACATGTTGGCCTTCGATCAAGTATCAATATATTCATTTTATGGAATCTCAACCAAACAAAATTATCTCCTTATGAAAACCCCACAATCCGTTTGAGTTTTTATTTCTAAAAACAAATAACTTAAAATGCTCCAACTCAGGAGCACTTTAATATTACAAGCAAAATAAGGATGATGTCTTAATTATTTGGAGTGAATATTTTATTCAACTAACCTAACCTTTGTTGCTTGGGGGCCTCGTTTACCGTCAGAAATCTGAAACTCGACTTCCTGACCTTGTTCAAGGGCTTTAAAACCGTCTCTTTCGATGCCTGAATAATGTACAAATATATCCTTACCATCGTCTGAGTGAATGAATCCGTACCCTTTTGCGGAATCAAACCATTTAACTTTACCTTTCATATAAAAAATAAATTAAATAAGATTAATACTACACAAACAAATTTCGTTTTTTTAATCCAGATAAACTAATTTTTATTTCGAAAATTTTAATTGAGATCAATACAGTGCTTAGCCTCCGTATAATCAAAGTCAACTTTACGAATAGAAACATTTGGCGTAGTCAATTAATTGCTTTTACTTTGTTATTTAAAAAATATATATGACCTATGATAATTGAAAAGAATAAAGTTGTTTCCCTGATTTATGAATTGAGGGTTGATGGTAACAATGGTGAAATTGTTGAATCATTGCAAGATGACAAACCGTTAACATTTATATATGGAACCGGAGCGTTGTTGCCAAAATTTGAAGATAATATTAATGGTTTAAAAGTTGGTGACGCTTTTAATTTTTTATTACAATGTGAGGATGCATATGGTGTTGCAACCGATGAAGCAGTGGTAGAAATTCCAAAACATGTCTTCGAAGTAGAAGGTGAATTTGATCAAGAACTGGTTTGCGTTGGTAATGCAATTCCAATGATGGATGGTGAAGGTAACCGTCTAAATGGTGTAGTTGTAGCCGTGAATCCTGAAACAGTTACAATGGACTTTAATCATCCGTTGGCTGGCGATAATCTTTTTTTCAGCGGAAAAGTTGTTGAAGTAAGAGAAGCCTCTGATGAAGAAATTAAACACGGCCATACTCACGGATCCAGCAATTGTGGCGAAGGCTGTGGTGGTGGTTGTGGAAGCCAGGATAGCGGTGGTTGCTGCGAATCTTGCTAATAAAATTTAACAATAAAAGTATTAAAAGCTGTCTGGGGGTTATCTCAATAATAGCCTTTTGGACAGCTTAAATTTATTTCCCTTTTTTCGTCTTTTTCACAGGTTGAAAACCTTCCCTATCCATTTTCCCCCAACTTCTAATACCCCTCATATAATCTATATTTCCGCGAATTGACCAATACACTGTTAGCGGATGAAAAAAGATAGGTTCCAGAAAACCTGCAACGATTAATCTAAAAACGTCGCGTTTGTTTTTATACTTGTGAAAGGTTACTTCTTCGAAAAGTACAGCCCAGGTACTCATGCATATTGCAAATGTTAATACAAAAGCCAGTAATAATAAGAAAAACGACCAGTTAGGTTGCCCAAAAATAGCCAGGATGGTAAAATAGACCAGACCCAGGAATTCAATGATCGGAGAAAGCCATTCAAAAAGCATCCAGTAGGGATAGCTCAATAATCCTAAAACACCATATTTGGGGTTGAAAAATAACTTCTTATGCATGGCAAGCGTTTCAATCGTACCACGAGTCCACCTATTCCTCTGCCTGCCAAGTATTTTAAGGGATGATGGGACTTCTGTCCAAATTAATGGATCCGGTATATACACGACTGA
>WSSedL1CaDRAFT_10001093_pt1 | contig 16889 bp, 13 predicted proteins | sample WetSurSL1Cattail_FD_9464 | JGI IMG/M metagenome (IMG submission 9464)
AATCGAGTAGGGGACGGCACACGCCGTCGCCCTCTCACACCACCGGACGTACTTTCGTATCACGGCGGTTTTCATCAATGGTTTAACTTTACATAATTTTGTGTCAGGTTGTACAATCCCTGTTTGGCGAACCACTCGTTGTTCATTGCTTGTTGTACCTGTCCGGCGCCGGATAGTCTCCACCACCCTTTTCCTGACAGGGCTATTAGCCATGAACTCCATTCCAGTACGCCAAGGCTTGATAGGAATCGCTTTATCCCTATTGCTCTTTTGCATTGTTTCAGCCGATAGCATCTTAACTTGTGTCTTATCCACGAGTCAAGAGCCTGCAGCTGTTTCTGCATTTTTGCATATCGAAAATAATTCAGCCATCCGGTTAATAGTTGGTTGAGTCCTTTGATTATCTCTTCAAAACTCTTCCCCCGATTCCTTCTGGTTATTTCACGGATTTTCTCTTTTAACTGTTTTACCTTTTCTTCGGCTATGCCCAAATTTCCACCAAGGAATACCTTGTATCCAAGAAATTTACATTTGTAGCACTTGTCTACTTTGCTCTTTTCCTGATTTACTTTCAACTTTAGTACTTTCTCGATGAACTTTGTTATTGATTCCATTACCCTTTGTCCGGATTTCTTATTCCTTACATAGATATTGCAATCGTCTGCATAACGGCAAAATTTGTGTCCTCTTTTTTCAAGCTCTTTATCTAATTCGTCTAATACGATGTTTGACAACAGCGGCGATAACGGGCTTCCCTGAGGCGTCCCTTCTATGCGTTGACTCGCCAGTCCGCCCTGCATTATTCCGCTTTGCAGAATCTTCCGTATCAGCCCCAGCAATACTTTGTCCTTTATCTTCTGGGATAGCCTGTACATCAGGCGGTCGTGGTTTACCCGGTCGAAGAATTTCTCAAGGTCGATATCTACTACCGTTGTTCTTCCTTCTCCCACGTATTCCTGCGCCTTCTTTAGCGCCTGATGAGCATTCCGCTTTTCTCTGAACCCATAACTGTTCTCTGAGAATTCCCTTTCATATAGCGGACTTAGCGCCTGATAAATTGCTTGTTGGATCACTCGGTCTTTTACAGTCGGTATGCCAAGCTGGCGTTTGCCTCCTCCCGGTTTTGGGATTTCTACTCCCCTTACAGGACTTGGCTGATATGTGCCTGTTAACAGACTTTCTATCAGTTCCGTTTCATGCCCAATATACCATTCCCCGAACTCCTCCGTGCTTACTCCGTCTATGCCTGCGCTCCCCTTATTCCTCTTTACCTGTTTATATGCCCGCGTCATATTTTCTATCGAGCATATCACTCTCATCATGCTTTCCGTTAAGGCTCGTTCCTGTTCTCCTGCCCGGTTTACTTGACGCTCCAATCTTTGGGCAGCTCCTTTTACGTTTTTGCCGCTTTCTAATTGGCTCATGGCATTCTTCTCTATTTGTTCTATGAACAAATCTTCCTGATATACTATGACTTTCTGCTTCTCCATATTCCGGATTTTGAACCAACTGCTCCTTACATTGTTGAATTCTGACCTTCCTCCGACTTGTCGGAGTACTATGTCTTCTGCTGACTGCTTGCTGCCTTTGGCTCATAATCCCTTATAAACTTGTTCCTTTGGAACTGGCGGTAAGCTCTCCCGGGGTAAGATGTTATACTTTCGTTCGGCTTTGCCGGATTTACTCTTAAAGCTTACGTCTGACTATTGGGCTTTCCCAATCCAAAGCTCGGTTGCCCTTACTTTCAGAGCCTTATATCCGGTTTCTGTTCGTCAATACCTGAACTTCGCTATCGGACTTCCTTCAGATTCAGAGTCGCCTCTGACACCCTTGTCCTTCGCTTTTACTTCCGGTCAGTCCGGCGTATTCGGGACTTTCACCCTTTAGCATTTCACCATGCCCGGCACACTAATAAAAAGGCTGTCCCGATAAATCGGGGCGGCTTTAATTATTTTTCAATAAATCATCAGAATTTACCCCCTCTTATTCCACGCTATTTTAACAGTAGCATCTTTTTAACCTGCCGGAATTGTTTTACTCCATCGGTTGAATTTGTTTCAATTGCATAGAAATAAATTCCGGACGAGAGATTTATTGCATTAAAATTAATTTTATGATAGCCTGCAGATTGCACGGAATTAGCCAGTTCTTTTACAGCCTTTCCCAAAATATCGTATACTGTAATCTTTACTAAGCTTTCTGAAGGCAATGCATATATAATATCAGTAGTTGGATTAAACGGGTTCGGATAATTCTGCAAAATAGAGTATTCCGTAGGCATCGAGCCATAATTATTAACGCCAGTTATTAAAACGGAAGCTTCATTACTATATGAAGATTGCGTATAAGCCGTATATGCACTTACTTTATATTGAGAATACCCTAATGCAGTTAAGCTCGTGTCAATGTAAGCAGTTACCCCGGCTTTAACGGAATCAATTAATATATAATTATCATTATGTTTCCGCTCAATTTTAAACCCTGCAACGCTTCCAGATGCGTATTTCCAGGTAAGTTTTATTTTCCCTTTTTCAAGCGCAGTAGCAACCAAGCTATCAGGCGCGCTTAATAAAGTTGAGAAATTTCTAACTTCCGAGAAAATACTTTCTCCGGCTAGATTTGATGCGCTTACTTTCCAATAATATTTAGTCCCTTCTTTTAAACCAGTTATATTTTTTACTGTATCCGTTAATGTTGAATCGTTAATTGTTACGTTTATAAACTGATCGTTTTCAGATAAACATACTCTATAAGTTTTAGCAATCTGCGATTTCATCCAGACTAATTTTAGATTTACTGTTACGTCTTTTGCGGCGCTTAAAGGCGAAGCTAAAATAGGCGCGCTTGGAGCCGTAATAACTGATACTTCTTTGCTGTATCCTGATGAAGCATATGCCGTAAACGCATTTAATCTGTAATAATATATTCCAGGAGTTACTGCCGTCGTATCTGTATATCCAGTAACCCCTGCTGCTACAGAATCCAACACGGTATAACTGCCGTTTAATTTCCTTTCTATCTTAAACGCGTCATTTGCTCCAGATTTGTCTTTCCAGATAAGTTTTATTTTTCCTCGACTTATTACCGTAGCTGCAATGCTGTCTGGAGCGTCTAATATAGTCGTAAAGTTCCATGTGTCAGAGAAAAGACTTTCACCGCTTTGGTTTATTGCGCTTACTTTCCAATAATATTTTTTACCTTCCTTTAATCCGCCAATACTTTTAAGAGTATCGCTAACTAGTGAATCTTTTATAATAGAAGACAAGAACTGGTCGTCTTCAGCTAAATTTAATTTAAATGCCTGAGCATATTTAGGCAGCTTCCACGAAAGGTTTAAGGCGACGTTTTGGTTCATTGCATTATTAACCGGGGCAACCAAAACAGGCGGATTTGGAATTGGAACAATTGTTGTAAAGCTCCATGCGTCAGACCATACGCCAGTTCCAACATAATTTTTTGCATTTACTCGCCAATAATATTTTGTATCATTTGAAAGACCTGTGATTAGATTTGACGTATCTATTACAGTTGGAACGCTAAAAACTAAATTTGTAAAATTTGTATCTTTTGCAACCTGAATACTATAACTTTCAGCCATAGATGCTTTGTTCCAAAATAGCGAAAGTGGAACAGGCTGATTAGCGGCATTATTAACCGGCGTAGCCAAAACTATTTTTGAGGGAATAGCTAAAATTGTAGTTAAATTTCGCGCCTCCGACCAATCGCCATACCCAATTTTGTTTTTTTGCTCTTATCCGCCAAAAGAGCTTAGTTCCGTTTGGAAGCGAGTCGATTGTGCAGTTTACTTCTGATATGGCGGTATCCTGGCGAACTATATTGCTAAATGAAGAGTTATCAGAAATTTGCAAACAATATGAATTTGCTCCTATGGAAGGATTCCATTTAAAAGTAGCTTTTATTGGCTGCTTTACAAGATTTGATAAAGGTTCTACTAATTGAGCGACTGTTGGAACTACCTTCGGTAAATCGTAGCTCCCTGTTCTCTGGTTGTTATATTGATACGTTGGGCATATAAGGCTGGAAGTGCTGCTGGACGAACCAAGATCCCAGCAGAAGACATTTCCCTTGAAAGATGCGCCGACCATTTCTAAATGGTTATCTCCGCCTATTGCAATAGCAGGCGTAGCATATAGACCTTCTGGAGCGGTAAGTGCCAAATCTGGCAAAACTTGACCTGTTCCGTTAATAGCGGTAATTTGTCCAAATGGAGCAACGCTACTGGATTTAGTTATAAGTATTTCGGGTTTATTATCTCCATTTATATCTGCAATCACAGGAGAAGCATATTGCATTTCTTCGTATCCGTTATGAGCTAAACTCCATATTGTTTTCCCCATTCTATCAAGCGCCCATAAAGAAAACTGACTGCCTATGATAATTTCTTTATAACCGTCATTATTTATATCTCCGGCAGCAATTCCTGCTGTTAGGTCATACTCCCCAAATTGAGTTCTATCATCCAAATATGCTGGCCAGCCTGGAAGCAATTGCCCGGCTTTATTGAACGCAAAAACGCCCATTTTACCGTAAATAGAACTTGTTTTTACAAAAGATGTTGCAATAATTTCATTTTGACCATCATTATTAATATCGGCCACAATTGGAGAATTATATGATCCGTCGCCAATCACTTGAGGCCAACCAGGCAGTAGATTACCGTTTTTATTCAAGACATACAAATTCACGCACTCATATATAATTTCCATGTTACCGTCCCCATCCAGATCGCTTACTACCGGAGTAGTAGCAATTGGTAATTTTGAACTTGACACAGGAATTTTTACAGGCCATCCTGACATAATATCGCCGTTATAGTTATAAACAGTTAAACAGCTATATATATTGTTTGAACCCAAAAAACCTTCCGAATAAGCTAATATTATTTCTTTTTTACCATCATTATCTATATCTGCAATTACCGGAGAGCTCATCAAGCCAGTCCATGAAAGTTCAGAACCTGTTACTTTTGGCCATCCGCTTTTCATTTTACCATCATATCCATAGACATAAATGTTATTCCCATCTCTTGCTACTATTTCATCTTTACCATCATTATCTATATCTGCAACAGCTGGACTACTAAAACCGAGAGTTATTTTAGAGTCTGACGTTTCTGGAACAACTACAGGCCATCCGGGTTTATTTTGGCCGTTTTGATCGACCACGAAAATTTCTCCATTAGAGGAAGTCACGATTACTTCCATCTTCCCGTCTTTATCTATATCCGCAATTGCCGGAGTCGAAACAGTTATTGCATTAGTTGGCACAATCCAGTTTGCTTTCATTTTTTTATCAACAATAACAGGTCCAATTACGTCGGTATATTCAATATTTGACGAGCTAACTACCTTTAATCTAATATAATATATTCCCTGATCAGAAATATGCACTGTGCCAAGGTAACCGCTATCGACAGGCGATTCGTAAACGCCCACAACAGATTTCCAAGTAGGTTTAGAATCAGAATAATTTGAATATTCAAAGACGTAGTTTTTAAAAGAGCCGCCGAAAGCCTTCCCGGAAATTCCGATATCTCCATTAGAAACATAAAAACCTTTTATATCGATAGGGAATGTAATTTTTGAAACGCATGCGTCGCTTCCCGAAACAACTTTATATCCGTTAATTACTCCGGTTCCTAAATAATACTGACTGGCATAATTATTATCTGTAGACGTTTTAAGAACCTGGAATGCAAGATTATTAGACATACCTGGATTCTTTGACAATAGTAAAGCGGCAGTCCCGGCTACATAAGAAGCCGCCATTGATGTTCCTGATAAATTTTTGTACCCAGACGGATCGGAAAATGTTCCGCCTGTAGCCGGCACAGTGGAAATAATATCTTCGCCCGGGGCTGCAATATCGGTCCACGAGCCATAAGTAGTAAAACTTGATTTCGATTTAATTTTATTAATTGACGTAACGGCAAGAACTTCATCATAACCGGCTGGATATGATTTAACATCTGAATTAGCGTTACCTGCCGCGGCAATTAGTATTATATTTCTGCAGGAAGCGTATTTTATCGCTTCTTCTTCTGTATTCGAACGGGCTCCGGTGAAGCTCATGCTTATTACATTAGCTCCCTGGTTTACTGCATAATCAATGGCATTAACAATAGCAGTAGTTTCAAAAGCGCTGATTTCCTGGGTGTCGGATAACAAACTAAAGCCCGCCCTAATAGGAAGGATTTTACACTTAGGAGCGACTCCCTTTACGCCAATTCCATTACCCCCAACTGCGGCGACAATACCTGCGCAATGAGTGCCGTGTCCGTTATAATCAGAGCAATCATTATCCGGCTGAGTATAATCTTCTCCAGGCAGCATTTTATATCCAGAGGTTTTGTAACTATTGGTGTCAATATCTACAAAATCGTAACCTGGAAGAAGGTTAGCTTTTAAATCAGGATGGTTTGGGTCTACGCCTGTATCAATAATTGCAATCTTAACATTAGGATCGCCTTCTGTTATTGTCCAGGCTTGTTCAATGTTAGTCGCCTAATGACTCCATTGTTGAGAGTATAATGGATCATTGCTATCGGCAGCTACTTTTTTAATATAATTTGGTTCTGCATAATCAATTTTAATGCCTTCAGAAGCCAACACGTCTAAGTTTTTATTAATGCTATCCACAAGCGCCGCAATGTCAGTATTAGGCTTATCAATTTTTAGTAGAAGAATATTGGAAAAGCTTGTTTTGTTTAACGTAACCGAGGTTAAATTGAGCTTTTTATTGGCCGACTTGCTTTTAAATAGCTGCTCTTCAGTCTGGTTTTCTTTGATCATTTCGTTAACGACGCCTTTAAATACCGGCGTACAGCTAACTATATTTACTCCGCTTAACCTGAGTTTGAGCTTTTCAAAAATATTTTGATGTTCGTTTAATATGTCCTTCCCTCTTGTTTGAGGACCGGACTTTTCATACTTTATTATTATTTCGCCCGGCGCATAAAGCGTCTTATTCGCTCCTGATTGAGCAAACACAAGACCAATAAACAATAAACTCGCGAAGATTATTTTTCCCATTCTGTTACTCCCTTGTTGTTAAAAATGGTTTTGCGGGTTTGAAACTTTTTGCAGAATAAGTGCAGAATAGTTCAAGCCGTTATAATCATTTATAACGTCATAATACTTACCATGATTTAGATTATATTAATTAAGAATACTGCTATCCAGAAATAAACAAATTTCATATTGAACAGAAATTTAATATTCCTTGATTGTGAAATTTCCCATTTAATTAAGAATTATCTGTTAATAGCTATAATTGCGTTCGCCCTTTTCCCATTCGCCCTATACGTAAAAAACAACTCCTGTAAAACCGTATTTCAAAAACGGTTTCTTTTTCCCATCGTTCATACAAACTTAAATAATTATCCATTAAATATGAAATTATTTACAAACGCCGTTCTAAAGGATGATGATAGCTTTTCTATGAGGAAATAAATTAAATAGCTCATCCTAAGAAAGCATATGCGTGCAATTTTTCCCAAATTGCACGTTAAGCGTTATCGGAGTAAGCTCTAACTGTTAGAATGCCCTGTCTTTACGGATTTTTACCGTTTTTTTGCATATTTCACCGGATTATGGTCAAAAATCACCAACAGATGGTTAAATAATACGGATAAAATTAAAAAATAAATTTATTTTTTAATTTTTTGTACGATTTTATTTGACAAATAAAATCAAAAGTAGTATGTTAGTACAGGTTCTTTCAAAGGGTTCTCCCCTGCCCTTTGAAATAAAAAGAATCGGACCCTGTGTTTCCCCAACACAGGGTTTTTTTATTTAAAAAACGCATTTTTTGTTATCAAATGGCAATTTATGATTTTCCGCCAATCATTTACCAGTTCTAATTATTACCGTAGTATTCTTTATGTTAAACTTTTAATATTTGCCAAATGTCTAATTACCAAAATCATTTATTATTAAAAGGATTGAATTATGAAAAAGATAGCGCTTGTTCTCGTTTTGGTTTTATTCCAATTTGTACTTGTTAACGCCCAGGGACGCGTAACGCCTCAGGAAAGAGCTAAAAACCTAAAAGAAAAACTTGAGTTGACAGACGATCAAACGGCTAAGGTTGAATCCATTTTTGTGGACAGCCAGAAAAAAATGCAGGAACTCAGAAAAAACGTCGGCGGAGACCGTTCTGCAATTCGCGATTCTATGAAAACCATATCAGAGCAAACCGATAAACAGATTACCGATATTCTTACAGACGCTCAAAAAGAAAAATATGCGCAGGTCAAAAAAACTATGCAAAACAGAACTAACAGAGCCCCGCAGCAGGATAAATAACTTTATTTTTAAGGGACTTCAGTTTATATTTCTGTAAGTCCCTTATCAATTTTTTCAGGATTTTAGTTATAAATGAAAGTTTATATTCATGCAATCATAATACTTCTGCTTTTATTAAACTTTGGATGCAATGACGAAACTGTTAAAAGCCGCAAAACATCCTTGCCGCCAACTATTGACGGCAATCTAAACGACTGGGATAAAGAAAACTTCTCTTCTTTTGACGACGGGAAGATAAAACTTTGCTCGCTTCAGGATACTAATTATATTTATTTTGCAGGCAGTATTTCTGATAAAAACACAATTAAAGCTCTAACAGGCGGCGACTTTACATTTTGGATTAACCCTTCCGGAAGCAAAGATAAAGATATAGAAATCAGACTACGAAAAAGAGATTTGAACGTCCTCAATTTTAATGAAGGAGGTTTTTATGCTCTCCTATCTGGAAATCAAAAAAAGAATTTAGTAAAGAATATCGACTCCCTTAGCCGTGGACTTATTGTTTCCGATAAAAAGAACAACATCATAAAAAACTTTCTCCCCGGTAAAGACGAAAGTTTTCAGGCAAAAATAGTATCTAACGACGATATCATAACTTTTGAAATAAAAATCCCGGTTAAAATCAGTCAGTTTTTCAGCTCATACGCAAACATAAACCCAAATTCTATGTTTTGCCTTGAATCAAACGGCAATATGCGGCCATTTCTGGAACAGATGAACAACCGAAGAGGAGCAGGAACAGGCCTTATGAACGGCGGTCAGAATATGCGCAGAAACGGAATGGGAGGAGGCGAACTAGGGAAAGGACTTAATTCACTATTTAATGAAATTTGGTTGAAAATTGAATCCGATGAAAACAAATAGAATATTTCACATATCAGTTTTACTAAACGCGTTTCTTTTAGCCGCGGTTTCATTTTACGGATGTTCTTCGGGCAAACCAAACGAAAGAGATTTTTCAGCTAAACGATCCAATGAAATAAACTCAATTGCACTTGGAGATTTTTACAAAGAATGGGAAAGCAAAACTTTTCGTCTCGGCAACGGAGAGTCGGAAAGAAGTTCTATTCCCGGAATGTCGCTCCCAGGCATAGGCTCCGGAAATGGCGCCAGCGGCGGAGCCTTTGGCGGACCAAATAGAGAGCCAATTTCAGCAGAGGCTACGCTTTTAGATTCAGCTCTTATTGAAGCCGGAATTAATGAGTTTGCAAAGCTATCGGGAATGTCTATCGCCGAAAAAGATGAATATAAAAACAGCTATGTAAAAAAATTCAAAACGTCAGATCACATTTTGATATGGCTTGAACTCAGTTCTTCTTATACTGAAGAAACGTTAGACCTTAACAGATGGAGCTTCTTTTTTGAAGATAACAAAGGGGGACAGATTGAGCCTGCTACTGTAGAAGAATACAAAGAGAACGACCGCATATTTGATTTGCATAATAAAAAAGATTTTGCCCATGGCGAAATCGATTTTGGCAAAACTTCTTCCAAAACAATACTGCTTTGGTTCCCAATAAAAAGATATAACGGCGCAGCCATAATACCGGCAGAAAAAAAGAGCATTAAGATTGTTATGTATAATTGGAACTATAAAACAAGATTAGATGCATACGTAAACTAATTTCTGGCGCGATAAAATTTCTTCATATAGCTCTTCTTCATCTCCTAAATGATAAAAGGATAATTAATTACACGGAAGGTTTGTTTATGTAAGTAAAACCTGCATAAATTGCATATATAATTTTTTGGAGTTTATATGTTAGTTAAGAAGTATATTTTTCTCTTTTTAGTTTTAACATTTTCTACGAGTATGATAAATTCACAACCATTAAAATATCCGGTTACAAAAAAGACAGATCAGACAGATACTTATTTTGGCGTTACCGTAGCCGATCCATACAGATGGCTTGAAAACGACCGCGCGCCGGAAGTTGAAAGCTGGGTAGCGGAACAAAACAAACTTACGTTTGATTATCTTGGCAAAATTCCTTTCAGAAATCAAATAAAAGAACGCATCGAAAAAATTTATAATTATCCCCGTTATTCCGCTCCTTCCAAACACGGCGATATTTATTTATTCTCAAAAAATGACGGACTGCAAAATCAGGCGGTTCTTTATATACAAAAAGGAATGAACGGAACGCCGGAAGTTCTCATTGACCCGAATAAGCTTTCCGAAGACGGAACAGTCAGACTCACAAGCTCTGCGCTTTCAAAAGATCAGAAATACTTAGCTTATTCAATCTCAAGAAGCGGTTCCGACTGGCAGGAATTTTATGTTTTAGACGTAGCTACAAAAACAAAATTAAAGGACTCTCTTGCCTGGGTTAAATTTTCAGACGCAAGCTGGAAAGGAGACGGATTTTATTACAGCCGGTATGACGCGCCTAAAGTAAAAGACAAATCCCTTTCAGAAAAAAACGAATTTCATAAAGTTTATTTTCATAAACTCGGCGACAACCAGAGCAAAGACCAACTTATTTACCAGGATAAAAATCCGCTTCTCTTTTTCTCTGCCGGTCTGACTGAAGACGACCGCTTCCTTTTCTTATATGGCGCAGGCGGCGGCAACGGCAACTCGCTTTATTATAAGGATCTTACAAAAGACCAGGCTGACTTTCTACCTATAGTTACGACTATGGACGATCAGATTTCTCCGCTTGATAACATCGGCGATAAGTTAATTGTTCACACTGTAAAAAATGCGCCTAACGGCAAAGTTGTTTTGATTGACACAAAAAAACCGGAAGAATCCAATTGGGTTACTTTAATTCCAGAACGCGATTATCCTATTAGCGAAGCCAGTACTGCCGGCGGCAAAATAATAATCACTTATATGAAGGACGTTACCAACAGAACTGAAGTATTTGATTATAATGGCAAATTTGAAAACGAAATTTCCCTCCCCGGATTAGGAACTGTATCCGGATTTGGAGGATACAAAATAGACACGGACGTATTTTACGCTTACACTTCTTATCTGTGCCCAACTACAATTTATGCATACAATATAAACTCTAAAAAATCGTCGTTGTTCCGCAAACCTGAAATAGATTTTAAAACGGAAGATTATACTACAAAACAGGTTTTTTATAAAAGTAAAGACGGCGAAAAGATTCCAATGTTTATCCTTATGAAAAAGGATATTGCGCTTGACGGAACAAACCCTACCTTGCTTTATGGTTACGGCGGATTTAATATAAGCCTTACTCCCGGCTTTAATCCCGTTACATTGGCGTGGCTTGAACAAGGCGGAATTTATGTTGTGGCTAATTTGCGCGGAGGAAATGAATATGGCGAAAAATGGCATCAGGCTGGGATAAAATTAAATAAACAAAATGTATTTGACGACTGCATTGCCGCCGCCGAATACCTCATTAACGAAAAGTATACTTCACGCAAAAGACTTGCTATTAACGGAGGCTCTAACGGAGGTCTTCTAGTTGGCGCAGTTGTAAATCAGCGCCCCGATTTATTCCGCGTTGCCGTTCCCGAAGTTGGCGTAATGGATATGCTCCGCTACGAAAAATTTACTATCGGCTGGAACTGGGCTTCCGATTACGGTTCCGCAGCAGACTCAATACAATTTACCAATCTGTACAAATACTCCCCGCTGCATAATATTAAGGCAGGCGTCGAGTACCCGGCTATACTTGCAACTACCGCCGACCACGACGACAGAGTAGTGCCAGCTCACTCATTTAAATATATGGCCGCATTACAGGATAAATACAAAGGACTTAGCCCTACTTTAATTAGGATTGAAACAAAATCCGGACATGGCAGCAGCTCTACTTCAAAACGTATTGAAGTAAACGCCGACATATTTTCATTCATATTTTATAATATGGATATAGTTCCGAAGTATTAATAGTCTTAGTTATTTTTGTATTACTGATAAAAAAAGAGACGTCCCGATTTATCGGGACGTCTCTTTTTTTTGCTTTCAAATTTTTAGAATATTTTATTTCCGCAGTTCCGCCAATTTTTTAAACAATTCCAATTCTTCATCTGTAAGATTTTCCGGCAGTAAAATGTTTATTTTCACATACAGATTTCCGAACTCATTTTTCTTTGCATAGACCGGCATTCCAAGCCCTCTGAGCCTGAGCTCTTTGCCATTTGGAGTCCCCTTTGGAATATCTATTGTCACTTTGCCTTTCAATGTTTTGATTTCAACTTTTCCGCCAATAACGGCAGTGTACAGTTTAAGCGGAAGATTGCAATAGAGATCGTCCTCCTTACGGAAAAATTCCGGGTTCGGCGCAATATTTATTGTAATATACAAATTGCCATTTGGCCCGCCGTTTAATCCAGCCCCGCCTTTACCCGCAATTCTCAGCATTTGACCGTCCGCTATGCCTGGCTTTATTGAGACTTTAATAGTTTGGCTGTCAAGCTTAATAAGCCTTGTTGCGCCATTATACGCTTCTTCAATTGAAAGAGTCGTTTCAGTTTTTATATCGGCTCCTTTGCTTGCGGCGCTTCGGCGCCCACGGCGTTGCGAAGTCCGCTGCCCAAACAGCGTTTCAAAAAGATCGTTAATTCCTCCGTCCGAAAACATATTATCAGATTCATTAGCTCCTGAACCATTTGTTTGACCGCCCCGGCTGTTTGTATACTTTGACCAGTTAAATCCGCCCGGCTGCGCGCCAGCATCTTCATAGCGCTTCCAATCAGCTCCAAACTGATCGTACTTTTTTCGCTTAACGGGATCGCTAAGAACCTGATTTGCCTCGCTTATAACCTTGAATTTTTCTTCGGCTGTTTTATCCCCATTATTCTTATCCGGATGATATTTATTAGCGAGAGCTCTGTACGCTTTTTTTATTTCTGCAGAAGTCGCATTTTTTGCAACTCCTAAATCTTTATAATAATCTTTATAATTCATTGTTTTCCCGTTTTATAATTATCTCAAAAGATATCAGACGCGATGGTTGTCATTTTCAGCAACGCTAACTTGCGCCGTGCATAGCAGCATATTATTTCACATATAGCTGCGGCTAACCTCGCCGACAACAATGCCTGTAACAATTCCTTCTTCATTAACTGCGGCTATTGCTTCATGCAGATTATAATTAAACGGCTTGCCTATGCTTTCAAATGAGACGACTCCATTTTTTTCTAATACTGTAAGTAGTTTTTTATGAATTTCTTTTACGCTATTTCTATCCTCTTTGTTTTGGGCATGCTGCAATTTTTCCATATCGCCGGAAATGTCTAAAAGAGATAATAGCAGCTCCTTTTTATCTTCCATTGCAATTTTATTGCCGCTCCTTTCAATACGGCGGCGGTAATTCATAAAGTCCGCAATTGTTCTAAGATTCCGTTCCCGCTCATTTAGCAATTCTTCCTGCAATATCATAATTTCAGCTCCTAAATCAGCAGGCGGCAGCAGATTCATTTCATTCTCGTATATATAAATATTCATGGCGCATCTCGTTTATTATTTAATAATTAATTTCAGATTCTAATGCAGTAATAACTTATCCTAAAAAATCATTTCTTTTCCAAAACATATTTTTCTTAAAACAACATACGCTATGTTTACGTAATTTAGTCTTTTTATACGACAAATATCAGGTTAAAGTTTTTTTTCGTCTTCTTTTAACTGCTTAGCTAATTCAGCGTATTCTTTGGAAAGTTCGGCTATCTCGTCTTCTGTTTTTTGTTCTGCGTTAATCACAGTATTATTTGCCGGAGCATGAGAGGCTACAAGTTCATTTACTTTTAAATTAAGCGAAGAGGAAAAATGTACAAATGCTTTTTGAATTATAAACAGACATAAAAAAGTAACGCCAAGAATTACGTCGCCAATGCTGGAATGGATATCTTGCGTGTAAAACTTTTTGTTTGTGAGCCAGAATACAACCATGCATAGCGCAATAATAAATGTAATTGAATTGCCAAGAAGAATAGTAACAAAAGCCGTAAGCCTTTCAAAGCCCCTTTCCATATTCCGATATATCATTTTCATATTTTATCAGTTAAATAACTTTTAATGTCGGCATTATTCTTTGCCAATTTAGAAAGCGCTCCTGGAAGGAGCGCTTTCTACCGACTCGTGTCCTTTTTGGTCGCGGAATGGCGTCATTTTATTTTTCTTCTTTTTTAATTTTTATATTATTTAATACTTTATGATTCATATTAAAAGTTTTTTACTCAATCAGGATCAGGCGAAACTTTTACAAGTTGTTTGCCAAGATTTTCTCCGGCAAACAGCCCTAAAAAAGCCTTTGGCGCATTCTCCAATCCTTCAATTATTTCCTCGGCATATTTCAGTTTATTTTCTTTAAGCCATTGAGCTAACTGAACTATCCCCTCTCCAAAACGGTCTTCATAATTACGGACTATAAATCCCTGCATCAGAGCGCTATTTGTAAGCAATGCCGGCTGAATACGCGGACCAATCGGTATGCGTTCTTCATTGTATAAAGATATTTGTCCGCAAAGAGGAATACGGGCATGATTATTTATCAATGCAATCACCGCGTCAGAAATTTCGCCGCCAACATTATCAAAATAAACGTCAACGCCTTTGGGACAAGCTTCGCTCAGAGCTTCATTCAAATCCGGAACGCTTTTATAATTTATTGCAGCGTCAAACCCCAGCTCGTCTACTAAGTATTTTACTTTCTTGTCCGACCCGGCTATACCTACAACGCGGCATCCTTTAATTTTAGCTATCTGCCCCACAAGCGTACCTACCGCGCCAGCCGCGCCAGAGACGACTACAGTCTCTCCATGTTTTGGTTTGCCAATATCTAATAATCCAAAATACGCCGTAAGCCCAGTCATTCCCAATGCTCCAAGCGAAGCGCTAATTGGCGCGATATCTGGATTTATTTTCCTTACTTCTTTTTCTCCAGCCACTGAAAAATCCTGCCATCCAAGATTACCAACCACAAAATCTCCTTTTTTCAGACCATCGGTTTTTGATTCAATAACTTTTCCAATTACTCCTCCGTTCATCGGCTCATCTAATTTAAATGGCGGAACATAAGATTTTTTATCGTTCATTCTGCCGCGCATATATGGATCTACAGAAATATATTGCGTTTGCAATAATACTTGTCCGTTTGCAGGTTCCGGCGTTTCCGACGTAACCAATTTGAAACAATTCTCGTCAGGTTTTCCTATGGGTCTTTTTATTAAAATAATTTGTCTGTTATTTTTTTGTTGAGTCATAATTTTTCAATTCCTTATAAATTAAAATATCTTAGCTTATTATTTAGCATGCTTTGAATAATCCGTATTCTTATTGCTATATTTAAAACATATGTCAGTTAGTAAATAGTTCAACTAAACCAAAGCCATTAATAGCCCGGCTGATAAACTTTTTTACCTATTGCTGATTATTTTGCTAACCAGCCATTTTCAAGGTTTAAGGCGTCGTATTTAAATACGATCTTAGGGTCTGGCTGAACAAGCTGCTTATCTTTATCTGCATAGTGAAGTCTGCTTAATAAGTCCTTTATCAGGTTGATACGGGCAAGCTGTTTATCATTAGCCCGGACAATTGTCCACGGCGCGGCAGGGTTATTTGTACGCGCCAGCATTTCGTTACGGGCATGGCTGTACTCTTTCCAAAGTTTAAGCGCCTGTTCGTCTATCGGACTAATTTTCCACTGTTTAAGCGGATCTTTTTTGCGGTCCCTTAAGCGTTTCTCTTGTTCATCCTTGCTGATATCGAGATAATATTTTACGAGCTTTATTCCAGAGCCCATCAGCATATTTTCAAAGTTTGCTACCGTGCTAATAAACTCTTCATATTCGGCGTCGGTGCAAAATCCCATAACGCGCTCTACTCCTGCGCGGTTATACCAGCTGCGGTTAAAAAGAACAAGTTCCTGAGCGGCAGGCAGATAAGGGACGTACCGCTGAAAGTACCAGGACGAACTGTCCCTGTCGGAAGGTTTGCCAAGAGCTACTACGCGAGTTTCGCGGGGACTAAGATGTTCTATAATGCGCTTGATAGCTCCATCTTTGCCAGATCCATCCCGCCCTTCCAGAATTATTAAAATTTTATCGTTACATCCTATAAAATGCTTCTGAAGCTTAACAAGCTCCACCTGTAATTTGTGAAGCGTCCCCTTATAGTCTTTTTTAGTAATCTCTGGTTCCTGCCCCGTTATTTCCGGTTTGTCTTTCTTTTTACTCATGTTTTGCCTCAATTGTTAATTATTTTTTATATTTTATTAACAGTCAAACCTATGCTATCTAAATATAGAATTCTTAGCATTTAGAATTCTTCTTTTACTATAATGTTTTCATTTACTTTTAAATTCGTTAAATCCTTTTCAATAGAGTCCATCATAGGCGGAGGTTCGCACACATAAAAATATTGGTTAATGCCGCCACAGTTGGCTTTGAGAAAATCTTCAGTTATTCTACCGTTTGCATACCCAAGAGAAACTTCATCAGATAATATATTAATAAAATTTCCGCCTAACAATTTTCACATCCGTCCAAAACGAAGAAAAAAAAGGACTACCTTCCGACGGTCTATTAGATAAGAACTAAAAGCCGTAAATTTGTTTAGCAAGAACAAATAAAAGG
>WSSedL1CaDRAFT_10001094_pt1 | contig 16881 bp, 15 predicted proteins | sample WetSurSL1Cattail_FD_9464 | JGI IMG/M metagenome (IMG submission 9464)
TTTGATAGACTACTCGCTCTTACCACTTCTTACAAATCAAATTTTAAGCATATAACATATAGAAAATTGAAAACTCAAAACTGTATACTTTGCGGATAATCATTTAATATTTTTATCTTTGGTGCTAAATTGATTAAAATAAAATAGATCCTCCCGCCGACGCGGTTCTATGAATCGTGAAAGCAGAACTGAAAAGAAGGATAGGTTAATTAAATTATACTCCGGAGCATTTGACCGAACTGTATTATTCCTTCCAGTTAACTCCGAATATTTACGTTAGTGCCACTTACCAACTGCTGTTTAATCCCGGTTATAACGCCGATCGTCAAGGTCCGGTAAATGTTTTTTCCGGACGTTTGCATATCCAAATTTAGCACAATCTCAGCTTTACCTTCAATTCTGAGGGAGGCTTGATTAAATACCAAAAAATCACTATTTCATTTACTTCCTGTGTGAATTTTGCAAAAAATATCGTATCTTTGCGCGCGAAATATAGATGTTTAAAAAAAGAAAAATGTAATTTTATGAATGTAGTTACAAAAACTATCACATTGGGTGATGGTCGTACCATTTCGATTGAAACAGGCAAGCTGGCTAAACAAGCCGATGGCTCTGTAATGGTTCGCATGGGCGACACCATGCTTTTGGCCACCGTTTGTTCGGCCAAAGATGCTGTACCGGGAACGGATTTTATGCCACTATCGGTTGATTATAAAGAAAAATTTGCCTCTTCAGGTCGTTTCCCCGGCGGCTTCCTTCGTCGTGAAGGCCGTGCTTCGGATTACGAAATTCTGGTTTCCCGCCTTGTTGACCGCGCTTTGCGCCCTTTGTTTCCCGATGACTTTCACGCCGAAACTTTTGTTACTGTAACCCTGTTCTCTGCCGATGGTGTTGATATGCCTGATGCGTTAGCCGGTTTGGCTGCTTCGGCTGCTTTGGCTGTGTCGGATGTTCCATTCAATGGTCCTATCTCCGAAGTTCGTGTTGCTCGTGTTAACGGTGAATTCGTTATCAACCCAACATTCGAACAACTGGAATCTGCTGATATGGAAATCATGGTTGCTGCTACTCTTGAGAATATCATGATGGTAGAAGGCGAAATGAAAGAAGTGAGCGAAGAAGATTTGTTGAACGCAATGAAAGTAGCACACGAAGCTATCAAGGTTCAATGTCAGGCTCAGTTGGATTTAATGGAAGCTGCAGGTAAATCAGTAAAACGCGTTTACTGCCACGAAGAAAATGACGAAGATCTGAAAAAAGATGTTTGGGCAAAAACTTACGATAAAGCTTACGTGTTGGCCACTGCCTGTGATACAGACAAACATTCACGTAGCGACAACTTTGATGCTGTAAAAGCTGAATATATTGCAAACCTTGATCCGGAAGTTGCTGCTGCCAAGAAAGACTTAGTTAGCAAATATTACCACGAAGTAGAAAAAGAAGCTATGCGTCGTTCTATTTTGGACGAAGGTAAGCGCCTTGATGGTCGTAAAACCACCGAAATCCGCCCTATCTGGTCAGAAGTAGACTACCTTCCGGGAGCTCACGGATCTGCAATCTTTACACGTGGTGAAACTCAATCGTTGACTACCGTTACCCTGGGAACCAAGATGGACGAAAAACTGGTTGATGAAGCTTTGATTCGTGGAAAAGAACGTTTCTTGTTACACTACAACTTCCCTCCATTCTCAACAGGTGAAGCTCGTGCTTCACGCGGTGTTGGTCGTCGCGAAGTAGGTCATGGTAACCTGGCTCTACGTGCTTTAAAAAATATGATTCCTGAAAATTATCCGTATGTAGTACGTGTTGTTTCCGATATTTTGGAATCAAACGGATCTTCGTCTATGGCTACGGTTTGTGCCGGAACATTGGCACTGATGGATGCAGGTGTACAAATTAAGAAACCGGTTTCGGGTATTGCCATGGGATTGATTTCTGAAAATAAAGGTAAAAACTTTGCAGTATTGTCGGACATTTTGGGTGATGAAGATCACTTAGGCGACATGGACTTCAAGGTCACCGGAACAAAAGATGGTATTACTGCAACTCAAATGGACATCAAGGTTGACGGACTTTCGTACGAAATTCTGGAAACTGCCTTGAGACAAGCTCACGAGGGTCGTATGCACATTTTAGGTAAGATTCAGGAAACGTTAGCCGGTCCACGTGATGATATGAAACCAAATGCTCCACGTATTGTGGCCATGTTCATTCCGAAAGAAATGATTGGTGCTATCATCGGACCTGGCGGAAAGATTATTCAAAACATGCAAGCTGAAACAGGTGCTGTGATTACCATCGAAGAAACCGGTGATCAGGGACGTGTGGAAATTGCTGCTAACAATAAAGCTGCTATTGATGCTGCTATTGCTAAAATTAAGGGTATTGTTGCAATTCCTGAAATCGGTGAAACTTATCCATCGAAAGTAAAATCGGTAATGCCTTACGGTGCATTCGTAGAATTTATGCCGGGTAAAGAAGGTTTGTTGCACATTTCCGAAATTGACTGGAAACGCATCGAAACCATGGATCAGGCCGGAATCAAAGAAGGCGACACCATTGACGTGAAGTTATTGGAAATCGATCAAAAAACCGGTAAATTCAAACTTTCGCGCAAAGCGTTGTTACCACGCCCTCCACGCGAAGAAAAACCAAAAGCTGAATAACTTCTCAGTCTATTTAATAAAAAAGCTGTAATCCGGATAGGTTACAGCTTTTTTATTGCCTTTAATGGTTCTATCTGAATTTAGGAATACTACTCTTTGTATTTACCCTCTTTCTTTAATTCTTTGATAAATTTAGTCCATGAAATTACTCTTCTCTCTTTATTCTGAGTTCGTAAAGAAACAGCTTCCGAATTATTTATCCAGCTTGGATATCCGTCTTGGAGATATAATTTTCCATCTTTCATATTCTGATTCAACACCAGATCATTCACAATGTACGACATAATATCGGAAGTAAGATTGACAGAAAAAAGAGAGTCTTTTCCAATATAGCACTGGAGTATAAAGTAGTTTTTAATTTTAGTGTTTGTTCTAGGATCGCTGAAACTAAGCTCCCCGGTACTTCCATTGAACAATTTAATATCATCACTTGTAAATACTATTGTATCCTTATAAATAGACGAAAATGTAGGCGTCCCTTTAAATGCCAGTTGGGATGCTGCTATATCTTTACTTTCTGCACACGAAATACATGCAACTGTTATTGCAACTGCTACTGAAGAAAGCGTAATAAACTTTTTCATAATCTTCAAATTTATTAAAAACAAGAAAATATCTTTAGGGACTAATTTGATTAAGTTGTTCCATCTCTGTTTCTCGCGCTGCAAATATAAATGATGTCTCTCAAAAGTGTGTTTTCTTTTATTCTTTTTTTAGATTTGGAGGCTTCATGCATCGCTCAATATAGTTTTTTCTATATACTTTTGTAGAGTCAAAGTTAAGCTCTGCTCTCCAATTTATTTTTATCGATATCAAATGAAAATTAAACTTATTGTCCTATCATTACTTTTAAGTACGTCCTTATTTGCATCCAATCCACTGGACGATTTCATCAACAACCCCATGATTCAAAATGCCAATGTCAGCCTATTGGTGAAAGAACTGGGAACAAATAAAATAATCAGTCAGTATCGTCCCAATAACAGTACAATTCCTGCTTCTACAATGAAGTTGGTGACAACCGCTACGGCTTTGGAATTACTTGGACCGTCGTTTTGCTTTCAAACCAAGTTGGAAATAGACGGTACCGTAAATGCAAGCGGAGTGCTTAATGGCAATCTGTATATCCACGGTGGTGGTGATCCTACGCTGGGCTCGGAAAAGGTAGGTAATCCCAATTTCCTACCTCAATGGGTGGAAGCTGTAAAAAAAGCCGGAATAAAAAAGATAAACGGACAGATAGTGGCCGATGGAACACTGTTTGACGAAGAGGGAGTTAATCCGAAATGGACTTGGGAAGATATCGGAAATTATTATGCAGCGGGTGCCTATGGCATTTCGTATATGGACAATATGTATCGTCTGGTTTTACGATCGGGTCTGATCGGTACTACACCCGAAATACTGAGAATAGAACCTGCAATAGCTTCGTTGACCTTTGACAACCATCTTACTTCGACCGAAATTGATTCTGACAGTGCCTATTTTTACGGAGTTCCAAAATCAAACCACCGGATCATTCGCGGAGAAATTCCGGCTAATAGAATGGAATTTGTTATCAAAGGCGATATCCCAAATCCAAGCCTTTTACTGGCCGAACATTTTCAGAATGCACTGAAGCAAGCCGGTATTTCTGTAAGTGAACAGCCTTCGGATATAGTAAAAAGGGTTGCTGAACGAAAACTGATTCATCTTCACAATTCACCACCTTTAAGCGAAATTATTGCAGAAACAAATGTACATAGTAATAATGGTTATGCCGAAGAAATTTTCCGTTATCTGGCATTAAAAACTAATCCGGTAGCAACATCAAACGGGGCAATCAGAGAAATCCGGTCTTTCTGGAAAGAAAAACAACTGCCAATCAACCAACTTTTCATGTATGACGGTTGTGGGTTATCGCCGCTGGATGCAGTCTCATCCAACTTCTTTGTGGAACTGCTCACCTATATGAAGACAAAGAGTTCCAGTAGTGAAGCATTCTTCAATTCGTTACCGATATCCGGCAAAACGGGAACGTTAACCCACTTCCTTAGCAAGACACCTTTACAAGGAAAAGTGCATGCTAAGAGCGGTACAATTTCAGGTGTAAAATGTTATGCAGGTTATATCGAGCTAAATAATAAAACTTACGTGTTTTCCATTCTGCTGAATCATTTTAACGGGACGTCGAAAGCCGTAACCAAGAAAATGGAAGAGTTTCTGTTACAAATATCGAACAGTGCTAAATAATTATTCCTAACTATTAAACATCTGTTTGTACACATTACTCCAAATGAAAAATACGCTGGCAATAAACGAAACCAATTCTACCAACGCATTGTTATGGGAAATGGTTCGAAAGAATAAACTACCCGAAGGATTTGCACTGCAAGCCGACTTTCAAACTGCCGGAAAAGGACAAATCGGAAATTCATGGGAATCAGCTGCGGGTAAGAACCTCCTTTTTAGTATGGTGCTCTACCCTGTACACATTGCCCCCGACGAACAATTTCTCGTATCTCAACTGGTAAGTATTGGAATTAAAAGGGTATTGGACGAATATGCTAAGGGCATTACGGTAAAATGGCCCAATGATATTTATTGGAATGACAAAAAGATAGCCGGAATCCTCATCGAAAACTCGTTGCAAGGTCACAAAATAAAAGCTGTGGTAATTGGTATCGGGCTCAATGTAAATCAGAGAGAGTTTGTCAGCAATGCCCCGAACCCGGTTTCATTATTACAAATCATCGGGAAAAGGCAAAATAGAAAAAAGCTGCTGGAAAGAATTTGCAAGAGTATCCTCACTCTCTATGAAGAGTTAGATGCAGATCAGATTCGTTCGGAATATGCCAAATCACTGTATCGCAAAGATGGATTTTATACTTTTAGTACCGATACTGAATCTTTTCAGGCAAGAATTGAAACTGTTTGTCCGGATGGACAATTAGTATTGGAAACAGACAAAGGCGACCGGAAAGAATTTTACTTCAAAGAAGTGAAATTCGTAATTTGAAAATCATTTTATTTCTTCGTAATCAACATACTCACCTTCATTTTTATCGAAAATTTTAGATTTGGATGATGCCTCTCCGAAATCTTCCGATTCAGAGCTTTGTGCTTGATTATTTCGTTTTCCAAAACTGAAAATAGAACGTATAAATCCCAGAACGGTTGAAATGATTATTAAACCGATAACTAAAATAAAAATAACTATAAAGAAAAGAAAACCTAACATCGTAATGAAAAATTAGAATACTGTTTGAGCCACTCGTTTCACACTTTGAGTAGCCATCATACTGTAAAAATGAATACTTGGTACACCGTATGCTTTAAGCTCGTTAGCTTGCTTTGTACACCATTGTACACCAACTTCCACTGCTTCAGCATCGGTCTTGCATTTACGTAATTCAGTCGAAAACTCATCTGGTAAATCGAGATGGAAGATTTTAGGTAGAGCCGTTAGCTGATTCTTCAGAGTAATTGGTTTGATGCCCGGGATAATTGGTACATGGATGCCATTTGACCTACATTTCTCAACAAAGTCATAATACTTTTGATTGTCAAAAAACATCTGCGTAACCAGATATTCTGCACCTGCATCTACTTTTTGTTTGGCGTAGAATAGGTCCGAATCCATGTTAGGTGCTTCTTCATGTTTTTCGGGATAACATGCCATTCCGTATGAAAAAGGAACAACCGGGGACTTCATTTTTGATTTATCTAAAAACAGACCTTGATTGAAATTGTTTATCTGAACTTGTAATTCAGTCGCATTTTTATGACCTGTTGGTGAAAATTCACGTTCATGCTTACCTTTATCACCTCGAAGCAGAAGTAAGTCGGTAATTCCGAGAAACTGCAAATCAATTAGTGCATATTCGGTTTCTTCGCGAGTAAATCCACTGCAAATAATATGTGGTACTACCGGAATCTTGTATTTGTTCTGGATGGCTGCTGCAATAGCAACTGTTCCGGGGCGATGGCGCTCAGCAACCTGCTCAAAAAGTCCCTGAGCATTCTCTTTAAAAACCAATTCGCTGCGGTGCGTAGTAATATTGATATATTTCGGATCAAATTCGCGTAAGGTATCGATGGTTTTATACACAGTTTCAATACCGTTCCCTTTTAACGGAGGTAATAACTCGAACGAAAATGCTGTTGTCTTAGCACTTTTAATTTTTTCTACAACACTCATGAACAATAAACAGTTGATTTAAATACTTAAACAGGATACAAAAGTACAATTTTTTTTCAAATGAGGAGCCATACGAATCTGAGTGTTAACAAACAAACAGATCTGATTGTATCGATTTAAATAATGATTAGAATTGGACGAAATAGGCTGCTATTCCTAACAGAATAAGAATAATTCCGGTAATTCTTTTTGCGTGATGTTCCAAAAAACTCAGATTCAGTTTGTTTACCCCTTTTAATCCCAGATAAACTAAAGCAAACATAAAGAGCAAGGTCATAACTAAATATACTGCCGACACAACGAATATTCCGGCCCAACCAAAGTTTGCCGCCTGAAAGTAATAGGCTTCAATTTCAATGCAGGGGGTTAGAAACATTGCCAAACTTAACGAAGTAAGAATAGCAGTCTTAGATTTCTTATTTATTATAGCTTCATCGTTTACATCAAAGTGATGCTTATGATGATGAGCTGAACGAAGATCAAGGATTAAATAGATAGTTCCAATAACAAGCAAGATTGTAGGTGCCACGATACTGGTTATTGAACTATAACTTTCGGATAGTTTAATACCCACAAAACCCACAATAATTCCAATAACAATGGTGCTTACCATGTGTGAAAGTCCGGTGACGAATGTGGCGAAAATAGACTCTCTGGTTGTCCAATGTTCTGTTTTGGAAATAGCAATAATCGGAATCCAATGGTGAGGAATTAATGCATGAATTAAACTCAAAAGTAAACTGCCCAGAAATATTTGCCACATTGTTTTATTGTTTTATTATTGAGATATCTAGTTTCGCTGATTAACTTAGACCTACTAATAACGTTGTTGATGAAATTTTGTTTTCAGTAGATGAAACAGACAGACTAGAGCTGACGAATTCTGGAGTCGGTAGTAAGACATCTGTTAATTAAATCAATCTTTTCCCAAAGCAATAATCCGGTACAACGACCTTTTTTTAAATCGGGCTCTTGACCAAGTACGAGAGCCGGATAATAAACGCAGGAAGCTATTAAATCAACTAAAGAAACTGTCGAATTAATTTGTGCCAGATTTGTTAGTTTCAGATTAATTTCGGCTATTGAATTTGTTCCAAAATCCAGCAATAAAGGTTTATCATTGTTGTTACATTCAAAAGCAAATACCTGTTCCGAAAGATCATAATAACGATACTTATCCGTAAGCTTCGCTATGTCCCGAGAACTGCAATTTAGTTTCAGCGAAATGATCTCAGTTGAAATAATTCCATCGAAAAACAAGGTCTGAGCAGATTCAACCGAATTGTCGTCAAGACAATAAAAATCAGTAATAAGATTTTGTTCATCTCTCTCCACTACCATTCTTCGCAAAATTTTTTGAGGCGAACAAAACGTTAGATGACTACCAATGCGTACCATCATTGCGGATGTGCCAACTTCCTTTCTCTGATATTTAAAGGCAACTGCTCCCTCTGAATAACTGGCGCATGGTTCAGTTTTGGCTGTGAGTTGTATTCTTTTGGATCAGCTTTCCGCACCATTTTACGAAGACTATCCTGAAGTATCGGGTTAAACTGACGGAACAACGCAATGCTATCAACTGTGGCGTTTAATTTACCTTTGTAAGCAGAACTGCCCAGTAACTGCCCGGAGACAGATTTAATTTTCAACTTACGAATTGCCGGGAAACGGAATGTAAAACGGCGCAATAAACTATCGTGATAAGCAGTTTTGTAAACACTATCTACCTTTCCGTTGGCATAGTTTATTCGCAAAATAACCCGTTGCCTTACTGAAGAATCTTCAGGAGCTATGCGTAGAAGCAATTTCAAAATATAAGTATCGCCATACATAAAACCCTGATTGGGAATATTGAAATCAAGATGTGTTCGTGCAGAGTCTTTTGTCAGAATGTACTTTGTGCGTTGCATCCAAATGTTCACTTTAATTTTTGCCAGTTCAAGAGTATCAACATCATGATACTTTCCTCTTTTAATCTCTTTCTGGAATTTAGTTAGCTGAGCAGTTACATCATCATAGATTCTTCCAAACTTTTGGGGATTTTTGGTATACCATACTAGGGATGAATCAAATTGAGCCTGTGTGATTCCGTATTTTTTAAGAACAAAACTATAGTAAGGAGCTTTAGATGAATAACTACCGTAGCTTAATCCCTTTTCCGATAGCAGCGCTTCGGTTTTATGCATGTCAATCAGAATTTTAGTCATGTCTTTTTGATCTAAAACGCCTCTTGGTCGTCCATTGCAGGCCGATAAAAGCAGAAAGAATCCAAGGATTAAAACGAACTGAAAAATGTTTTTATTCGGTTGGTTGAACATGGTTGTCTTTTTTTGATTCGAGGCTGTTGTTTAATTCTTTGCGATAGAAAAGAAGAATTATTCCCACAGCTACACTGATAGCAGAATCAGCTATATTAAATACGGGACTAAAGAAAATGGTTTCGCCAGCAGCATTATGGACTAACGGGAAATAAAGCATATCGACTACTTTCCCGTAAAATAAGGATGCATAACCACCGCTGTCGGGTAGGAAAGAAGCTACATGACCGTAGCTATCATCAAAGATTAAACCATAAAAGAGTGAATCGATGATGTTGCCGGCAGCACCGGCAAGTACCAGCGAAATGGTTAATATGTAACCGGTCTTGGCTTGCTTTTTTATCAGGTTGTGAATGTAATAGGCCAAAGCTCCAACAGCAATAATACGGAAAAGAGTGAGGAATAGTTTTCCAATAAGCTCCATGCCAAATGCCATCCCGTTATTTTCGATAAAAAAGATCTGAAACCAACTTCCAAATACATTGACGTGTTCGCCCAGTGCAAAATGGAGTTTGATATAGATTTTTAAAGCCTGATCGACGAATAAAACGAGAAATATAAGTAGAATTGATTTTTTAGTTATTGACATGAAGAGACTAATTCGTAATTATTTTATTTACAATTTATGCTAAGCATCAGGAACTAACGAACCTGTGACTTTTGAAAATAGAAATTCGACAACAGACAATTGTCTCGTTGCCGAATTTTGTACGGTTGAATGCCTTATTTCTTTTCGTTCTTGGCTTCAATGCTCAACGTAGCATGAGGAACGGCGCGTAAGCGTTCTTTCGGAATTAACTTACCGGTTTCGCGGCAAATTCCATAGGTTTTGTTCTGAACACGAACCAATGCTGATTGTAGGTGTTGAATAAATTTCATCTGACGTTGAGCCAAACGTCCTGCTTCTTCTTTAGAGAGCGTTGCAGCGCCTTCTTCCAATACTTTAAAGGTAGGAGAAGTGTCCATTACATCATTTCCATCTAAATTAGAGATGGCATTGCGCAATTCTTCGTATTCTTTTTGCGCTTTTTCAAGTTTTTCGGTAATTAATACACGAAATTCTTCCAATTCAGCATCTGAGTATCTTGTCTTTTCAGCCATATTCATAATAATTTAAACAGTTATAAGAAGAAATGTTGCGTAAACTCTACTATTATCCATTTTTGATAATTGCCTGCGAAAATAGGAAATAAGTTCGGGTTTGACAATTATTTTCGTATTTAATTTTGTATAAGTTTTACTGCGCTTTTATTACTGACACTTTTACATTGTATTCGTCAAATTCGAGTTCAACAGCATCGCTCAATGTCGGTACTAACACAACTGAGTTAGCCAATGTTTGCGAAGCAATATAATTGGCATATTCTTTTACAGCAGCATTTATTTCGTCGCGACTTTCTATTTCCACGATAATCTTATCCACAATTTCATAACCATTCGACTTACGGATATTTTGAATACGGTTGACCAGTTCGCGGGCAATTCCTTCGCGCAACAAATCGTCGGTTACCGTAATGTCGAGTGCAACGGTAAGCTTGCCTTCGTTGGCAACCAGCCAGCCCGGCATATCTTCGGTGGCAATTTCAACGTCTTCAAGTTCCAGTTTCACATCACCGGTTGGTAATGCCAGATTGTAGCTACTGTTTCGTTCTATCTCGCTGATTTCATGTTTGCCGAAAGCTGTCATGGCTTGTGCAATTTCTTTCATTTGCTTGCCATACTTTTTACCCAGAGTTTTAAAGTTTGGCTTGATCTTTTTGATCAGATTTTCCATGTCGGCATCGGGCGGAATTACTTCCAGTTCCTTGATGTTAACTTCTGCTTTTACCAGATCGGCAATGTATACCATTTGTTGATATGAAGTGGCATCCTGAGCAGGAACAACAGCTTTTGACAAAGGCTGACGTACCTTTTTATCGGCCTTGCGACGCAATGCCAATATCATGGATGAAGTTTGTTGTGCCAACTGCATACATGCTTCCAGATTACTGTCGATCATCGCTTCGTTGTAAGATGGGAAATCAGCCAAATGGACAGATTCTGTCTGATCTTTTCCGGTTACAGCATTCAAATCGAGGAATAAACGATCGGCAAAGAAAGGTGCGATAGGAGCCATCAGGCGCGACACGGTTTCCAGACAAGTATAAAGCGTCTGATAAGCTGAAATTTTATCTTCGTCGTATTCTCCACCCCAGTACCGTTTCCGGTTCAGACGCACGTACCAGTTGCTGAGATTTTCACCTACAAAGTCAGAGATAGCGCGTCCGGCGCGGGTCGGCTCATAAGTTTCGTAATATTCGGTTACGTCTTTCACCAATGTATTCAGCAACGAAATAATCCAACGATCAATTTCAGGACGTTTTTCCATGGCTACCTCAGCTTCTGCGTAAGTGAATTTGTCCACGTTGGCATATAGCGAGAAGAACGAATAGGTGTTGTAAAGTGTTCCGAAGAATTTGCGGCGTACTTCATCAATACCTTCGGTGTCGAATTTCAGATTATCCCAAGGCGATGCATTGGTCATCATATACCAGCGTAGCGGATCGGAACCGTATTTTTCAATTGCAGAGAACGGATCAACGCCGTTGCCCAAACGTTTCGACATCTTATTGCCGTTTTTGTCAAGCACAAGTCCATTGGAAATTACATTCTTAAATGCAACACTTCCTTTCACCATGGTACTTATTGCGTGAAGTGTAAAGAACCAACCTCTCGTTTGATCAACTCCTTCACTTATGAAATCGGCAGGAAAATTCGTATGGTTGTCAATCAACTCTTTGTTTTCGAACGGATAATGCAACTGTGCGTAAGGCATTGCACCCGAATCGAACCAAACATCAATCAGATCGAGCTCACGTTTCATGGGTTTACCACTTGCCGAAACAAGTACGATACCATCCACATACGGACGGTGTAAATCTATATTTTTTACCGCATAATTATCGGCAGTATATTCTCCTACTTTAAAGTTTTTGTATGGATTTTCGGCCATAAATCCGGCTGCAATGGATTTTTCAATTTTCACAATCAGCTCTTCGACCGAACCGATACAAATTTCTTCGGTTCCATCTTCGCTACGCCAGATAGGAAGCGGAGTTCCCCAGTAGCGACTACGACTCAGATTCCAGTCTTGCAGATTTTCCAACCATTTACCAAAACGACCGGTTCCGGTTGATTGTGGCTTCCAGTTGATGGTCTCGTTGAGCGACATCATTTCCTCGCGGCAAGCCGTAGTTTTGATAAACCAACTGTCCAACGGATAGTACAACACCGGTTTATCGGTGCGCCAACAGTGTGGATAGCTATGCGTGTGTTTTTCTATTTTAAATGCCAGCCCCTGTTGCTTAAGCATCACACAGATGTCAACATCGAGTGTAGCATCATTTTCAGTCAGACTTTCGTCGTAGGCATTTTTTACAAAGCGTCCGGCATATTCGGCATACAATTCTTTGTTCATATTTGAAGCCACAAAATCGGCACTCAAGTCGTCAAGTTTGAAGAACTTGCCGGTTCTGTCTACCATAGGCTGCCGGTTACCCTCTTTGTCAATAAGAAGCATAGGTGGCACGCCGTTTTGTTTGGCCACCCGGTCATCGTCTGCACCAAAAGTAGGTGCAATGTGCACGATACCTGTACCGTCTTCGGTAGTTACAAAATCGCCGGTGATAACGCGGAAAGCGCGGTCGCCCGGATTTACCCAAGGGATGAGTTGCTCGTATTCGATGCCAGCCAGTTCAGTTCCTTTGTATTTTGCAATAATTTCATAATTAATGCTTTTCCCAAAAATAGGCTCTATTAAACTTTTTTCATTGCCTAATATCGTTTTTATTAGATTGGTATTCTTTCCAATTACAGAATCCAATAAACTTTCGGCCAGTATCAGGTTACAAACTTCTTTGGTGTATGGGTTATGCGTTTTTACTTTTACATATTCAATGGCAGAACCAACACACAAAGCTGTATTAGAAGGTAATGTCCATGGCGTAGTTGTCCAGGCCAGAAAGTATGTGTTCTCTTCATTTTTCAGCTTAAACTGTGCCACACAAGTTGTATCTTTCACATCGCGATAGCAACCGGGTTGGTTGAGTTCGTGTGTGGAAAGCCCTGTTCCGGCAGCCGGAGAATACGGCTGAATGGTGTAGCCTTTATATAATAAGTTTTTATTGTAAAGTTGTTTTAGCAACCACCAAAGTGTTTCGATATACCGGTTGTCGTAGGTGATGTACGGATTCTTCATATCCACCCAGTAACCCATTTTGGTTGTCAGGTCTTCCCATTCTTTGGTATATTTGAGCACATCTTTGCGGCAGGCGGTGTTATAGTCGTCTACCGAAATCTTTTCCCCGATGTCTTCTTTGGTTATTCCCAATGCTTTTTCCACGCCCAGTTCCACGGGGAGTCCGTGTGTATCCCAACCCGCTTTACGTTTCACCTGAAAACCCTGCATGGTTTTGTACCTGCAAAAAACATCTTTAATGGTACGTCCCATTACGTGGTGAATACCAGGCAGACCGTTAGCCGAAGGAGGTCCTTCATAAAAAACGAATGACGGTTTTCCCTCGCGGGTTTCGATACTTTTATGGAAAATATCCTTGTCGCTCCATTGCGATAGCATTTCCTTGTTGATGTCCGATAAATTCAGATTGGAATATTCTTTAAACTTTTTCATTAGAAAACATGCATTAACCAATTAATAGATTGCAGGATTAAACAGCAACCATTTCAGGGCTGCAAAATTACAAAAAATAACTGGAAAGAGAAAGATCTGATTGCTATTGAATTTGAATGAATAAGGATGTGAATTAATTGTTGGTAAGTAGTCACAGTTCACTTTCTTTTTGCTCGTCCGAAAGTTTTGAAGTCAGTTCTTTTAGTTGCTAAATTTACCGCCCTAACTAATTGGGACAAGTGTGGCAATTGATATACATAGAAAGACCAAATATAATATGGCAATAACCATTTGTCCGAAGGGTGTGAATAAGTATACGATTATCCTTTTTTACCTAATCAAAAGAAAACACCACAATCCCGAAAATCGGGATGTTCCAAAGCACAAAAGGCACACAGAAGTTTTTATGCCATTGAAAATGAAGACGATATATAGCTCAAAATTTTCATTTCCTGCTTTTGTGTAGCTTGTGTCGTTTGCGTGCTTTTGAAACAACCACTTGTAGGTAACAAAGCAGATATTCATACTAAGTATTTTGTTGTGCATTCTCTACGGTGAAAAGATCTGAATTGTTGAATTGTATTATTGATATGTAACTTCTCACGGAGTATTCCCTTGATAACTTCATATATCTTAACCCTAATTCGCACTGAACTATTTTTATTTTGATGGAATTTGCCAAATTTGTATTTCAATTTTGTATCTTGAAATTAAGATTATACATATTCATCTTATTCTGTATTATTTTAGGGAGTTGTTTCGATTCTTCCCTCAACCTACAACATGTAGAGCGGCTTATCGAAACAGTTCCTGATTCTGCTTTGTGCCTGCTCCGGCAAACCCTATCCCTTTTAAACCTATAAAAATAAAAATGTAAACAGATGAATATGAAATAGTTGATTAAAAGGGAAATACATTTACCTACGATCAATATGGAATAACATATAGCGATCCGACAGTGATTACAACAAATGGAACATATCAATATAATTTATGTGGAGGAGCGTATGAGGTGCTGAATTTTGGAACAAATACTTCTGAAAACATCTCTTATAATTATTATCTGACAAAAGTAAAAAATATTTATGGTGAAGAAATTACCCTTGATTATGAAGATGAGATTTACCAATATAAAATAAGAGATGAATATGTCAGATACAAAAGCACTCAAACCTTACTGCTTGGGCAGCCATTTCCTGCGGCGGTTGAAAACACAATTAAAACAATAATAACTGTAAGGGGGAAACGGATAAAAAAGATATCATCCAATAATGGTGATGAGGTTAATTTTAATTATAATGCTTACATCCGGTTAGATTTACCTAAAGATGATACAAATATAAGCAACATCCCGATGACAGGAGCAAACGCACTTCAAAACATTAAAGTGAAAAGAGGCAGTACGGTGGATAGCTATCAATTATCACACACCTATTTTGATGCCGCTTCTACTGTGAATCAAAATATTAACAACATAACAGGTAACTCAAGATATAGTTACCGACTGAAATTAGATTCAATTAAAAAAAACTCGGATCCGGCCTATTTTTTTTAGTTATTACAATCCGACTTCTCTTCCTGACAGATTAAGTAATAATTTCGATCATTTTGGCTATCAAAGTAATACCGGAAGTAAATATCAGCTTGACTATCGTTATAATTTCACAAATGGAGTCAGCAGAGATCCCGATCTTTCAAGCACAGTGAACGGAACATTGAAAAGCATACAATATCCTACGGGTGGAAAATCTCAATTTGAATACGAACTCAATAACTTTTATGGTAGTATAACAAACTACACCCCCTCTGCATCATTTGGGTCTACGCTCATTCTGACCGGATATGAAGGAGCCGATCGAGACTTATTTTCAATTTATCATGTGTTATTTTCGATTTAAGTACATCCCATAAATTAGTTCGTGTTATTATTTTGTTTAACTTTGTGCCAATATGGGACGAGTAAACACACCGAAATTGACATCAGAGCAACGTATCGAGTTGGAATCTGGGTTTAAAAATGGTCTTAGCCATTGTTTGAGAATGCGTTGCCATGCTATCTTACTAAAATCAGAAGGTCGAACTTCCAAGGAGGTTGGATTAATAACAGGAATGTGCGACATAAGTGTAAACAGTTGGACAAAACGTTTTGTGAGCGATGGAATAAATGGTTTGGAAACACAAGCTGGTCGAGGTCGCAAGCCAATCATTTCTATAGCTGAAGATAGAGAGGCTATTTTAAAAGCCATCAAGGGAAACCGCCAACGTATGCAAGCAGCAAAAGCAGAATGGGAGTCACAAAGTGGCAAATCTGTGTGCCGAAATACGTTTCGGGCTTTTTTAAAAACCTTGGCGGAAGATATAAACGAATAAGACTCCGATGTAAAGGCAAACCATTGGCCGAATACTATGAATCTAAAGTCGAAAGACTTAAAGAGCTTGAGAATCTTAGCCAAAATGGAAAGATAGACCTTTTCTATGGAGATGAACCTCATGTATGTAGCGAGGGATATGTGCCATATGGTTGGCAATTCCCTGATGAGCAGGTTTGTATTTTGTCTGAAAAGGCTCATCGCATTAATTGTTTTGGAATGATTAACAGGCAAAGCAAATGCTTCTGGAGCACAACAGAACAAAGCATAAATGCTCAATTTATTTTGGAGTATTTCGAGAATTTTTCTTTTGAAATTCATAAAGAAACCTTTATTGGACAATGCAAGCGTACATAAAGCTAAGATAATACGAGAACGAATGCCTCATTGGCAAAAAAGAGGACTGTTTATATTTTTTCTACCACCATATTCTCCACATTTAAATATTGCAGAAACAATATGGCGAAAGTTGAAGAAAGAATGGCTAGACCCACAGGACTATTTGGAGAAAGATTCTCTATTTTATGCTACCAATAGATGCTTAGCTAATCTTGGAACAAATTTGATTATAAACTATCATTGTTGTCCGGTAAAATATTTTTGATTTGAAACAAAAAAAGAGGAGCCAATCTTTTGAGATTAGCTCCAAAGGTGTATATTTGAAGTTACCACACTTTAA